>OBYK01000700.1_pt1 | contig 14845 bp, 15 predicted proteins | sample 1476721 | NCBI WGS metagenome assembly OBYK01 (sample SAMEA2580191, study PRJEB22360) | human gut metagenome | biome: human gut; feature: human-associated habitat; material: faeces | place: Denmark | collected 2008/2010
CGGCACCTACGACTGCACCGGCTCCGGCGCCGTCAAGAGCTGGGCGGACATCGCCCGCGCCGTCTTCGAGGCCGCGAACGGCAACGGCGAGAAGGTCGTGCCGGTCAGCACCGCCGACTACTACGCCGGCGCCGCGGGCCCCGTCGCCCCGCGCCCGGTCCACTCCGCGCTCGACCTGTCGAAACTCGAGGCCGTCGGCTTCCACATGCCCGACTGGGAGGAAGAGCTGGGGGAGTACCTGGATGCCTTGGATTTGGGAGGTTCTTTCTAAAGATATGATTTCTACAGCATCAAAAGCTGAAGCGCCTCTTGTTAGCATCGTCGTCCCCATCTTCAACGTGGGGCCGTTCGTGCTTCCCTGCATAAGGTCGCTGCTCTGTCAGACGTATCCAAATATTGAGATTCTTATCGTGGATGACGGCTGTACCGATGACACGGTTGAGTTGATTGCTAGCGTCGTCGGGGATGATTCACGCGTCGAGATTCTCCACAAGGAGAACGGCGGGCTCTCATCTGCCCGAAATTATGGCACTCGGCTTTGTCACGGTGACTACTTGATGTATGTCGACGGAGACGATCTCATAGATCCGCGGGCCGTTGAGTTCATGCTCCAGGCGGCTTTGAGATACCATGTGTCGTTTGTCGCGGGGTCCTTTGCCAAGATGCCTCCTCTCGAGAGTTATGAAATGCGGAGTGAGCCTTTGTTCACGTTGGAGAGCGGCTGGGAGCATCTGAGGCGCCTTCTTCTGCTCGAAGGGGAGAGCGGGTCTGCCTGCGGCAAGTTGTTTTCCCGTTCTTTGATGCCCGACCTTGTGTTCCCCGAGGGTCAGCTTTTCGAGGATATGGGCGTGACTTCCGCGATTTGCTCCCGTGTAGAGACCGTCGCTGTCACTGACGCCCCTTTCTATGCGTACGTGACGAGGCCCGGTTCCATCACAACGCTTAAGAAGCAAGGCCCTAAGCATGTGAGGGATATGGATGCTGCCATTGAGGCCGTGCGGCGGGTTGCCGAGGGAAATTTTGATGGCGAGTTCGAGTGCTTCCGAGCGTATTGCATTCTGCGCGTTGCCATGCGGGTTGATCTCGATAGCTTTGCCGACAGGGCGGAGGGGCAGGCGTATTTGAGGCTTGCCCGCGACCTTGCGATGCGCGCCTCAAGGAACACCCTAGCTTCGCGCACCTGGAGACTGAGGTGCGCGCTTTTTGCGCTTTCCCCGAAGATGCATAACGCTTTCTATGCCCTTTATGCCGCGATTTCTGGCAAAGCAATCGGATAATCCCTATGAACAAAGGTTTTTAATGTGAGATTCTCGATAATCATTCCCGTTTATAACGTAGAGGAATATCTCGGACAATGCTTGGACAGCATTGCACATCAGGATTATTCCGACTACGAGGTCGTCATCGTCGACGACGGCTCGACCGACGGCAGCGCGAGTATCTATGAGCGCTTCGCCGCGGAGGCGGATGTTCCCGTCCGCATAGTCAAACAGGAGAACAAGGGGTTGCTGCTTGCTCGCCGTGCCGGGATCAAAGCCGCCAACGGTGATTATTATTGGCACGTCGACGGCGACGACGGTCTGGCGCCCAATGCAATGTGTGCGGTTTCTGGGATCATTGACGAACTGGATCCCGACGTCGTGTTGATCTGCCTTAGCGAATCTCCGACGTTCGGCTCTGTGCTCCCTGGGGGACTGCCCGGTGAACAGCGTTTCTATACCGGAGAAAGCCTTAACGATGTACGCTCTGCGTTCCTCGATGGATATATTCCTAATATGGTCACTAAAATCGCTCGAAGGTCTTGCGTCGATGCCGATTCAGATTACTCGCCTTATGGGAAGATGCAGCTTGGGGAAGATCAGCTGCAAAGCCTTTACATTCTCGATAATATGAAGAGCGCCGCATGCGTTCGCGAGCCCTTGTATTATTATCGTCCCAACGCAAGCAGCATTACTGCCAATTATCGCGAAGGCCAGATTGCCCAGTACGCCATGGTCAAGGAAGCCGTCCATCGACAGGCCGTCGCGTGGGATTCGAAATGGCCGGGGAATGGATTTGCTGAGACCGCTCTTGTCGGTTATCTGTCTAACGGTTTCTACGACATGCGCAAGAATGCTGATGGCAAGTGGTTTAAAAAGCAGTTCCAGGAGTTCAGGGATACATCGCTGTACGCGGAGGCCATCGGTCGATGCGGGGATTTGAGGCTTGAGCAGCGGATCTTCTTCACTTTGTTGGAAAAGAAAATGGATTATCTTGCGTATGTGTGCCTGGTTACCTGCCGCGCTGCTACTCCGCTGGCGAGGAGCTTGGCTCGATGAAGATCTTAACTATCAGTTCGGGAGGCATGCCGCAGAGGACCCTATCGATGGCGGGTAGGGGGAACGCGCTCGGCATGGTGTTCTTCCTTGGCGTATGCGCTATTGTTTCGCCCCTCCTCGCCGTTTTCCTCTCCCTTCTCGTCTTTACCGGGGCCCCTACAAAGAAGATGGCGGTTGCCTGCGCCCTTGGGGTTGGGTTTTCCGCTGCGCTTGTCGCCCATGGTATCGTTTACAACCACCCTGTCGATATGACCCGATGGATGGTTGAATGCGGCTACTACGATGGCAGGAACATTCTCTCGATCGGAACCAGCCTGAACGAGGATCACAACGGCCTGCTCGTCTGGAACTTTCTGTGTTGGGTAACCGGGAATATCGGCGACCTCCGACTTCTCCAGTCGCTCGCCGCGTTTTTCGGTTACGGTCTCATCGCTTGGCTGATGATGGACAGGTGTGCCGAGGAGACGACAGATGCATGGGCTTTCCTCCCGCTCATGCTATTCATCTTTTTTGCCGTCCCGGCGCAGCCCCTGATCGGTAACGTTCGCTCGGCTCTCGGCTGCGTGATTTGTGCGGTCGCGATATGTAAGAGGCGGTCTTACGGGTTCAGGGATTCTCTGCCGTCGCTCGTCCTGATCATCGTCGCATGCCTCATCCACAATTCTATGCTGCTCGTCTTGGTTTTGTTCCTAGTTCAGCCGATTCTCGAGCGTAACCCTGTCAGGAATTCGATTATCTGCGTTGTCGCGGTCGTCACCATGATTTCCGTGGCTTCCGTACTTCTCGCGTCCCATTTGTTTGACGGGGTGCCTGTCATTACGAGCGTTCTGAAGAAGGCGAGTTTCTATACCATCGGCACGGAGTGGGATCAAGAGCAGGCGGACAACCTTCTCAGCAATCTGAGCCATGTGTTTTCGTTGCTGCTGCTCGGGGTCCTGCTGCTTAGGATCTACGCCACGAGACAGCATGATGGACGAACGGCGCTCGTTCTTGTTTTGACGATGTGCGTCATCGCGATGGAACTCACCCTCGTTAACGTCGGCAACCGCTTGAAGTTCATTCCGATCTTGATTGGCTCGACATATCTGCTTAACAACAAGGGAAGGGGCCATGCGGTTGATTCGCGATGGCCGATTCTTGCCGATGCCGTTTTGATGTTGCTCGCTATTGCCGTCTGGTTGATCTCCATGGCAAGCTTCATCCCTTCATTCAACTATGTCGAGGTCATGAAGAGCGCCGTTTTCTATCCGCTTCTCCTTTTCTAGAGGTTAAATCCATGTATCAAACTGTCACGGCGCCTCTAATCACGTTTGTTGTCCCCGCTTATAACGCCGTTTCTACCCTAGAGGCAGCCGTTCGCTCGCTTTCTGAGCAGACGTCCGACGATTGGGAGGCCATCATCGTCGATGACGGATCTGTTGACGGTACGGGTGAGATGGCCGATGCGCTCGCGCGGGGCGATGATCGCATTAAGGTTCTTCACCAGGGGAACGCCGGGGTCTCCGCTGCGCGCAATGCTGCTATCGCGGCCGCCAGTGGGGAATATCTCGCCTTCTTGGACGTCGATGACACCGTCGTTCCCAACTTCGTGGAGAAGGCGGGGTCCCTGCTGGGACGCAGGCCTGTCCGCCCCGATGTCGTCGCGCTTGCGTACCGTGCTCTTCCCCGAGGCACGGTCTTCGGGTACGGGCGGTTCCTCGGGAACGCATCGGAGTTCCTCGAGCTATCGCTCGGGAACAGATACGCCACTTTCCCCTGCTGGCTCTTCCTCGTTTCTGCTCGGCTCATCGCGGCGAGTGGGGTCCGGTTCACGGTCGGGAGGCGGACCGGCGAGGACCAGGAGTTCATCCTGAAGCTGCTCTGCTGCGCCTCTATTTGCGAATCTGTCGAAGACAGCGATGTCTACTATCTCTACCGCATGCCTTCCGGGGGCTCGGCCATGGGCCTTAACCTGGAGGGGCAGTTCGATTACCCCCGGGCTATGCGAGACGTTCTCTGCTTCGCCGCCAAGCCTGACGCAGGGATGTCTCCCGATGGCTTGGAGGCAGTCGACCGACTGCTTACTGACAGGTTTGTAGGGGCCTGCGCCTACGCTGCGGAGACTGCGTTCTCCAACGGCGCTTCCGATTCTGATGTCCTTTCCTGGTTGACAGATAGCCTGAAAGGATTTGATTGCCACGGGGCTCTTGAGAACGGCTGTTGCAGGAGCGAGAACCGGCGGTTTCTTCGCCTCTGGCTCGGCTGCAGCGGCATGATTCCGCTGTATATCCGCTTCGGTTTGTACATCCGGTCTATCGGCAGAACCATTAAGTACTGGATTTCACGCCGAGGCACTCGTTAGTTATCTTTGATTGGAGTTTCATTGAACGACAGGCAGATATATATTCTCAGCATTTTTGACCCCACCAACTACGGGAATAGGCTGCAGGCCTGCGCCCTCGAGGCCGCCGTCGCCTCTCTTACCGGCAAAGAGGTTCTTTCGGTCGATTGCCGCCGCCCGGTGAGTAAGCGCGGGGTCTTTAAGATCATGGCGGACCTCAACAGAGTCCGAATCGAGTCGAAGAAGGCGCCCGCCGAGAGGAGGCGGCGTTTCCGAGTTTTTCAGGATGAGTACTGTGCGCCTGTCGTTGAGATTGCCGAGAGGGACGTTCGTAGCATCACTGGTCCCGTCGTGATCGGCTCCGATCAATGCTGGAACCCCGGGTGGGGATTGGGTGCGAGTAAGTTTGGCGCCCAGTGCGCCGTGGGCGTCGACAAGAAAATGGCCTATGCCGCTAGTTTCGGCATCGGCATGTCGGACATGCCTGAGGAGTGGGGTCGGCGCTACTCCGAATGGCTTGGCGGAATCAAGGACATCGGTGTTCGGGAGTTCGCGGGTGCTCAGATTGTCCGCGAGCTTACTGGGCGGGATGTCAAGGTCGTTCTTGACCCTACGATGCTCCAAACTGCCAAGTGGTGGTCCGAGATAGAGGAGCGCCCGATTATTCCGGGCATCGACCTGGAGGGGCCTTTCTGCCTTAAGTATGTCTTGGGAGACGATACAGCTTCGGCAAAGATCGCGGAGCGATGTGGCCGCGACGGCCTGGGGCTGGTGGACTTGACGGATATCCATTTGCCGGTCGGCCCCGCGGAGTTCGTGTGGCTTATTCACCACTCTGCTCTCGTTTGCACTGACAGCTTCCACGCTACAGTTTTCAGTCTCCTTTTCCACCGGCCTTTTGTGATTTACGAACGGCAGGGAAATGCTGGGAATATGTCCAGCAGGTTCGATACCCTCCACGCTTTGTTTGGGATTAACTCCAACCGCGCCGGTAAGGATTGCTTCCGCGAGCGCTGCGTCGATGAGTTCGATTGGACCGGCTTCGAGCGAGAGCTTGAGGAGAAGAGGAATGATTCCGTCGCATGGCTTCGCGCTGCCCTTGCCAGCTTATAGGGTGGTTATGTCCAGTGAAATCTGAAACTCTATCTTCGGGAGATACTGTCCATGGTTAGTCAACGCAAGGCCGGGGCGATTCTCGGGTACGCGAACATCATCGTTAAGAATCTCGTCAACCTCGTCTATACCCCGATGCTCCTCGCTTTCGTGGGTCAGGCGGACTACGGCGTTTACCAGACTGCGAATTCCTTCGTCTTCTCCCTAACGCTTCTGACGTTTGGTTTCTCCGAGGCGTATATCCGCTTCTATACGCAGAAGAAGGCTAAGGGGACGGAGGAAGACGTCCGATCACTCAATGGCATGTACCTTGCGCTATATGCGATGATCAGCTCCATTGCACTGGTGTTGGGACTGCTCTTTGCTGCGAACGTTGGGCTATTCTTTTCTGGCAGCTTTACGTTCGACCAAGTCGGGCTTGCGGGCGAGCTCATGGCTATCATGGCGGTGAACGTGGCGGCGGTGCTGTTCTCGACTGTGTTCGACGCATACATCATGGCCCACGAACAGTTCAAGTTTCAGCAAAGCCGTCAGATGTTCACCACGTTAGCGACACCGGGTATCGCTTTTGTCTTGCTCAACTTTGGTATGGGCGCGGTCGGTGTAGCGCTGGCTCAGCTCGCAGTCACCTTGACTCTGCTCGCCCTCAACATGCATTATGCTGTGTCGAAGCTCGGTATGCGATTCAGTCTCAGGAGGTTTGACGGAGCCCTGTTCCACGCGGTCGCAGCTTTCTCGGCCTGGATATTCGCCAACCAGGTTTGCGATTTAGTTAACCAGAGCGTGCCCAATATGATGCTCGGCGCGCTCACGAACGCAGTCACTGTATCTGTTTTCGCTGTGGCGCTGCAAATCCGTCAAATCTTTTACTCGCTCTCGACAACAATGTCGAGCGTATTTGTGCCCAAGATCAATAGGATCGTCGCTGAATCGGATGACAACGGAGTGCTAACTCGGCTCATGACGCGCGTAGGGCGCTACCAGATGTTCCTCTTCTGCTGGGTGTACTGTGGATTCGTCCTGCTTGGACGATTCTTCATTACCAAGTGGGCGGGTGAGGGCTTCCTTGATACTTACTATCTCATCTGTGCGATGACGCTGCCCGTGGGCGTGCCGCTTTGTCAGAACACGGGAATCGAGATCCAGCGCGCTAAAAACAGGCATAGGGCGCGTTCAGTGGTTTACCTCTGTATGGCTTGTCTCAATGTTCTTTTTACATGGTTTGCCTCGCCCGTTCTCGGATACTGGGCGCCCGCTATCGCTTACATCGCGAGCATCGCCTTGGGTAACGGTCTCTTTATGAACTGGTACTATCAGGCGCGTATCGGACTGGACATGGCTTATTTCTGGAAGAAGAACCTGCCTGTGGTCTTGGCTTCCGCTGTGGTCTTGGCCGCATGCATGGGGCTGGCTCTGCTGCTGCCCGTGACTAGCTGGCTGCTTTTCCTGGCTTGGGGCGTCGTCTACACCGTGCTTTTCGCTGCCGCAATGTGGCTCTTCGTTCTCGATTCAAGCGAGAAGTCGTCGATCGCGGCTAAATTGCCCTTCCTGCGTTAGGAGGTTTTTTTATGCTTAAGTCCCTTCCGAAGATCACGTTGCTGGGAGATGCGTGCTGTGGTTGCGGCGCCTGTGCCGCGAGGTGCCCGAAATCCTGCATCGGGATGATTACCGACGGCTGTGGCTTCCCCACGCCAATGGTCAATTTAGATGTCTGCATCGGCTGCGGGGGTTGCGATTCGGTGTGTCCCGCAATGGGGGAGCGCCCCAAGGATGGCGCGCAGTCCGTTCTCTGGGCGAAGTCGAGGGACAGGGGAGAGAGACTTGCCTCCTCTTCGGGTGGGGTCTTCGGGCTGCTCGCCCTTGACGTTCTTGCGGATGGCGGCGTCGTGTGCGGCGCCGCTTGGGATGAGGGCTGCAGACATGTGCGGCACGTGCTCGTTGAAGACGGGTCAGATCTCGATTCCGTCATGCGTTCCAAGTATGTGCAGAGCTCGGTCGGCCGCAAGGCCTACGAGGGCGTGCGGGAGGCTCTGCGCGGTGGCAGGCGAGTGCTCTTCTCCGGCACCGCGTGCCAAGTTGCGGGCATGAGGTCCTACCTTGGGAAGCTCGCCGACTCAGACGGTTTCCTCTCGGTGGATGTCATTTGCCACGGCGTCCCCTCGCCGCTCCTCTGGGAGAAGTGGGCAGCATATAAGGAGGTCGGTGTGGGCGCGGCGCTGCGCGCGGTGAACATGCGGAGTAAGGCAACCGGATGGCTGTCTTACTCCGCATCATACGCGTATGCGCATGATGCGGAGAAAGATGTCGCGAGGGCTTCGTCCGCGGCGGCCGACAGCTGCATCTTCGTGGATGACTGGTACATGAAAGCGTTCCTTGCTAATGCTAGCTTAAGACCCTCGTGCTTTGCTTGTCGTGTCAAGCGCTCGTGCGGCTCAGACGTCACGTTGGGGGACTTCTGGGGGATCCAGTCGTCGCACCCTGAGGTCGACTACGAGGGCGGGGTTTCCGCGGTGCTGTGCAACACCTCAAAGGGCCTTGCTGCAATTGAGAGGCTTAAGTCTGGAATTGAGTGGGGCGAGTCTTCCCTCGAGAAGGTGTTGCCTGGCAATCCTAGCCTGGTTAGGCCCGTTGTGCCTTATGAGAGACGCGGCGAGTTCATGGCCGACCTCGAGTGCGGGAGAGGAATCGATGAGATGATGGCTGTGTATGGCTTTGAACCCTCCCTCGCCCAGCGCGTACGTAGCAAGCTCGGGGGAGTCAAACGAAGGTTAAAGAAATTGCTGGGGAAGGCTTAATGAACTGTGACAAAAATATGTCTGTTGGTGATGGAACTGTCATGGCTGAGGACAAAATCGTGTTTACTGGATGCAAGCATGCATATCTCGTCATGGCTCATAAGGATGACGAGACCCTCCGTACGCTTCTGAGGACCCTTGATGACCCCCGGAACGATATCTTCATCCACATGGATGCTAAGAATACCGGATGGGATGAAAACAGAGCGCTGGCTTCCATTGATAAGGCGGGAATCTTTTTCGTTCCCCGTATTAGCGTCACATGGGGAGGCTACTCGCAAATCGCCTGTGAGCTTGGCCTGCTCAACGCCGCTGTTGACAAGGGGCGTTACACCTACTATCACCTTTTGAGCGGGCAAGACCTTCCCATCAAGAGCCAGGATCGGATCCATTCTTTCTTCGATTCCTGCGGGGGCAAGGAGTTTGTTCGTTTCGAAAACCACAATAGGGACTATGGGAGTAGGATCGGCGGCCATGTAATCTGGAACGCCTTCGGGAAGAGCAAGACCCAAATTTTTTTGCGAAAGGTGGACAGTCTTTTGGCGAGGCTTCTGCAACTCTATAGGAAGCCTGCTGAAGGCCTTAAGCTGATGAAAGGCGAAAACTGGTTCTCTATAACTGATGAGCTCGCTCGATACGTCGTAGAGAACGCTTCTCTGGTACGGTCAGTTTTCTGGGATTCTATGTGCGGTGACGAATTGTTTCTGCAGACCTTTGCCTGGAATACAGGCAAGCGGTTCGATTTCTATCGAATGCCCGGGGAGGACAATACGGACGGCATCATGCGCATGATTGATTGGGGCGAGGACGAGTCCCCGCGAGTGTTGTCTATGGATGATCTAGATTCGATTTCGGATTCAAAGATGATGTTCGCCAGAAAGTCCGACTTCGAGATCGATTCCGATATCGTTCGAGCGGTTGAACAGCTCGTCTGCTAATCCTTCGTGTCTTCTCCGTGCCGGTCCGACAATGGGTTTCTGCCAGTTGCTGCCAGCCTCCAGCTTTGCGCTGCCGAGCCGTTCGACTCGTACAGCTGGACGTTGGCGCCGCTCGAGAAGTCGGCGCAATCCACGTCGAGCGCTAGCCCCGACGCCGCGCACATGATCTCGTAGGCGCCCGCGCACTCGTCGTAGGAGATCATGAACCGCTGGGCCCCCGAGCCGTTGGCCTCCCATAGCTGGGCGTTGGCGCCGTTGGACCTCGAGGCTCCTGAGATATCGAGCATCGCCGTGCCCAGCCCTCTGTTGCAGATCATGTATTCGCCGTCGGGGACGCTCTGCACTGGCTTTACTTGAGCGGCTTGATATTTGGCAGTGCAGTCGTACTTTACTGTCAATGTGCTGTTCGGCAGAGTAGCGACATTGGAGGTTGCGGCCAGCACAACCTTGGCGCCTTGGACTTTCCACCTCCTCTGATTCATCGCATACGCAACAATCCCGTTCTGAATCCCCGAGATGCTGGGCGGAAACAACTGGTTGTCGGCGTCAATGGAAAAGCTCTCTTCCCTGGCATCTAGGTGCTGCTGAATGCGGTCGGCATACTTCTCGACCCATTCATCTGCCTTGCCGTTTCGCACAAAGTAATTGTTGGACAGGTCGGTTGAGCGGTAGGCGTAGCCGTCCTTTTGGTAGTTAGCCGTGTGGTCGGAGTGGGCGATTGTCATGAGCTCGTCGGTCAGGCCAAAGTACAGATGGCGCTGGTCTAGGTCTCCGTACCAGTTGTCGCTGGTGTCGTCCCAGGTTAGGTCCATCTGGCACCATTTGCCTTCGATCTTTACGGCGTTCCAGGTGTGGCCGTTTCCGGTGATGCGGCCGTTGGCGATGCCCGCGGCGTCAAGGAGCTTGGAGTAGATGCGCTGGTAGCTCTCGCAGGTGCCCGTGTGGCGCGTGAGGCCGCTTTCGGCCGAGCACCAGTTGAGGCTGTGGTCGTACTCCAGCTGGTCGAGCGTCCAGTCGTGGAGCCACAGCGCCATGTCGTATTCCGAGCGGTTTGTCTCTTGCCTGCACAGGTCCACGGCGTTGTTGACAATCTGCGTGACGCTTGGGCGGGCGGCGTCGTTTACAGTCACCTCCGCCGTGGTGCGCAGGTAGTAGATCCCCTTGTCGTCTTGGGGTCGTTTCTGTCGTTGTCCATAAAGTAGAAGTAGATGCGGTACGTGCCCGATGCCGTGAAGTCGAAGGTAAAGTCGTGGCCCGCGGTGCCCAGGCTGTAGTAGCTGGCCCATGCCGGGCGCGACGGGTCGCAGACGCTTTCCTGGCTGCCGCCGTCCCAATAGGTGGGCACGTCCATGCGCGCCTTGGCCTGGGACGAGCCGTTGGTCTGGGTTACGTGGAAGGTCGTCGCGGTGCCCGCGGGGGCGTCGTTCCACGAGACGGTGAAGGTGACGCTGTTTTGGGTTGCCGTGGCGGAGTGGGCGTAGCCGGTTTGTGACGTGGTGGAGATTGCGGCGGGCGTGGGGTTGGTCTGGGCTCGGAGGGATGGGGTGGGGGTGTCGGTTGCGATGGTGGTGCCTGGGGTGGCGGTGGTGCCTGTTGCGGCAGCGGTGCTGTCGGCGCTTTCCGTGTTGGCTGCGCTGGTGCCGGTGGATGTTGGGGTGCTGTCCTCTACGGTATCTGCTGCCGCATTTGTGTCGGTGCCGCTTTCGGGTTTGTCCGTGTCGCTGTTCGTGTCGGCGGATTGCGCCTGCTGCTCTGCGGTTGCCTGAGGTTGGGTGACTTCCGCAATGGCTGCCATGGGCATCGTCGCGCCGACCATAGACGTGCACGCGATCGCGCAGAGCAGGTAGTAAAGGGGTCGTTTCATAGCGGAGCCTCTCGGTGAGCAGCCAATAGGGTCCGAAGGCAGCTCCAGGCCAGCACTCCGCACATATTTTGTTGCGGTTTATTTTACGGGAACCCCAGTCAACATCAGCGAACTTTCTGGGGGATGTTGGGGAGGGGATGGTTCTCGGCGGCGCTGTACGTAGATGTCTTCGTCCTCGGCGATATGTCCGTCGGCGAGGAGCTTGAAGCGGTCATGCTGAACAATGCCAATCCGCCCGTCTGCGCATCTAAGCTCCTAGATTATGCGCATCGAGATTTTCACGGTGTTGTCGGCGATATTGTTTTCGCGGACCGTGTGCATGCAGTAGATGAGCAGGCGCTTGTATCCGTAGAAGCGCACCAGCATTTTCGATGCGATCGCCGTAAAGACAATTGGGCGTGTATCAAGGAGCTGTTAACTGCATGAGCCGATTTCTTATAACCTGTTTAAGCAAAGCAAGATTGGGGAATAAGGATTCCTGCCCATCGCGAATTGGCGATGGGGTACGCTACTGCTGTCAATATAGCAAACGACGAAATCGCAATTCCGACGTTCGCAACATTGACACCAGCGTTGCCTGCGGCTAGCTGGATAAGGGCTTCGATGGTCATAAGTACCAATTCCTCGCTTTCGTCTAGTATGGCATAGGCAATCATTGTTTTGGGTGGCCGCGAAAGCGTTGGACGCACTTGCTGCGCCTTTAATTAGCCTGTTCGGGGAGGGTTAGCCGCCGCTTGTTGATCCGGACAGGTTGATTTATTTGGGGGTATTTTGGCCGAGTTCGATATCACTCGTATTCCTCGATATAGTTCCAAAAGCTCATATGCCCACTTTGATCATAGGGTCTCTTTTGCCGAAGCTCAGACCAAGATCTTAGATTCGGAGTACGTTTCCCATCACGCGTTCTACCCTCTAATTTCCAACGAAATCATTGCTGTTCGGTATCGTGGAGGTAAGCGAAGTTGCAAGGTTCGCAATATCGCTTATGCCTCGCATTTCGATCACCGCGTCTTCCAGTACTACTCTTATCTATGGTCGGACTTATATAACAAGAAGGCTATTGCCGAAGAGTTTAATGAGGTTGCCGTAGCGTACCGCTCTTCGCTTTCATCAGACAGCGTCGTAACTGCTGCCAGTAATATTTCCTCAGCTAAAAAGGCCTTCGACTATTTGCGCTATCAAGATTCGGCTTTTGTGCTTACGGGAGATTTCGAGAGCTTTTTCGACAACTTAAATCATGCCTATCTAATGAGGTCGTTGCGTTCGTTGTTTCCCGATGGACGTTTGCCGGACGATCACTATCAGGTCATTAAAAACATCCTCCGCTATTCGTGCTGGCCTATTGCTGATTTAGCGGCTCGACATGATTTGCCATGGCCGGCGGTCGAACCTGCTCGGGAGAAGATGATCAGCGAAGCGGCTATCGAGCTTCGGTTCAAGTCTACTCGTGAACTTAATAAGTTAGATGTTATCTTGCCAAAGTCTGAGTTTCTTGCAAACAAGAGCAAAATTATTACCAGACCTTGGGTACGGGATGGCTCTGCGCTGGGCATTCCTCAGGGTCTTGCCGCAAGCGGAGTGCTCGCTAATATCTATATGGCCGATATCGACATGAAAGTCAGGCTTGCCGTTGAACGGGTTGGTGGCTTGTATCTTCGTTATTGCGATGACTTTATTATTGCCGTTCCAAAGTCTGGCTTTGATGCACTTGTAGAGGCCATCAATCTAATGGCCGATGTTGATTCCGTTAAACTTCAGCCTGAGAAAACCAAGGCATTCCGGGTTGATAGCAGCGGGGTTGCTCAGCTTGATTTTGAAAGCGTTCGTACGGGCAAGGTTCTTTCGTGCTCCGGTGCACATCCGGCACAGAAAGTCAGCTTCTTGGGGTTTGACTTTGACGGGCGAGTTGTAAGACTTCGACAGTCTACGGTTGGAAGGTACCGCAAGCGTCTTCGTGAGGCAGCCAGCGCGATTGCGCGTTCTAATCAGGGGGAGGGAAGACATGCGTCCAAGAAGCGGGTCTCTGCTCTGTATCAACATTATTCGCCACTTGGTATTAAGGGAAGAAGGCTGTGCCCATCGGCTGACGCTGACTCTTCTGCATTTTTCCGCTACGGGAACTTTCTTTCCTACGTAGCGAGAGCCCAAAAGGCGTTTCCAAATGATCCTATTGCCCCCGATGAGGCTAAGATTTACAGGAAGATCAAGCGCCTGAGTACTCTTTAGACGATAGTTATAATGCCAGATCACTCATAGTCAGAAATACTTAGTCGATATCGGCCAATTCCAATCATCAGGTAATAACCGATGTGTCTTCTTCCCGTCGCGACACGATGTCTCTGGAGCTCGTGTCCATAACATCAGAATGATATGACAAGAGACGCTCCGCGTATCCAGTCAACGATGCTGACGCCGTCATTTTTTATACGAGCATTAGTTATCATCTAGAGAGATTTTTTGGCATGCTTGTTGAATTTCCTCATCGCCTTTTTGTAAGCCTTTGGATGATTGAGATAATAAGTTGCTTTAGCTTTTATTTTCTCTTGATCGGGCTCGTAAGGTAATACTGCTCCGCATCGAGAGCAAAACCAGTTCGGGGTTCCGAACGGCGTGTAAAAGAGTGAATTAACTTGAAAGCTATTATCGCGACGAGGTATTAAATCCATATGTGGGCAGTAGCTCTGTGCTAACTTTCGGTGTCGTTTTTTGCGGCTTTCAATAAATTCGTTGATATCAAATTTAACGCCAAAATGTAAGATTGCGATTATTGCAAGAGCGAGTATTACAAAGAGAAAGAATGGCACTCCGCATTTCTCTATCAATAATTTTGAAACAGAGTCGCTCATTTCATACTCCTTTTGTTGCACAGATCGCGTCGAAAATGCTGGTGTTAAGGTGGCACCCTAGCACAGTTTAATGAAAGAACGGTCTTCGTCCTGGAATCTGAAATCACCACAACAACAGGTTCAAGGAAAGGGATGAAGACCGTTACGGAAACCTTACCAGACTTGACACCGGACATGCTTGCCATGCCCCGGTCCGAAGACGGCGCCATCGACATACAGAAGTTGCTGCGAAGGCTCGCCGATTAGGTCGTGAACGCCGTGATGGACGCCGAGGCCGACCGAGTGTGCGGCGTCGGAGCGAACAGCCGCGACGTCTACTGCGAGCGCAGCCTCCCCACCTGCATCAGCACGCTGACACTGCGCATCCCGAAGCTGCGCTCCAGCAGCATCTTCCCTGGGGACGTGCTCGAGCGCTACTGGTGCAACGACAGTGCTCTAGTGGCCGCCGTGGTCGAGATGTACGTCGCGGGCGCTAGCACCCGCAAGGCGCAGAGAGTAGCCGGGAAGATGGGCGTCTCGTGGCTCTCCATGGACCAGGCGAGCGCAATCGCCTCGAGCCTGAACGCCGACATTGAGGAACGATCCGACGATATGGCGGTACCGTCAAGATTCTTTCGCAAATTGATTTAGCCGTCTCCGGCCCCGTCCTCT
>OBYK01000703.1_pt1 | contig 14809 bp, 18 predicted proteins | sample 1476721 | NCBI WGS metagenome assembly OBYK01 (sample SAMEA2580191, study PRJEB22360) | human gut metagenome | biome: human gut; feature: human-associated habitat; material: faeces | place: Denmark | collected 2008/2010
GGAATATCCTGTGCATTACTCATAAAACACCCCCTCACTTTCAATTACATCTGCTATATCCGTACACATCTGTTCCACAAGCATTTCCTGCTTTTCGGAAAGGTGTGTGGCTTCATCAATCATTTTCATGTAGTTTGAACCTGTCAGCCTGTCGATTTCCTCTATCATCACGATTGACGGCATGACCTGTCTTTCCAGCCATTGCAGAGTGCGTTCCATATTGACGGGTACAGGGTTCATTTCAAAAGGCAGGCTGTCATGGGAAATGAATATCTCCCATAACGGATAGTCGGGAAATTCCACAAAATCGGTAATGAGATAAAACACCAGCCCATGAGGATTATATGTCAATAACAATTCCTCAACTGCCTGTACCGCCTTTGTGCCACGCAGACGAATTTCAAAACGGTTGATAATATCGGTATGTTTCTTTTTCGTTGCCTGTTCCTTTTGCTTTTCATACAGGCAGAAATATTTTGTACTCGATTGTGAGCCAATATAAAGGGTGCTTGCTAAATTGCGGTTTTTTCCGCTTAATTTGCCACCTTGCACATTTTCATAGTTTTTACAGCGACAATCCGCACCGCCATTTCTGTACTTTTCAGACAAGACGGGAATATCCATCAGACCGCACATATCATTGATTGCTAAATCAAATCGACGGATAACACCGCCACAATCAAGACAGCGGTTTAAAAATGAATACCAATCCCTATTCTGTGCCTGTAAGACGTATTCCATGTTGCGTGAACCTGCTCCTTTTAATTCCAAAAATACGCCCATGTGTTCATCATCAGAAGCCATGACCTTGATTTCCCCGTAGGCGTAATGTTCTTTATAGCCATAATATCCATAGTCATAATGGATAAAATATTTTGCTTTCATGCCAAGCACCTTTCGGATAACTTCCAATGCGTCAGTCGTTGGAAAACGGACAGACAGATAATCAACGAGCAGATAAAAAGGCTTATCACAGACATAGTAATTCAGACAACGCAGTATAATATTTTGTGTTTCCCTGCTGGCGTTGGCTTTTCCGTTCTCAAAGCGGTTGATACTATATCTTGACACATGGGTAAGACTTGCAAGTTCTCCTTGTGAAAGACCGCTTGCAAGACGCTTGTTCTTCATTTCAAGTGCAAATTCTAAGTTGTTCATTGTATTTCCTCCAATCCCACAATAGCCTTGAAATACCTGTAAACCACCTTTCAAAAAGTGTGATATGCACTATCTTCTTAAAACTCCTCATTACTCCTTACAGCTTTGGGGTTGTATGGTTTTTGACTTGTCTTTTGTGAAATAGTGCCCCCCTGTTAGATAACGGGGGCACAGGTAAGGCTCGCAGGCTCGCCCGCTGACAAAGCATTTCTGCCCCTTGACGGCAAGCCGTCATGGCGTTGTTGCTTACGCACGCCACCGTGTCAGAAATCCTTTGTCAGCAAACCCTGTTTTGCCTTTTCTAACCATGCCATATCAACTGATATTCATATCTACGGGTTTAATCAGATAGACTTTACTTTTCAAATAGTTTTATATTTCATTCTATTGTGCTTAATTATTTACAAACATATAATAATTCTTATGTGCTTATTTGTCAATATCTTTTTTTATCTTTACAAACCATATTAAGCGTGATAGACTTATAACGGAACGAAATAAGAAGATATGCAAAGTTACGGAGGGTTATGCAGTGAAAATAAATTTTTTAGGAAACAACATACAGACCATAAGAAAATTCAGAGGAATGAAACAACAGGAGCTTGCGGACAAAATCGGTATCAATATGCAGAGCCTTTCCAAAATTGAAAGAGGGTTGAATTATCCTGCCTATGATACGCTGGAAAAGATAATGGAAGTGCTGGACGTAACACCCAATGAATTGTTGTCGGGAGAATGGAAGTATGTCAATCAAGCGGAAAAGGAAGTCTGTCAGTTTCTAAGAACGGAAGAACGCCTAAATACAGAACTGAAACATGGACACTATGATAATTTCTTTGACAGCGAGGAAGAATGGCTGGAATTTGAATTAGAACAGTTACGAGGGTATATTACCGACTACATCAACGGAAAGAATATACAAGCAAAAGACCTTTATCCAATCAAAGAATTTATCCAGCATTTGAAATTTCAAAAGGTGTTAGACCGCTATGATGATTTATACAGCATGGATATGTTCGGGGAAAGCATAGAGGGACATAAGTATAAAACGCCTTACCAAGTTGTGAAAATGATAAATCCAAATTCTAAAGAAGATATAGAACTGTTACGGGAAGTATTAAGAAATAATCATTTTGATGATGAGGACGAGTAATCTTTTTCCTCTTATAAGAAGATACAGCAAACAAAAAGCCAATCAAGAGTGCAAAGCACCACCAATGGTGGCAAAGCTCTTGACAGGGCTTTTTCTTTTCTGTGTTGGGTAATCAAGAGGAAGAAAGGATAAAATCTGTAAGTGTATATTACCTATGCTTTGATACAATTTGTATGCGGTGTACTTCAAAAAATCTTTTTCATGGTTAATATACATTGACACCTTTTTTCAATAGATATATCATTTGGAGTATATTGTTAAAAAGGAGTTGAAACACAATGAATATCTTGTTAGTTGAAGATGATAAAAATATTCGTGAAATGGTTTGTGATTTTTTGACAAGTGAAAATTATAATGTCATAACAGCCATTGACGGACAAACAGCGATTGACATATTCAAAAAGCATACATTTGATATTGTGCTATTGGATTTAATGTTACCAAGGTCAAGCGGATTTGAAGTCTTAAAGTATATAAGAAGTGTAAGTGTAATTCCCGTTATTATCGCTACTGCTAAAGATAGCGATACTGATAAAATGATGGGGCTAAATTTAGGCGCTGATGATTATATTACAAAACCATTTTCTCTTGTTGAATTACTGGCAAGAATGAAAGCCAACATACGTCGTGCCACAGTATACAGCAATTCTGACGGTTCCCGTGATAATGTTATTAAGTACAAGGATTTGACTATCAATGTATCAAAATATACTGTTTCTAAAAATGGTGCTGATTTGAATTTGACGCATACAGAGTTTGAAATTATCAGACTTCTAGCAACTAATCAAGGTCGTGCTTTTTCAAAAGAACAACTTTACAACACCATTTGGAAAGAAGCCTATTACGGAAACGAAAGTGTACTGAATACGCACATCAACCGATTAAGAAATAAACTATCTGACGGTATAGATAAGAATAATTATATCAAGACCCTTTGGGGAATTGGTTACAAAATGGAGGAAGAATAATGGAATTAGTATTCGCTGTCATTTCAATTATATTATTAGTTCTCTATTTCAAGGAACGTAGCAAGAACGAAAAAATGGAAAGCGATTATAAATACATCAATGCAAGACTTCTTGATGTAACGAATGATGATAAAAGTAATTATATTCTCATACCGTCAGATATTAAAGTCGTAAAAGAAACTACGCAGAACATCAACAATCTTCTGGAAAAGTTTTACGGCAGACAGATTGATTACAATAGAAGTCAAAAGACGATTTTGCAGATATTTACTAACATCTCACATGACCTTAGAACGCCTATTACCGTTTTGAAGGGTTACATTGAAATGCTTTATCTTCAAAGTCAAAAAGAAGAATTACCCCTTACAATGCGTACAACTGTTGAAAAAATGCAGAGTAATTCGCAAGAACTGGTTCATTCTGTAAATAACCTATTCAATATGGCAAAAATTCAGTCTGGGGATATGGTCTTGAATATCCAAAAAGTAAACTTGACACAGGTTTGTCATGAAATTATTTTAGAGTTTTACGACCTATTGGAAAGAGAAAAATTCCATGTAGAGGTCAATATTGAAGATAAACCGTTATATGCGAATGTTGATACAGAAGCCGTTGGGCGTATCCTTAAAAATCTGATTGATAATGCAATCAAATATGGAAGTGCTGGTAAATTTTTAAGAATTTCCCTTTACGAAAACGACAGCCATATTTGCATTGAAATTGAAGATCATGGCGTAGGTATTTCTGAAAAAGACAAGAAACATATTTTTACAAGAGCATATACAGCAGACAGAAAAAAGGGTAACGGACTAGGCTTAGCCATTTCACAAGGGCTCGCAAATTCTATGGGAGGTTCAATTTCAGTAATAAGCATACCTCAAGAAAAAACAGTATTTACAGTCAGATTATAAAGTTAGAAAAAAGTTAGAATTAAAAGAGAGAAAAGATAACTTTCTTTTGTATACTGTTTTTAGAAAGGAGGCAGCATGATGAATTATATTATAGAAACTCATCATCTAAAGAAAATATATAAAGATAAAGCCGTAGTCAATGATGTAAATATTCATGTGAAAAAAGGAGAAATCTACGGCTTTGTCGGTCCAAATGGAGCTGGAAAAAGTACCTTGATGAAAATGTTACTTAATTTGGTTCAATCTAATTCTGGCGAGATTGTCATATTTGGAAATAAGGTTGTCGAGAATGACTTTGAAATGTTAAAAAGGATTGGTTCGATTATTGAAAACCCTTATTTTTACGAAAAATTAACCGCAAGAGAAAATCTTGACTTGCATTGTGAATATATGGGCTATCATAACAAGAACCATATCAAGGAAGTATTGGAATGTGTGGGACTGTTAAAAGACGCTGATAAAAAAGTATCTCAATATTCTTTGGGAATGAAACAACGTCTTGCAATTGCCAGAGCCATTTTAACAAAACCAGAACTATTGATACTTGATGAACCAATCAACGCTCTTGACCCAGAGGGTATACGGGAAATGAGAGAATTATTCCGTAAACTCAATACAGATTATGGAACAACAATTTTTATTTCCAGCCATATTCTTTCCGAAGTAGAACAGATTGCAGATAAAATTGGTATTATCCAAAATGGAAAGCTCATCAAAGAGATTTCTATGTCTGACGTACACAAATATCGAACAGATTATGTTGAGATAGACGTTGATAATGTAGAACTTGCAGGATATTTACTCGAACATGAACTACAAATACAAGATTTTAGAATTATTACTGAAAATCGAATTGAAATATATGATTTAAGCAAAAGCATAAAAAACATATCGTCCATACTTGTTCAAAATAGTATTGGCATTAACAGTATTGGACGTAAACAAAATTCTTTAGAAGATTATTTCTTTCAAATTACCGATACAAAGGCAGGGGAAAAAGTATGACATATTTAATGAAATTAGAGTTAAAGAAGATTAGTTTGAAAAGATACTGTTTTATATCAGTTGGTTTAATACTGTTCTCAATTTTATTCATTACTATTTCATTGATAGACTCTGCTACCGACCCAGCACAAAGCAAAGATACTTTTGATAATATTTTTCTAATGATAGAGGTATTGCTTTCGTTCATATACATTGTGTTTTTTGGGGTGCTGGTTTCTTCAATTATTATTAAGGAATACAACACTAAAACTATACTGATTATGTTTTCATATCCGATTCAAAAGGCAAAACTTATTCTTGCGAAGTTGTTTTTGATTAGCATATTTATTTCCTTATCTATGCTTATAGGCTTTTTTGCTTGTTGTGGTTATACTGTTATAGTGGATTATCTTTTGGACTTGCTTGCAGGGAATTTTGAGTTAACGTATTTAATAAATTGGCTGTTTTCAATAATTACCACTATACTAGTATGTATTTGTTTAGGCGGACTAACATTTTGTTTAGGTATGTTGAAAAAGTCTGTTCCATTTACAATCGTCGGCTCAATCTTTTTTATATTTCTTAGACAAGTTGCACTTTCATCTCCATTTGGTTATGCAGAGAATTTACTACAAGTTCTAATCATAGTAATATTCTCATGCCTTTGTATAAGATACATTGTAAAAACAAAACTTAGCTGTGTTGAATAAAAAAAGATTGGGCAAACTGATTAAATATTATTTAATATCGAACCATGTAAATTACAACTGAATATTTTAATGTCTTAGCTCATGCAAATCATATGTTTTGTGTGGGCTTTTTTCTTTGTCTCTTTTCCGTATTTCTCAAAGGTATAAACGGTATTTCCGTTTATATATTTCAGCGTTTGCGGAAAGGGGGTGAGATTATGAACACATCTTCTTTCGAGCATATCGTTAGAATACAATTTAACGCTTTGATGATGACAGTTATTAAATGCACAGTAAAAAGCAGGAAAAGACAGTTGGCAAGACGTTCCAAGCGTGAAGTTCTGTTTTGTGAATTATCAGATACGAAACAATTTGAATGTGGAACAACGAATAACTATTCTTGTGATTATATCTCTTTTGAAGTCTTGAATTATACAATCCAAGTATCAAATGAGAAACTTGCTGTTGCTTTACATAAGTTATCAGAGAAACAGCGTAGTGTTATCTTATTACGCTATTTTCAAGGCATGAGCGACAAAGAAATTTCAGAATTGTATCATGTATCACGTTCTGCAATTTATCGCAGAAGAAGTAACGGATTGAAGAAACTGAAAGCACTATTAACTGAAAGGAGTTGAACAAATGAGAAAAGATTATGGCTATCCCTCACTAGAACTAATATGCAAAGCGTCTGCTGGAAATGAAATTGCAATAAATGAAATTTTGAAATTCTATGACGCCTATATCTGTAAATTATGCTTGCGTCCGTTTTACCACTTTGAAAGTGGTAAAATCACTATGCAGGTTGATGAAGAATTAAAAGGTCAAATTCATACAGAAATGATGAAAGCAATCTTGAAATTTGAAATCAGAGTGAAGTAATCATATTACATGAATGAAAAACGGGAGATACACAGATGTTTTGTGCTATCTCCCATGTTGATTTTAGTGTCATATCAAGGCTCATTCAATCGTGGTAAATTCGTGGTAAAATGAGTGTTTTTCTATATTTTAAAACGCTTGAATGTGTAATATTTATGCGGATAATTGAAAATCAGATATAAAATTTATCCATAAAAAAGTGAACAAATACAGCTGTATGAAGATGACTTTACATAATAGATTTCTCTACATAAGACGAGACTCCGGTCAAGGTATCAAAGGATGGGCGTCCGGCGAACAGTAAGAGTTACATGTGGGTCTACCGGACGGGAAAAGGATATGGGGATACCCCAATCATCCTGTATGAATACCAGAAGACCCGGAAAGCAAATCATCCGCGGGAATTCCTGAAAGGATTCACCGGCGTCGTTGTCTGCGACGGATACTCCGCCTACCGGAAGCTGGACCGGGAAACCGAAGCCATTGTCTTCGCAGGGTGCTGGACCCATGCGAGAAGGTATTTCGCAGATGCCCTGAAAGCACTGCCGAAAAAGGAGCATGAGGCAGCCAAAAAAACGGTCGCCTATGAAGCGATCAAGCGGATTGGTGCGATCTATCATCTGGACAACCAACTTGCTGATCTGAAACCGGACGACCGCAGAAAACAGCGCAGATCAACCTCAAACCTCTGGTGGAGGCTTTCTTTGCGTGGGTAAAAGAGACCAAGGAATCCGGCCGTCTGATCAAAGGTAAAACCCTGGAAGGGATCAACTACTGCATCAACCAGGAAGAAGCATTAAAAGTATTCCTTGATGACGGTGAAGTCCCGCTTGATAATAACGCAACGGGAGGCGCGCTGCGCAGCTTCTGCCTGCATAAACATGCATGGAAGCTGATCGACAGTATCGACGGTGCGAAATCCAGTGCGATCGTCTACAGCATCACAGAAACAGCGAAGGCGAATAACCTGAATCCCTTCCGCTATCTGGAATACGTCCTGACAGTGATGAAGGACCATCAGGAAGATACGGATTACCGTTTTATGGAAGATCTGCTTCCATGGTCTGAACAGCTGCCGGAAATCTGCCGGAGCAAAACAAAAACAACAAATGTATAAACCAGCCGCCGAAAACGGCGGTCAAAAAATACGGTGGTACTTATGGTTTACCGTGTACTTTTTTTTCGATGCTATATTTTATCATACCTAGATATTGAGAAATTAAAACTATCAAAGTAGTTAATGAAATTAAAGACACAATGTTATTCAATCTAGCAACTGTACAGCCAACGGAAAAAGTCAATACACCTACCAAAACTTTCATTGTAATATTTTTACAATTCTTTTTTTCGTCAGCGTCCAATTCCCTGTTTATATTTTCTACTGGAGCATTTTTTAGCATTAATACAACACTTATTAAGATGATCCCCCATGCTATCGGTAAGACAACACTATAATAATGATTAATCAGTAAAATTACTGTTTGGACAGCCGTAGAACAGATAAAACACAGAAGATAACTATTCAAATGCAATCCACCTGCATAGGTACGTAACAACATAAAAATGCCAGTAGATATAAAGAATTGTGGAATCATATGCAGATATATCGCTATGGCAAAGCATGCCAGAAAGCAACTCAACATTTCAAGTCCAATCTGGAAACCATATTGATATACTGCATATGACTTTTCAGAAATAACACCGTTCTTAACAATATAATCTGTTATTTTTTCTGATAGATATTTCATGCCTTCTACTTTTTTAATTTCTTTAATTCAACCGGCATTTTAGGCTGATGAAAAATATAAGCACAAGCACTATCTGCTGAAAGTTTTCCGATCTTTAAAGAAACATTTGCTAATACTTTAGCTGACTGAATTTTTACATTTTTAGTATTCATACTTTGAAACTCCTTTCATTTTTTCTACACTTACTTTATCATAAAAAAGCATTTTCTTCTTCTTTACGTCAAAAAAACGAGTATCTATGTAACTTTCCCCTTTCATCGCTTTTTTTAGCTCCCATACAGCACTACTCGAATCAGAAATCTCCCCTTCCTTGTATCATCCACAGATACAATCCCATGATATTTTTCCACTGCCCTCCGCACAGACGGTATCCCAATTCCATGGTTAGCTACATCTGTTTTTGTTGTCCTCAACTCTCCGTCTTTTCCCCTTTTTAAATTTCCTTTATAGCTGTTTTCCACTGTTATTAGCAGATTTTTTCTATTATACTGAATCTTAAGCCGTATATATCTCTTACCATCTGTTTTCCGGGCACCTTCCACCGCATTCTCTAACAAATTCCCTATGATCAGACTGATATCTGCCCCTCTGAATGGCATTTCTATAGGGATACGTAGTTCTGACTCAAACCGTATTCCCTCGTTCTCTGCTGCTCTCTTCCAATACCCTACTAATGAATCTGTCACTATATTCCCTGTATCCACAGACCACGATGATTCCAATCCTCCATCCTCTATTAAATTCTCCACGTATTTTTTTAGCTTATCCATCTCTCCTTTTTCCGCATATGCACGTATCACTAGAAGATGGTTCCTCATACCATGCCGGACATCTCTTACCTGCAACATGGCAATCTCTGTTTCTTTCTGATGCCTTTCGCACAATTCCAACTGTTGTTCATATACCATATTTATTCGTCGAAGCTGCATATCATCCGCCAACTTTGCATAAAGATAAAAAACCAGCACATTGACACACAGCAGTATTCCACCTGAAACAAGGGAGTATAATTCCGCATGCCTCCACTCTGTCCTATAAGCCAGCACAAATACTGCATTCATAATATATATGCTTCCCATCGGAATAAAAACAATCAGCATAGTATGCCATGGAGGAACTCCTAGGATTTTCTCATTGGTAAGCACCTTCCGTAAAGCCACAATCACTATTAGAAAGAGAACCTTTGAAGTAAAAGAACCAAAAATTTGCCATTCTATAATACTTTTCCCATAGAATAACAATAGGCTGCCAATTAACATTTCTAGCAACATCCAGATTGCGTCAAATGTAATCGAAAAGAAAATTTTCATCCATAGTTTTCCCTCGAATACACTCATTACCACAAACAGAGTAAATCCCTCCGTCACCCCAATACTCCAAGTCTCTGATAATTTAGATATGATATTCAGGACATCCATTTGCCATAACACAAGTACACAAAAACCAACCAACATCAAAATGCTTTTTCTTTTTCTTTTCAAAAAAATACCAAAATAAAGGAAAAACAAATATACAGTAAAAAAAGCAAGCAGGATGTTGGCTGTCTCTATCATCCACTTACTTTTTAACATAAATCATATCCTCCATTGCGCAATATTTTTCACTGATCTGCTTCCTACGATCCTCACTGATTGGAATCCGTTTACCATCATCCATTATGACATAATCGTATGCCAACCCCTCTATATGTTTATAGTTTACCAGGAAAGACTGATGGATCCTCAGGAAAATCCCTTTGCTACTTTTCAGGCTTTCTTCAACGTCACTGAGTTTTCCATAAAATTCCAGTATTTCCTTCTGTGTTGCAATATATATTTTTCTCCTTTTGCTTTCAAAATAATAAACATCCCTTAATAAAACTTTATGCTGCAGACGTTGGTAACTGTATCTGAAATAATTGTCAGCACTGCCTATTTCCTCATACGCAGCTACAAAGCATTCCGACATCTGATCTTGCTTTACTGGCTTCAACAAAAAACGAAACGGCCTTACAGAAAAAGATTCCTGCATATAGTTCTCAAAGCTTGTGACATAAACAATAAGAACATTTTTATCTGTTACCCGAATTTTCCGTGCCACTGTAATCCCATCTTCTTGTCCCATCTCTATATCTAGAAAAATAATGTCATAACATGCTCCGCTTTCAACAGCTTCTACCAGATGTCCACCTTTCCAAAATATCTCTGTATCTAACTGGATAAACTGCTTTTTTGCTATGTCAGATAACATACTTTCTATTCTTCCTGTTATGGCAATATCATCGTCACAGATTGCTACCTTTATCATCCTCTTCACTCCTCTTTCTCTTCTCGGCAGTTTTCCTCACAGTCTGCATAATCGACCAGATCATTTCCTGATCAAACGTATCCATTTCTTTAAATACTTCGATTAGGTCATAATACTCATCCAACGTCTCGTTCATCTTAATCTGGCCTGTCAAATCTCTTTTTACATCTGAAAGACCCAGCAGGTAATCGGTGGTTACGTTAAAATATTCTGCCAACTTTTTTAAAATATCTACTTTTATGGTCGTGACATCTCTTTCATATTTGCTAAGCATTTGCTGTGTAATTCCCACTTCCGCCGCCAGAATTTCCTGTATAAGGCCTCTTTTTTCCCGAAGTACCCTGATACGGCTTTCCATAATCGCTTACTCCTTAAACTTTATGATAGTAATATGTTACCCTTTTATATGCTTTATGATACAAATAATAACTGTATTTGATTACTGCAATCAGTGGATCCAAACAGACGGTTTTGCGGAGCAAAACGGACGCGATGCGGAGCGAGCGGACTAACCTCGATTATTGAAATATGATGATACCTTATAATGATTGAGGCCATTGAAAAATGGTACGAATCATTTAAGGACTGCTGTAAACTGGCAAATGATACGAATCATATCTCGTACTCTTTTATTAAGAATTCAATTGCCGCTGTCGCTGAAGAGATCGGAAGCGCCGGTTTCAATACGAAGCTCAACGAAGAACGTAATAAAGGGCCGTTTGTCATGAGCCCGCATGCCGGAGACATTGAACGGCTTCTCTCCAAGAGCAGTAAACTTGCCGGGGAGGTGCGCGATGAAGAAGCTTGATCGAATCAATGAACTTGTAGATGAGCTCAATGAACTGAAGCTTGGATGTATGGCCGCTTCGCTTGATTCGCTGTATCACTCGAAATCCTTTGATGAGTTGGATGCCGTATCGCTGCTTGAGCAGGTGATCGGGCCGGAATACCAGAGCAAAACATCGCAGAGATTTCAGAACAGACTAAAACGTGCTCATCTTTCAGGAGGACCTCAATCATTGGATAAGTGTAAAGATTCTACAGAAAGGGTCTACCTGACTTCCGATATCAATGCTACGCTGTCATCGTTGAATTTTATCCATGAAGGTCTCAACGTCTGTATTCTCGGACCTTCCGACAGCGGGAAATCGTATCTGGCCAAAGCACTTGGAATACAGGCCTGCCTGAATTACAGAGTAATGTATCACCACTGTGAAGAATTTCTTGAAACGATGGTCGCCCTGAAACAGGCTGACTATTCGAAATATCAGAAGAAGGTACGCTTCTACTTGAAGTTGGATCTACTGATACTGGATGATTTTCTGCTTCACACTATAACAGATGAATGCGAAATCAAAGTTCTCTTTGAAGTCATGGAAAAGCGCAGTGAATTGTCAAGGTGCACGATTGTATGCTCTCAGAGAGAGCCGAACAGCTGGGCATCGATGATCCTCAATGACGAGGTATCAGCCAATGCGATACTGAAACGGGCAACTAAGCACTATACTGTAGTGATCCAGCCCAGGAATTAATCCATAACAACAAGCGATTCAGGGCGTCCGTTATGCTCCGCACAGCGTCCGCTCTGAAACGCATCGGAGTCCGCTGGGCTCCGCAGAATGCAATTACGCACTTTATGTTATGTATGTAGACGAATTTTGTTTATCAACTAGAAATTGGCTAACTTTCAAGGCTGCGTTTGTAGTAAAAATGGCTTAATCCAAGAGTAGTATGTATACCAAATCACGGGATCTGTTACAAGAATTATAAAAAATACTCTGAAATAAAACTATGCTATGATAAACTGGCACTGTAATTAAAGGCTTCCGGGAAAGCGTATTTGTGTCATTTCTCGGGCGAAAATAAAACACAAATCCTTTTCTAAGCCTTTCAAAATCGCACAAGGTATTTGTACTAACCTGTGATTATATATGGAATTGTAGGTTTTGGGTAACAAAAAACACCGTATTGCTACGGTGTTTTTCTGTTATTGATATTCTATTTGGAGATACTGACAATCATTCTGTACTGCCTTCATCTACGCAGGCTCGATGAATATAGTTACATCACAAAGGAAAAGCATACTGTTCGAACAGAAAGTTTATACCGCCTTGTCAGAGTGGCCATACCGATAATATTAGAATTGACGTACCGAACAACCGGGATCCCATAGAATCCATGTCATGTATTACACCACCTGGATTTGTCCGTTTTGTTTTTCCATCACAAAAAAATGACCTCCTACACTCAATATAATAAATATATTATGCAGAAAGCCATTTCTCTTTAGTTTATCAACAGATCCATCTTAAAACGGTCGCAAAGAATCCTATTTACAGACTTTTCCGAATACCTCAACTTATATTATAGTACCAATCCCCTATTTGTCACACCATAAGGTTATATCATAAAATCTGATCTACTTTATGTGCTCCGCCTTGGCTGCCATATAAGCCTTCTCAATATCCATATCTTCTAAATCAGACATCACAAAACTATCTCCAGTAATATCTAATTTTAAATTATTTTTATTTTCCAACGTCCCATAGTAAAACTGTAATTCATCCATTACTTTTTTTATATCATTATGCTCATACATCATAATAATTTCCCCCTTAATATTTTTTATTTACAACTGTATAGTTTTAGTTATAAATTCCATTTTCTTCGTATTATGTGATACCATTATGATAATACCATCATAATTGTAGTTTTGTAAAGTCTGCAAAATCAATTCGCTCGTTTCTTGATCTACATTTGAAATTGGTTCATCTAAAATAATAATATCCTTTTTCGTTACAAATGCTCTTATAAAAGCTATTACTTGCGTTTGCCCACCAGATATTCCACTATTTTGAAAAACCTCTGTATCTAATCCATTAGGCAACTTATTTATATATGTTCTTAATTTTAATCGATCAATACATTTTTCGATGTCTTCTCTCGTTACTTCCTCCTGTCCAACTCTTATATTATCTAATACGGTTCCTTTGAATAGAAATATCTTTTGTGATACTATTCCGATATGATTTCTCAAATTTTCCAAATCTATAGAGTCTATATCAATCCCATTATATTTAATTTTCCCTTTTTCTACATGATATAAACCTAATAACAATTTAATCAATGTAGATTTTCCGCTTCCATTTTCTCCTTTTATTAATATCTTTTCGCCACGAGATATCTTGAAATTGATATTATCTAATACAAATTTACACTTCTCATTATATCTAAAAGAAACTGCATCAAATTTAACATTTTCTATTCTATTTTTTATAACATTCTTTCTACCCTCAGTATCATCAGTCATATTTAAAAGTTCATATACTCTGTCTATGCTTAAACATAATTGCTTTAGTTGCGGCCCTATGTTTGAAAGCGCGCTTGCACTAACTAATATCTTAGTCGAGTATAGAGTAAACGAAGTATATAATCCAATAGTAAATTCACCTCGTATAATAAATACACAGGACAGAAATAAAATTAATAGACTTCCCAAATCACTAGCTAATTGTGTGTTTTGTCCAATAATAAGAATCAACTTATTCTGCTTTAATGTCTGTTTCATATAATTACTCAAATATTCCTTAAATTTGAATAAGCAAGCATTTTCGCCGTTAAGTATTTTGATATCCTCTATACCATTTAAGATTTCAAATCCTTCAGCATTTAGGACTACATTAGCATTCATCATTTCTTTTGTTTTCTCTGTAAGCTTGGTATTTGATGCTCTAGTTATCATAAAGAAGATAGGAACCATACATAAAACAATAATTCCAAGTTTAATATTAATAGCTAACATGGTAGTCAACGAGAGTATCGCTGACACACTACTTAATAGAGTACTTATTATTGTGGCAGACAATGTATTAGTTATCATCTCACTCTCAGATAATCTTCCTTGTAAATTGCCTTGCCCCATTTTTGTTATGTAACCCATAGGTAATTTTATTGCTTTCGCTATCAGATCATATTTCAAGTCAAGACCAACGACAGTATTTACTTTTCTTGTCATGTAATTAGTCCCTAT
>OBYK01000707.1_pt1 | contig 14768 bp, 4 predicted proteins | sample 1476721 | NCBI WGS metagenome assembly OBYK01 (sample SAMEA2580191, study PRJEB22360) | human gut metagenome | biome: human gut; feature: human-associated habitat; material: faeces | place: Denmark | collected 2008/2010
CGCCGATCAGAGCCAGGGCCCGGCCAGCCCGCCCAGTGTCCAGCGCGCGGCAGCGCCCGCGCGCGCAAGATGCGGGTGGGACTGGCGGCTGGATACGGCGGCAAGCTTCGCGGTGGCTGGTGACGTCATGACAATATATGGTAGCCGCACAGGTCAACGGTTGATATTCGATGTCTGCCGGGCATCGCCATTGTTCGCAAGCCAATATGACGGCCGGGTGCATGCGCGGGGTCGGCGAATGCGGAATTTCCGAAGTTGTGAACGTTAACATGGGCTATGTGGGTGAAAATAGTTGATTTTGCGCGCTTTTCCATGGAATAACGCGGGCATATCGCGCCAAAATCGAGGTAACGTAGTGCCCATGATGATTGCGTTGAAAGCTGCAACGCCGCAGCTACCCAGAACTACAGCCGTCGCAGATCATGTGGTCGCCGTGGACGAAACCGATTCGACCAACGCGCTGGCCGTACAGATGATTGGCGACGGGTCGTTGACGTTGCCCGACCACCAGGATGGCGAACTGGCGGTGGCCGTGGTGGCCGCCGACCGGCAGACCGCCGGCCGTGGGCGCAATGGTCACAAGTGGGTCAGTCAGCCCGGCCGTTGCTCGACGATGTCCTATGCCGTGCGCATTCCGCGCGCGATCGCCACCGACGAATCCGTCAATGGCTGGCTGCAGATGATCGCCGGACTGGTCACGCTGGACGCCCTGAACGGCATGATCGAGGAATACGGTGCCGCGCCGAACCAGCCGGACTGCTCGCTGGAACTCAAATGGCCGAACGACGTGTTCTGCCACGGGCTCAAGCTGGGCGGGCTGCTCTCGGAACTGGTGATTCCGCCGTCGTCCGGTACCGGTACTGATGCTGATGCCGATGACGACGTCGTCATCGTGTTCGGCGTCGGCCTGAACCTGGCCTTGGGCGCCTGTCGGCTGCCCACGCCGCAATCGACCTCGCTGCAGCTGCATGTCTCCGGGCTGCCGTCGTTCGGCGAGATGCGCGATGCGGTGGCCGAACGTCAGGTCGAGGGCTTCCGCGAGCGGTTGGTGAAGTTCATCGCCGACCCGAAGGGCCAGGCCGAGTCGTTGCGCGAGGAGGTGAAGGCGGTGTGCTGGGCGCGCGGCCGTCAGGTCGAGGCGCACTTCACGGACGGCACCACGCTGACCGGCGAAGCCATCGGCCTCAACGAAGACGCCTCACTGATCCTGAGAACACAAGACGGCACGGACCATACGGTCCGCACCGCCGATGTGGGAGTGCTGTAATAGCCGGCCAGTAGCTAGCTAGTAGCTCAGGTCAGCGACCGAGCTTGGACAGGCCGGCGGCGGCCAGAGAGGCCACCACGGCCTTGATGGCGTCGCCAACCACGAAGCCCATGGAGGCCAGGGCCACGGCGGCGAGCGGCGCACCGGTCAGCGCGGACTGGATGACGAAGCCGAAGGCGTACACCACCACGACGCCGCCGACCAGCGCGGCCAGCAGGTAGCGGCCCGCGGTGCGCGCGGCGGCCGCGAAGGACGAAGTGTCGGACTTGCCGCGCAGCAGGGCGATGGCCACCACACCCGGCAGGAAGCCGAAGAGGAAGCCGGCGCTCGGGCCGAGCCCGTCGTAGCCCTGCACCGGCCGCCAGATAGGTGGCGACGGCGGCGCCGGCCTGACGCCACGGCAGCATAAGACCGGCGAGCATCACCACGAACGTCTGCAGCGTGATCGGCACCGGCGTGCCCGGAATCGGAATCTCGCCGGCGGCCGCGGACAGCCACATCAGCACGGCGAACAGCACCGGCTTCCAGGATGCGGCGACGATACGACGGGCGAGCGATGTGGTGGCCGCAGCGGATGCGGTGGTGTGTGAAGTCTGCATATCAATGACCCCTATGTTGCGTGATATCGCCGTGAACGGCGGGCGGTATGCGATGGATGAGGGGAGGTTCCGGCGGGTCGTGCGGTATCCCCGACAGTCCGAACCGTCCATATGGTGGACGGTCCCAAATGAATCCGACCCTGTGCGGGCGAATCGTGCGGCGATGGACCGATGCCGGTCCGGTCACCTTCCGTTCGCCCGCAGATGAGCCTTCCCCCGAACTTACGGTTGCCATCGTAGAGGTGTTCGATTTCGTGCGGTTTCGTACCAATTTACAAAATTGTCGATTTCGATTTGTCATAAGTTGACGAACACAACCGTAACGTCAATTTCTTGAGTCGGCGCGCAAGGATGTGCAATCGGCGGATTTGCAACGTTTTTGATAGCCGGCGCCAACGGTTGCGTTGCCGGAACCTACGCGCGCGTTTGTTCGTAGCCTACAAAAGGGCGTGAAAGCTTTTGTGTGAACGCGGCTTGCCCTCTCCTCTATATAGAGAGCACAATTTGACACTATGGCTTCTATCGTCAAAAAACTGCTGATTGCGAACCGAGGCGAGATTGCGCTTCGCGTGGTGCGCACGGCCAAGGAGATGGGTATCTCCACCGTGGCCGTCTACTCCGAACAGGACCGCAATAGCCGCTATGTGGACATGGCCGACGAGGCATACCTGCTCTCCGGCGACACCTACAAGGACACGTACCTCAACGAAGATCTGCTGATTGACATCCTGCACAAGACCGGTGCGAATGCCGTGCACCCCGGCTACGGATTCCTTTCCGAAGTGCCGAGCTTCGCGCAGAAGGTCGAGGATGCCGGTGCCATCTGGGTGGGCCCGCACCACACCGCGCTGGTGGATTTGGGCGACAAGATTACCGCCCGCCGCGTGGCCCTACGCGCCAAAGTGCCGCCAGTGCCCGGCCTGTCCGAACCGGTGACCGACGTGCGCACGCTGCTCGACTTCGCACACACCCACGGCTACCCGATCATGATGAAGCGCACTGATGGCGGTGGCGGCCACGGCATCACCGTGGTGCATGACGACGAGGAGCTGCGCCGCTTCTACATGAACCACGACGCGCTGCAAGGCGGCGATCTGAAGGAATACTTCATCGAGAAGTTCGTGGACAAGGCACGCCACGTCGAGACCCAGTCCGGGCGCGACTCGCACGGCAACTTCACCGTGTACTCCACCCGTGACTGCTCGCTGCAGCGCCGCAACCAGAAACTCGTGGAAGAGGCACCCGCGCCCTTCCTGTCCGAGGAAATCATCAGCACGCTCGAGGAATACTCCCGCCGCCTGTTCACCACGGTCGGCTACGTGGGCCTGGGCACCTGCGAATTCATGGTGACCCCGAACGGCAAGGTGTACTTCCTGGAAGTCAACCCGCGCTTGCAGGTGGAGCACACCGTCTCCGAAGAGGTCAGCGGCCTCGACCTGGTGCGCGAACAGCTCAATATCGCCGCCGGTGGCGAGCTCACCCGCGCCCCCGAACTGCGCGGCCACAGCTTCGAACTGCGCATCACCAGCGAAGACCCGGCCACCAACCTGACCCCCGGCTCCGGCACCTTGGAGAAGATCCAGTGGCCGGCCGGCCCCGGCGTGCGCATCGATACCGGTGTGGAACAGGGCGACACCATCTCCCCGAAGTTCGATTCGATGATGGGCAAGGTCATCGTCACCGCCCAGAACCGTCTCGACGCCGTGGCCCGTGTGCGCCGCGTGCTCGATGAGCTTGTGATCGAAGGCGTGCCCACGCCGATTCCGCTGTTCAAGGAAATCTTCCGCAACGACGACTTCACCGCCGAGCATGGCCACCCGTTCGCCGTGTCCACCAAGTGGCTGGAGCGCACGTACCTGAACCGTACACCGGCTTCCGCCGCCTCCGGCCAGCCGGCCTCCTTGGCCGCCGCCCCGGGTGCCGCTGCCCCGGCCGCGCCCGACAAGTCCAAGTCGGAGACGTTCGTCATCGAGATGAACAACCGCCGCGTCAAGCTCACCGTGCCACTCGACATCGTGGAGAACATCACCGGCTCGGCCCGCGCCCGTGGTGCCAAGCGACCCACCCAGCCGTTGCGCGGTGCGGGACTGCACAACGTGGCCTCCAGTGCCGCCGCGGCCAACGACGGCGCCAAATCCGGCGTCATCGCCTCCCCGATGCAGGCCGTGGTCACGCGCATCAACGTGTCCGAAGGCCAGCAGGTGGCCAAGGGCGACCTTCTGGTGGTGCTCGAATCCATGAAGATGGAGAACTACGTGTACGCGCCGGCCGCCGGCGAAGTGAAGAAGATTTTCGTTGGCCCGGCCGACGGCGTGGAGGCCGGCGACACGCTGGTCACGCTGGACGTGAACGCCGGCAAGGCCAAGGCTGCTGCGGCTGCGCCGGGATCTCTCCCTCAGGCGGCTGCGTCGACAGCTCCCTCGTCAGAAGGAGCCGATAAGGCCACCGACGCCAAGAAGGAGGGTGGCAATGACTGACATCATGGATTCGCAGGCCGTGAAGGCCGCGGCGGCGGCCTCGGCCGCCAACGCCGCCCAGCCTTCGGCCCACCAGCCGCTGCGCACCGCTGTGGTCAAGGCCGCCGAACTGGCCCGCGCCGCCGAAGAGCGCGCCCGCGACAAGCAGCACGCCAAAGGCAAGAAAACCGCGCGCGAACGCCTCGACCTGCTCTTCGACACCGGCACGTTCGAGGAGATCGGCCGCTTCCAGGGCGGCAATATCGCCGGCAGCAACGCCGGTGCGGCCGTCATCACCGGCTTCGGCCAGGTCTACGGCCGCAAAGTGGCCGTCTACGCCCAGGACTTCTCCGTCAAGGGCGGCACCCTCGGCACCGCCGAAGGCGAGAAGATCTGCCGACTGATGGACATGGCCATCGACCTCAAAGTGCCGATCGTGGCCATCGTGGACTCCGGCGGCGCCCGCATCCAGGAGGGCGTGGCCGCCCTGACCCAGTACGGTCGCATCTTCCGCAAGACTTGCGAGGCCAGCGGCTTCGTGCCCCAGCTGAGCCTGATTCTCGGCCCCTGCGCCGGCGGTGCCGTCTACTGCCCGGCCCTGACGGACCTCATCATCATGACCCGTGAGAACTCGAACATGTTCGTCACCGGACCGGACGTGGTCAAGGCCTCGACCGGCGAGACCATCTCCATGGCCGACCTCGGCGGCGGCGAAGTGCACAACCGGGTGTCCGGCGTGGCCCACTACCTCGGCGAGGACGAATCCGACGCCATCGACTATGCGCGCACCGTGCTCGCCTACCTGCCGTCCAACAGCGAAAGCAAGCCGCCGGTCTACGCCTACGCCGTCACCCGCGCCGAACGCGAGACCGCCAAGCGACTTGCCACCATCGTGCCCACCAACGAACGTCAGCCTTACGACATGCTCGAAGTGATTCGTTGCATCGTCGATTACGGCGAATTCGTGCAGGTGCAGGAACTGTTCGGCGCCTCCGCGCTCGTCGGCTTCGCCTGCATCGACGGCAAGCCGGTTGGCATCGTGGCGAACCAGCCGAACGTGCTCGCCGGCATCCTGGACGTCGACTCGTCCGAGAAAGTCGCCCGATTCGTACGTCTGTGTGACGCGTTCAACCTGCCCGTGGTCACCCTCGTGGATGTGCCCGGCTACAAGCCCGGCTCCGACCAGGAACACGCCGGCATCATCCGCCGCGGCGCCAAGGTGATTTACGCCTACGCCAACGCACAGGTACCGATGGTGACCGTGGTGTTGCGCAAGGCGTTCGGCGGCGCGTACATCGTGATGGGATCCAAGGCCATCGGCGCGGACCTGAACTTCGCGTGGCCCTCCTCCCAGATCGCGGTGCTCGGTGCGGCCGGCGCGGTGAACATCATCCACCGCCACGACCTGGCCAAGGCCAAGGCCTCTGGACAGGACGTCGATGCGCTGCGGGCCAAGTACATCAAGGAGTACGAGACCAGCACCGTCAACGCGAACCTGTCACTGGAAATCGGGCAGATCGACGGCATGATCGACCCCGAACAGACCCGTGAGGTGATTGTCGAATCGCTGGCCACGCTCGCCACCAAGCGGCGCGTCAAGCGCACCACCAAACACCACGGCAACCAGCCCCTCTGATTTTTGAAGACGTCAACCAAACACAAGTAAGGAAAGCAATGACCACCTTCTTCCTCAATCGCCTAGTCACCGAGCCCCATGCGCTCGCCTTCGCCGGCCAGTCCACCCCGTGGCCGGTAGCCCTGGCAGACCAGACCACCGATCCCAGCCTTGACGAGGCCCTGCGCGGCCACGTCGCCGCAGCCGGCCGACTGCTCACCCCGGTCGCCGCCGACCTGCTGGCCACCACCGGCCGTCCGGTCGACCTGTTCGGCTTCGCCCCGAACCCGGCACGCCTCGGCGCCGCAGCCGACGCCACCGCGTCCGTGGAAGGCGTGGCGCTGACCCAGCTCGGCGCCCTGCTCGACCTCGAACACCTCGGCTACAGCGTGGCCCAGGCCAAGCCGCTCGCCGTGCTCGGCCACTCCCAGGGCGTGCTCGCCGTGCACATGACCCGCGCCATCGAGGCCGCCGGCTCCATCGAGGCCGCCGGCACCACGCTTGACGAGATTCTGGCCGTGGCCGCCCTGATCGGCGCCGCCGGAACCCGCCGCGTGCGCGAACTGGGCCTGAACCCCAAGTACGGCGAAGCCAGCCCGATGCTCTCCGTCAAGGGCGCCACCCGCGCCCAGGTCGAGGCGCTGGTGGCCCGCGTCAACAACGCTCGCGGCCCGATCTCCATCGCCGTCACCAACTCCGACAACCACCACGTGCTGTCCGGCTACCCGGAAGACCTGGCCGCTTTCGCCCTCGAAGCCGAGCGCGAACACCAGCATCAGGCCAAGCTGCGCGAGCAGAAGCTCCACGGCGGCACCGTGTTCAACCCGACCCTCGAATACCTTGAGGTCACCCTGCCCTTCCACTCGCCGCTCATGGCCGACGCCGTCGAACAGACCGTGGCCTGGGCCGGCGCCTGCGGCTTCGACCAGAAGCGCACCCGTGCACTCGCCGAGGAAGTGCTCCTGAACCACGTGGACTGGAACGCCCGCGTCAAGGCGCTGTTCGACGACGCCGACCCGTCCAAGCTGTGGATCGTGGACCTCGGCCCCGGCAACACGCTCGGCAAGCTGATCGGCAACGTGGTGCAGGGCACCGGCATCGGCGTGGTCGAAGCCACCACGCTGGCCGAGCGCTCCACGCTCTCCATGCTGGAAAGCGAGCCTGAGCGCACCCAGAACTGGAAGGCGTTCGCCCCGCGCGTCATCAACACCCCGGCCGGCGCCAAGCTGGTCACCAAGTTCTCCAAGCTCACCGGCAAGCCGCCGGTGCTGCTGCCCGGCATGACCCCCACCACCGTGGAACCGGAAATCGTGGCCGCAGCGGCCAACGCCGGCTACTGGGCCGAGCTCGCCGGCGGCGGCCAGGTGACCGCCGAAGTATTCGACCGCCACATCGCCGCCCTCGAAGACGAGCTGGAGGAAGGCCGCACGGTCGAATTCAACGCGATGTTCATGGACCGTTACCTGTGGAACCTGCAGTTCGGCTCCTCCCGCATCGTGCCCAAGAAGCGCGCATCCGGCGCGCCGATCGACGGCGTGGTCGTCTCCGCCGGCATCCCTGAGCTGGACGAAGCCGTGGCCCTGATCGAGTCGCTGCAGGCGGACGGTCTGCCGTACGTGAGTTTCAAGCCCGGCACCGTGGACCAGATTCGCCAGGTCGTGCGCATCGCCAAGGCCGTGTCCCCCACCACCATCATGGTTCAGGTCGAGGGCGGTGAAGCCGGCGGCCACCACAGCTGGGAAGCGCTGGACGACCTGCTTGCCGCCACCTACGCCGAAGTGCGCGCCTGCGACAACCTCGTGCTGGTCGCCGGCGGCGGCATCGGCACCCCCGAACGCGCGGCCGACTACATTTCCGGCCAGTGGGCCCACGCCTACGGCCTGCCCGACATGCCGGTCGACGGCGTGCTTATCGGTACCGCCGCGATGACCGCCAAGGAGGCTCACACCAGCCCCGAAGTCAAGCAGCTGCTCGTCAAGACGCCCGGTATTCCGGCCGACGCCAAGTCCGACGACGTGTTCGCCCCGCAGGCCGCCCACTGGGTGCCGTCCGGCAAGTCCGTCGGTGGCATGTCCTCCGGCCTGAGCCACCTGCACGCCGACATTTACGAGCTCGAGAACGACTCCGCCGAATGCGGCCGTCTGCTCGTGCGCGTCATGAAGCACCCCGAAGAGCTCGACTCCCGCCGCAAGGAAATCATCGAAGCCCTGAACAAGACCGCCAAGCCTTACTTCGGCGACCTGGCCTCCATGACCTACCTTGAGTGGGCGCAGCGCTTCGCCGAACTCGCCTTCCCGTGGGTCGACCCGACTTACGCCGACCGCTTCCAGCACCTGCTGCAGCGCATCGAAGCCCGTGTGAACGACACGGACTCCGGCGAATTCACCTCCAAGTTGTTCGCCGCTGATGGCGTTTCTGCTGAAGAGGCAGCTGCCGCTGGCCTGCTGACCCACGACGACATTCTCGCCGACCCGGCCCCCGCGCTCGAAAAGCTCGCACTGGCCTACCCGCAGACCGCCGAACTCAAGGTGGTCCCGACCGACGTGGCTTGGTTCCCGGTGCTCGTGCGCGAATACCCCAAGCCCATGCCGTTCGTGCCCGTCATCGACAACGACCTGCTGCGTTGGTGGGGGCAGGACCAGCTCTGGCAGTCCGAAGACCAGCGCTACTCCGCCGATTCCGTGCGTGCCATCCCCGGCCCGATCTCCGTTGCCGGCATCACCACCATCGACGAGCCGATCGCCGACATCCTCGGCCGCTTCGAAACCGCCGCCATCAAGCGCGTGCAGGACGAACAGCAGGCCGCCGATGCCGCTGAGAACGACGATTTCGCCGCACTTGGCGAGGCCACCAGCGCCGAAGACTTCATCCGCAAGTCCCCGAACATCTCCTGGGTCGGCCACATCACCGACAACCCGGCCTACGGCACCGCCCTGGGCGACCAGTACTACGAGATCCGCGCGTTTGACGCCGCGGCCGGCAAGTACGATCTGGACATCCACCTCGACACCTACTGGGACAACGACCCGGACGGCGGCACCTCCAAGCACGCCGTGCGCGATATCGTCATCCCGCTCATCGTGGAAGGCGCCGAGCCCGGCCGTGTGCCGGTCGTGGACCGCGAACGCCTGATTCCGGACGTCTACGCGATGCTCGCCGCCACCGCAGGCATCGGCAACACCGCCATCACCGGCGACAAGCTCACCGAGATGCCGCAGCTTGACGGCAAGACCTCTGACGAGCGTCCGTTTGCTACCGCCACCGCCGCCTACACCCTCTCCGCCAACCTCGGCTTCGACCACGAAGCGGCCACCGGCGCCGCTCTGCCGACGACCCTGCAGCCCAGCCGCATCGCTCCCGATGCGCTGGTCGGCCCGGCCTGGCCGGCGATTTACACGGCGCTCGGCTCCGTGTACGTCAAGGGCTACCCGGTGATTGAAGGCCTGCTCAACGCCGTTCACCTCGACCACCTCATCGAACTTGAGGTGAACGAGGAGGACCTGCTTAAGCACACCGGTGAAACCATCACCCTGAAGTCTTGGGCTGAGGATTACTTCGAGTCCGCCTCCGGCCGCGTGGTCACCATCCACGTGACCCACACCGCTGCCGACGGCACGCTGCTTGCCCGCGAAACCGAGCGTTTCGCGATTCGCGGCCGCGTCTACTCCGATGCTTTGCCGGCAGACGCCCCCGAGTTCGGCGACGCCGAGCACGAGGAGATCGCGCCCACGCCGCGCCGTCTGCTGCGCCGCGTGAAGGTCGTCGCCCCACACGACATGACCGCCTTCGCCCGCACTTCCGGCGACTTCAACCCGATCCACACCTCCACTCGTGGCGCTCGCATCTCCGGTTTGGCCGCTCCGCTTGTGCACGGCATGTGGCTGTCCGCCACCGCCCAGCACGCCGTGCAGGCGCTGGACGAGAAGGGTGCCCACTACGAGATTGCCGGCTGGACCTACAACATGTACGGCATGGTTCAGCTTGACGACACCGTCGAAATCTCCGTCGAGCGCGTCGGCAAGGTGCGCCACGGCGGCATGACCCTCGAAGTCACCTGCCGTATCGACGGCCAGCTCGTCTCCCGCGGCACCGCACTGGTCCGCGCGCCGCGCGCCGCCTTCGTCTACCCCGGCCAGGGCATCCAGAAGCAGGGCATGGTTCTGGACGAGCGTGCCAAGTCCGCCGCCGCCCGCGACGTGTGGGAGCGCGCCGACAAGCTCACCCGCTCCAAGCTCGGCTTCTCGATCCTGGGCCTCGTGCGCGATAACCCGAAGGAGCTCACCGCCAACGGCGTGACCTATCGCCACCCCGAAGGCCTGCTCAACCTGACGCAGTTCACGCAGGTGGCGCTCGCCACCGTGGCCTTCGCCCAGACCGTTCGTCTGCGCGAAGCCGGCGCCGACATCTGGCCCGCCTACTTCGCCGGCCACTCGCTCGGCGAATACAACGCGCTGTCCGCGTTCGCCGACGTGATTCCGCTGGAAACCGTGCTGGAGCTCGTGTTCCACCGTGGTTCCACCATGCACCACCTCATCGAGCGTGACGCACAGGGTCGCTCCAACTACCGCATGGGTGCCCTGCGCCCGAACCAGTTCGGTGTGGACGACGCGCACGTCAAGGAATACGTGGAATCCGTGGCCAAGGCGTCCGGCGAATTCCTGGAGATCGTGAACTACAACCTCGCCGGCCAGCAGTACGCCATCGCCGGTACGATCGCCGGACTCAAGGCTCTGAAGGCCGATTCCGCCCGCCGCGTGGCCGCATTCGGTGGCAAGCCCGCGTTCATGCTGGTGCCCGGCATCGATGTGCCGTTCCACTCCACACTGCTGCGCAAGGGCGTGCCGGAATTCCGCGACAAGCTCGACGCGCTGCTTCCCGCTTACATCGACTACCGTGGCCGTCTGGTGGACCGCTACATCCCGAACCTGGTGGCCACCCCGTTCGAGATGACCAAGGAATTCGCCGCCAAGATCCTCGAAGTCGTGCCGTCCGAGCGTATCAAGGCCGCGCTCGACGACCCGGCCGTGTGGGATTCCTACGCCGATGACGACCAGAAGCTCGGCCGTCTGCTCTTGACCGAACTGCTCTCCTGGCAGTTCGCCTCCCCGGTGCGTTGGATTGAAACCCAGGCGCTGCTCTTCGGTCAGCGCGAACAGGGCGGCCTCGGCGTGGAAGAATACGTCGAAGTCGGCCTCGGCAACGCCCCGACCCTGGCCAACCTCGGTGCCAAGACCCTGCATCTGCCCGAGTTCGCCGGCAACGATACGGTCGTCTACAACGTCGGCCGCGATGAAGGCCGCGTCTACATGACCGACACCGATTCGCTGGTTCCCGACGATGAGCCGGAAGAGGCTGCGGCCTCGGCCCCGGTCGAAACCGCTCCTGCCGGTGGTTCCGCCGTCGCCAAGCTCGGTTCCGGTGCCGCTCCGGCAAATGCCGTGACTGAGGCTGCTCAGACAACGGATGGCTCCGTCGCCGGACAGTCCACTGGACTGTCCGACTCCTCGCGCGGCCTGCAATCAGGGCAGGCCGCGGGCCGCGCACCCCCTCGCGCCTTGTAGTTCATCGCGGCGCGCGCGCGCCGCCCCCCCCCCGGTGCCGCCGTCGCCGACCTGCCCTTCAAGGCTTCCGATGCCATCGGCGTGCTCATGGCCTACTCCGCCAAGGTGCGCATCGACCAGATCGGCAGCAACGACACCACCGACACCCTGACCAACGGTGTCTCTTCTCGCCGCAACCAGCTGCTCATGGACATCAGCTCCGAGCTGGGAGTCGCCAGCGTGGACGGTGCTGCTGAAGCGACGCTCGACAAGCTCGCCCAAATCGTCAACAAGGCCGCCCCGAACTACAAGCCGTTCGGTGCCGTGCTCTCCGAGGCGCTGCGCGACCGCCTGCGCTCGCTGTTCGGTGCCGCCGGCGTCAAGCAGCAGTACATCCGCGACCGCGTGACCAACGTATGGCAGCTCGGTGAAGGTTGGGTGGCCAGCGTGCTCGCCGCACTGCTGCTCGACACTCGCGAGGGTGCCAGCTCCCGTGGCGGCGACCTGGCCAAGCTGCCCACCGCCGCCGTGCAGAACAAGCCGGAAGCCGACAAGCTGATTGATGCGGCCGTTGAGGTCGTCGCCCAGCTCAAGGGTGTTGCCGTGGCCCTGCCGTCCGCCGGTGGTGCCGCTGGTGGCGCTGTGGTCGATTCCGCCGCGCTCGACGCCTTCGCCGAGAAGGTCACCGGTTCCAACGGCGTGCTCGCCGCCACCGCCCGCTTCGTGCTGAACGAGCTCGGCGTGGCCGCTCCGGCTCCGGAAGAATCCGAGGACGAGAACGCCGCCGTCGTGGCCGCGGTTGAAGCCGAACTTGGCTCCGACTGGCCTAAGCAGGTCGCTCCGCGCTTCGACGCCAACAAGGCCATCCTCTTCGATGATCGGTGGGCTTCCGCCCGCGAAGACCTCGCCCGCGCCTACTACGACAACGATCCCGCCGCCCTGAACGGCAGCTTCATCGGCCTTGGCAAGACCATCGCCGCCGAAGCCCAGTGGTTCGCCAACGAGTCGGAGAGCGAAGAACTCAAGGCCGTCTTCCAGAAGGCCGGCTCCGAGGCCCTCGAACAGGTTGCGTCCAACAAGAACGCCTCCCGTTACGCGAATGATATCGCCATCGTCACCGGCGTGAGCCCGAACTCGATTGCCGCTCAGGTGGTCGAAGGCCTGCTCGCAGGCGGTGCCACTGTGGTGGCCACCTCGCACAGCTTCAAGCCGTCCATTAAGGCTTGGGCTAAGCAGGCCTACCGCGAGCACGCTACCGGCAACGCCAAGCTGTGGCTGGTTCCGGCCAACCTCTCCAGCTACCGCGACGTCGACGCACTGGTCGACTGGGTGGGCCACGAGCAGAAGAAGACCTCCGGTGCTACCACCACGATTCTGAAGCCCGCGTGGGAGCCGACCCTGTTCTTCCCGTTCGCCGCTCCGCCGGTCCATGGCACGCTCGCCGACTCCGGCGACCTGTTCGAATCGCAGGCCCGACTGATGCTGTGGGGCGTGGAACGCGCCATCGCCGGCTTCAGCCACATCGGTGCCGACACCAACGTGCAGCACAAGCTCCACGTGGTGCTGCCCGGTTCCCCGAACCGCGGCGTATTCGGCGGCGACGGTGCCTACGGCGAAGTCAAGAGCGCCTTTGACGCCATCGTCAACCGTGCCCGCGCTGAAAAGGTGTGGTCGAGCCGCGTCACCTTCGCTCACCCGAAGATCGGCTGGGTGCGTGGCACCGGCCTGATGGGCGGTAACGACCCGCTGGTCGCCGTCGTTGAACGTCACGGCATCCGCACCTACTCCACCGCACAGATTGCGGCCAAGCTGCTCGACCTGTGCACTGCCGAATCGCGCGAGCAGGCCCTCAAGGCCCCGCTCGATGTGGACCTGACCGGTGGCCTCGGCTCCGAGCCCATCGACATCAAGGCCCTGCGTGCGGAGGCCATGGCCGACGCCGAGAAGGAAGCTGCTGCGGCCTCGTCTCAGGAAACGGATGGCTCCGTCGCCGGACGGTCCACTGGACTGTCCGACTCCTCGCGTGGGCAGCAAATCAAGGCGCTGCCCACACCGATCGTCACCAAGCAGGCTTCGGTCGACCTCAACGACTGGACCAACGTCACCGCCAAGCCGGAAGACGAAATCGTCATCGTTTCCGTCGGTGAGCTGGGCCCGTGGGGCTCCGGTCGTACGCGCGCCCAGGCCGAACTCGGCATCCACTCGGACGGCACCGTCGACCTGAGCGCCGGCGCAGTGCTCGAACTTGCGTGGAACATGGGCCTGCTGACTTGGGCCGACAGCCCGAAGCCCGGCTGGTACGACACCGACGGCAACCTCGTGCCCGAAGAGGACATCGCCGAGCGCTACCACGACGAGGTCGTGGCCCGCTCCGGCATCCGCCCGTTCGAGGAAGGCATGGGCAACGACTACAAGGACGGTGCTGACGAAGAGGAAGCCGAGGTCTTCCTCGACCACGACGTCACCTTCTCTGTGCCCACCCGCGAAGTCGCCACCGAATACGTCAAGCTGGACGAGGCTCACACCACCATCGCCCCGGATGAGGAATCCGGCGAATGGAACGTGACCCGCCACGCCGGCTCGATGATCCGCGTGCCGCGCCGCGCCACCATGACCCGCACAGTCGGCGGCCAGTTCCCGAAGGGCTTCGACCCGACCCGATGGGGCATTCCCGCCTCGATGGTCGGCGACGTCGACAAGATCGCCCTGTGGAACATCGTCACCACTGTGGACGCCTACCTGGGCGCCGGCTTCACCCCGACCGAAATCCTCGAGTCCATCCACCCCTCGCTGGTGGCTTCGACCCAGGGCACCGGCTTCGGTGGCATGATGTCGATGCGCAAGCTGTACCTCGACCGCTTCCTCAACCACGAGATCCCGACCGACATCCTGCAGGAAGCCCTGCCGAACGTGGTCGCGGCTCACGTGATGCAGTCCTACATCGGCGGCTACGGCAACATGATTCAGCCGGTCTCCGCCTGCGCCACCGCAGCCGTCTCCCTTGAAGAGGGCGTCGACAAGATCGCCCTCGGCAAGGCCGACTTCGTGGTCACCGGTGCGATCGACGACATCGGCGTGGAATCCGTGATCGGTTTCGGCAACATGAACGCCACCGCCAACTCGGAGGAAATGTATGGCAAGGGTATCGACGCGCGCTTCTTCAGCCGCGCGAACGATCGTCGCCGTGGCGGCTTCCTGGAATCCCAGGGCGGCGGCACGATCCTCGTGACCCGCGGTGACATCGCCGAAAAGCTCGGCCTGCCGGTGGCGGCCGTGGTGCGCGAACAGCGG
>OBYK01000716.1_pt1 | contig 14623 bp, 16 predicted proteins | sample 1476721 | NCBI WGS metagenome assembly OBYK01 (sample SAMEA2580191, study PRJEB22360) | human gut metagenome | biome: human gut; feature: human-associated habitat; material: faeces | place: Denmark | collected 2008/2010
TCTTCTGCGGCCGCGGCCGCCTCCCTGCGACAGGCGGCCGCCAATCGGCCGATGAATGCATTGCTCGCACCCGGTGAAGCCGGCGACATGCTTGAGAAACTGCTGTCCGGCGCGGGCAGTGAACTCCGTACAGTGCGCACGCCCTTCGTTGCGCAAAAGGATTTCGATAAGCTCCTGTGGGCTTCGGATGCCGCCATTATTCGCGGCGAGGACAGCTTCATACGCGCGCAGCTCGCCGGGCTCCCCATGCTTTGGTCTACTTATCCGACTGAAGATCATGCGCATCGCGTGAAACTCGACGCTTGGCTCGCCCGGTTTGCGCCCAAACTCGCGCCTTGGGGATTAAGCGCCTCGTACACAAAGCTTGCTCAAGACTGGCTCGAAGGTTCGGCAGCGAGCGAGGACATCTGCCGCTTTCTGCTTGAAGCCCGCCGCTATGCCCCCGGATTTGACGTCTGGCGCAGAGAGCTCCTCGAGCGAGGTGATCTGGCACGGCATATGCTCGAACGGGCAGAATTAGGCATGTGAAAAGGCGATATACAGCGAAAGCCGCCCTCCGGAGATTTCTAAGCAGCGCTGAGTCGGCTATAATCAGCCGCTTAAAGATTTTTCGTCCTTGCGCACATTTCACAGCGCCGGGGCTCGCAAACTCTGCTACAGGGAATTTATTCAAATGAAAACCGCACAGGAACTGCGCGTCGGCAACGTCTTCATGGTCGGCAAGGATCCGATGGTCGTCGTTAAGGCTGAATACTCCAAGGGCGGCCGCGGTGCCTCCACCGTCAAGATGAAGATGAAGAATCTTCTGACGAACGCCACGTCCGAAACCGTCTTCCGCGCTGACGACAAGTTCGAAGACCTCGTGCTCGAACGCAAGGAAGTCACGTACTCCTACTTCGCTGATCCGCACTATGTCTGGATGGACGAAGAGTACAACCAGTACGAAGTCGACGCCGACGTGATGGCTGAAGCCCTCAAGTACCTCGAAGACGGCATGCCCGCCGAATGCGTGTTCTACGAAGGCCGTCCGATCTCGATCGAACTCCCGACGATCCTCGTTCGCGAAGTCACCTACACGGAACCCGCCGTCAAGGGCGACACCTCCGGCAAGGTCATGAAGCCCGCCAAGCTGGCTACCGGCTTCGAACTCGCCGTTCCGGCCTTCGTCAACACCGGCGACAAGATCGAAATCGACACCCGCACGAGCGAATACCGCAACCGCGTCAAGTAATTCTGCTTGATTAACAAAGAGCGATTCCGTTCGTGAAAGCCCGATCTGTTACGGATCGGGCTTTTATATTTTTGCCAGTCCTGCTTTGCACGAGGTTAATCTGAAACTGCAAATACATCAACGATCAAAAGGCAGCAGTTCCTCGGCTTCTTCAAAAATCCGCTTCGCGCCAATGGTTATTTTTGACCTTACCCAAGTGAGCAACGGCGTATCTGAGCTGCGGTACCAAAAAAGACCCGGACGCCAAGGTAATTTGAGACCTCGCTCCTGCCGAAGGATTTCAACAGGAAAATAACGCGCCAGCTTCAATGCGGTTTCTCTTGGCATACGCATTAAAAGATCAGATTCAGAGCATAGACAGGCTCCGGCCACGAAATAAGGCATCTCACACGAAATCTTGTCAGCCAAATTGCATTGCTGACCAATAATGAACCGATTCTCAGTGGATCCCATCGCCAGCGCAATGCCGATATGTTTGAATCGAGCTGTGTCTTCGAAAGTCAGCCCGCCGTTATGCGCAGCAATGGCCTTCAGCGGATGATTGCGGCGTACAAGCAAGACATGGTCAGATGTGAAAAGCGGCATTTCAATGAATCCTGCCGGCACAGCCTTCCCTTCGGTTGAATAGATGGCAAGGTCTATCTTGGCATCGCGCATGGATTCAAGCATGTTCGAATAGCGATCGTAGATCTCAAACTTCACACCGGGAACTGTCGCTTCTAGTTCAACAATCAATGGCGAAAGCAGCGTAAGGAAAGCATTGTCGACAGCCACGATACGGATGACGCCTTCGGCCTTGTGAGGATCAAACGGGTGCGGCGAAGTAAAGAGTTCGTCTAAATTTTCAATCATGCGCCGGCACACGGGTTCAAGTTCAATCATTCGGCGCGTCGGAACCATACGGCCCGCAGAATAAATGAAGAGTTCATCTCCGAACCACTCGCGCGCGCGGGCAAGTCGCCGTGATGCCGTTGGTGTTGTGATGCCTAAGCTCTCCGCTGCGCGTGTCAAAACGGGCTCCCTTAGAAGTCCGCACATAAGTCTCAGAATTTGACAAAACGCTTCATCCCGAATACTCAAAGGCAGATCTGTATCTTGGTGGTCAATCATCGTTTTATTTTTCGCAAAAAAGGATTGCAGCCTTTCATTTTTATATCGGATAAAAGAGTATGCAACATAACGCCCTGAATTAATAGACTTTTTATGTCGAATAAAGATCAGCTTCGACGATGTCAAACCACCTCAGGGAGTCACGTATATGCAATTTCAAAAGACGGCGCTTGCGCTCTGCGCTGCAGGTCTCCTATCACTGCCCGGTCTTGTTGCCGCCAGCGGCGGCCCTTCAGGGCCCGCGGTCACTTTTGCGGTTCAAGGCAACATTGGTGAAGTCATTGTCAACCCATACAAACTTGCCCCGCTCACAGCCATCATTCGCAACGGCGGCTATGAACTGCAGGATGTTGAAGTTCGGATTGTGCCCAAGCAAAACGGACAGGAAATCAAATATAAAGTTTCCAAACGACAGCTGAAAAACAATGCCGGCATTCCCATTTTTGGCCTTTATCCAGACTATCTCAATACGGTTGAAGTGAAATACACACGCCTATTCAATGGGAAAGCTGAAAAATTCTCTGAAAGCTATCAGTTCTATGCGCCGCCCGTTTTCACACTGTCCAATGGCATGCCTGCACAAAAAGGCACGATGTTTCAAACTGAAGTTATCAAGGTAGATCCTCAGTTCAAGAATCGCCTCTATCTCGTCGACAATCAGCTTTCGCCGATTTCGCCGCACGGTGCTCGATTCACGTGGAATAATCCTTCCGGCGGTGCTCTGGAGTGGGCTTTCAACTCTCAGGTCGGCATTATTGATACTTCCGGTGATCTGCGCTGGTATCTTCTCAACGGCATCATCAATGACCCGGCGGATCCCTGGACCTCCGGCTTCATGATGGGCTTCCAACAAACCAATGACGGCGCACTTACTTGGGGCTTCGGTCAGCGTTATGTCAAATACGATCTGATGGGACGAGAGATCTTCAATCGCCGCCTGCCGGAAAGTTATTCGGATTATTCACACGCCTTCGACAATGCCCAGAATGGACACAGCTTCCTGCGTGTAGCCTCTTCTGACTACCGCCGTCCTGACGGCAAACGCGTTCATACCGTTCGTGATGTTATCGTCGAAATTGATCAGAACGGCGGTGTTGTCGACGACTTCAGACTGTTTGATATTCTTGACCCGTACCGTTCCAATGTGGTTCAAGCAATGGATCAGGGAGCCGTATGCCTCAATATTGACGAATCAAAGTCGGGGCAGACGCTATCGGCTGAAGACCTCGCTAAGATGGATGCCAACGGACAATTCGGCGATATCGCCGGTACGGGCCCTGGACGCAATTGGGCGCATGTGAACTCCGTTGACTATGATCCGACCGACGATGCAATCATTATTTCCTCTCGTCACCAAGGCATCGTGAAAATCGGCCGTGATAAGAAGGTCAAATGGATTCTGGCATCTCCGGAAGGCTGGAAGAAAGGCTGGGCAGAAAAAGTTCTGACTCCGGTCGACCACAATGGCAACCCCATCAAGTGCGAAAACTCTAAATGCGAAGGCAACTTTGATTGGTCCTGGACTCAACACACCGCCTGGCGAATTGATTCCAAGTCCAATAAAGACGTGCTGTACCTCTCGGTTTTTGATAACGGTGATGCCCGCGGCATGGAGCAACCCCCGTTGCCCGACATGAAGTACTCGCGCGCGGTGATCTATAAGATCGATCAAAAGAAGATGACGGTAGAACAGATCTGGGAGGTCGGCAAGGAACTCGGCCATCCGTATTTCAGTCCTGTGACGGGTCTCACAAAGTACATGGAAGATACCGACACGATGATGGTGTATTGGTCGACAGCTGGTCTCGGCGCTTCTCCGGAAAAGAAAGGCAATAAGCTCGGCCGCCTTAATCCTCATATCTGTGAATACAAGTGGGGAGAAACGACACCTGTCGTCGATATTGTCCTTTGGGATACGTTCGGTTATCAGGCTTTCCCGATTAATCTTGAAAAAGCCTTCACTCTGAACTAAGCGCAGACATTGAGCTGCTCGACGCCTTCCTGACAGCGGTCTGGAAGGCGTTCGTCTTTTGCAAGACACCCAAAAAGCTTATTGAGCTCACCTCTGAAACCCACGCTTTGACTCGCTAGAATTCATTCTTCGCTTCGGCTCACCGCAACAGCTGTCATTGGAGCAATGGAATGGATATCGTCAAAGACAACCAGATGTATATGCGTATCGCACAGATTGCCGCGGAGCGCAGCTACGCTAAGCGACTCAAGGTTGGCTGCGTCATCGTGAAAAACCACTCCATTATTTCTTTTGGATGGAACGGTATGCCGACGGGGTACGACAACTGCTGTGAAATGGAAGTTGACGGCAAACTCGTCACCCGTCCGGAGGTCCAGCACGCGGAGCTCAATGCCATCGCGAAGCTCGCCGAAAACGGCTATTCCTCCAAAGATGCTGCGATTTTTATTACGCACAGCCCCTGCATCCACTGCGCGCTCTTGATTCAAAAATGCGGCATTTCACAGGTTTTCTATCACGAGCTTTACAGAAGCCGCGAGGGACTGGACTTTCTCGAGCGTGCCGGCATCAAGGTGACTCAGCTGTGACTTCCTCGCGAGGCTTTCAGCAAAGCGCTCAACTTCCCTAGCCTCCTATCCATTCAAGAGCCTAGCCGCCCTTGATCTTTTTTAATCTTGAATATCCGGCCGTCCAGGGGACGGCCGATAACCAGCGCAGCACTGGCTGCTTTGCCTCCTTAACCAATATGAGGGCTGAATTTTTGGCTTTGGGCCATTAAACAACTCTTCACCCGGAACCCATGGTCTATAACTGCATGCCCAAGCATGCCGCAAGCGAAAAAAACAGGCTGCAGTTGACTGGTGAGCAATTCAGGCAGTTCTTTGACTGCAACCGCGCTTTCGCCGTCCCCGCCGAGCGGCAGAATAATGCTCAACAGTTCAATCCTCAAACGCCATTCCAAGTGAAGGGGTTTGATGGATTATTTCTTCTAAAAAAATTCAGATCCCCATGGAAAACTACGATCTTTATCTGCCCACTCATCTCATCTTCGGCCGCGGACGCATTGACGAGTTGCCTTCTCTTTTGCCCGCCAAAGGCAGCCGCATCCTGCTTGCGATGGGCGGCGGCAGCATTCGCCGCATCGGTCTCTACGACAAACTGCGTGAACTGCTCTCTGATTACGAAGTCTTCGACTTTTCCGGTATCGAACCCAATCCGAAAATTTCTACGATTCGGCGTGCTGTTGAACTCTGCAAAGCGCAAAAAATCGACTTCATCGTTGCTGCCGGCGGAGGCAGCGTGATTGACGCTGTGAAGTGCATTGCTGCCGGCGCCTACTATGACGGCGACCCTTGGGATTTAGTGCTCGACCACTGCCGCATTGGCCGCGCCATTCCTTTCTGCGCCGTGCTGACTTTGTCGGCTACGGGGAGCGACTACGACAATTCCGGCGTCATCAGCAATTCGGCGACGAATGAAAAGATGTTCCTCGCCGCCTCAAATCTCTTTCCGCAGGCCTCCATTCTGGATCCGACCTACACCTTCACGGTGCCGGCCAATCAGACAGCAGCCGGATCGGCGGACATCATCTCTCACACATTCGAGCAGTATCTCGTTAAAGAAGGCAATCCCTTCACGGATGCCATGTGCGAAGGGGTTCTGCGGACTGTTTTTGAGTATGCGCCCAAGGCCATTGCGGCTCCCGACGACTATGAAGCCCGCGCCCAGCTCATGATGGTGAGTTCGTTTGGCTGCTGCGGCCTGCTTTCGATCGGCCGAACGCCGAGTCCCTGGCCTTGCCACGGCATGGAGCATGAGATTTCTGCCTTCTACGACATCACCCACGGCGTCGGTCTCGCTATTCTCACGCCCAACTGGATGCGCTGGAGTCTGACGCCGGAAACGGCTCCGCGCTTTGCGCAGTACGGCGTTCGCGTGTGGCATCTGAATCCTCAGGACGACGTCATGACAAACGCTCAAAAGGCTATCGAAAAAACAGCCGAGTTCTTCAAATCCATCGGCCTGCCTTCGAAGCTCTCCGAAGTCGGCATCGACGATAAGCACTTTGAAGAAATGGCCGATCATGTTGCCAAGATCTGGTGGTCCTTTGACGGCGCACTGCGCCCGATCAGCCGCAGCGGCGTCCTTGAGATTCTGCGCATGAGTCTTTAATCCTTCTGCCGGCGAATTTAAAGGCCGCAGTTCAAATAAAACATGAACTGCGGCCTTTTTTCATGCCGGTTCCGGCTTAACTGCGCCGGAACCGGGGCATCCAATCGCCCGAAACGCCGCTCAGCCGAGATGACGAAGCACAACGTTTTCAAAAACTGCCACGCCGAGCGGCAGCAGCGTATCGTCAAAATGCATTGTGGGGGCATGAAGTCCCGGCGCTGCTCCGACACCCACGCCAAAATAGGCGGCCTTGATTTCAGGACGAGCAAGCTTATAGTTATGGAAGTCTTCCCCGCCGCCGCCGCAGTCGGGCGCGAGCTTATCAGGGCCGGCGGTTTCCTTGATGGCCTCTGCCACTTCCGCCACAAAATCGTCGTCATACAAACAGGCCGGGCTCTGATCACGCAGAATCACTTCCGCCTCGGCGCCGTAGGCTGCAGCAGTTCCGGCAGCCACTCGGCGGATCTGCGCGAGCAGATCATCCATCAGTTCATTGGTCTGCGCCCTGCAGTCATAAGTAATGCGGGCAAGATCCGGCACTGTATTGGTAGCTCCTGAGTCTGCATGAATCTGCGTCGCCTTTGCCGACCAAGACATCTTCGGGTCAAGCCAGATCGCCTGAATGCCGTTCATTAAGGCGCACGCCGCATCAATGGCATTGATGCCGAGATGCGGACGGGATGCGTGAGCACCGCGCCCTTTAATGACAATGTTGAGAGTGGTTGAGGCGGTATGCCGAACTGCTGCGCAGAGCATGCCGGCCGGGACATCTTGAATCGGGCGAATATGGGCGCCCAGCGCGTAATCCACGTCGTCAATGACGCCGGCCTTAATAATGACGGGCGCCCCCTGAAGGGTTTCTTCTGCCGGCTGAAAGAGGAGCTTGAGCGTCCCGCGTTTGATTTTGTCCTTCAGTCTGCTCGCCGCTGCGAGGAGCATAGCGGTATGCCCGTCGTGGCCGCAGGCATGAATGCAGCAGGGCTTCCCGTCAATGACAAAGGGAAGCGCATCCATATCGGCGCGAAGCATGAAAACGGGACCGGGTTCCGCACCGCGGATGATGCCGACGACGCCCGTTGATCCGCCCACATTCTCATGCGTTTCAATGCCGAGGGCCTTCAGTTTTTCAGCAACATAAGCGCTGGTACGTTTCTCGTTGAGCGCGAGTTCCGGTATTTCATGGAGCTCGCGGCGCAGAGCGGTCGGGTCATAAATCGTCATCGTTTTTTCCTTTGAAGTAGATATGTCTGCCCGGAATGCTGTTTGACGAAAATGTTGCATCAAAAAAGCATAATTAAGGTATTCTTCGATCCGTCAATGTTACGCTCGAGCAAACTTGTTTTCCTTTCCGCCGCCAAAGACCTCGGCCGGCGGCCAAAAAATCGGCACTCGTCTGCTCTTTCTGCCATGTCTGAAACCCCTGCGCCAACTTCTGTTTCTTCCGCCCCATCGCCTGACCCCAAATTTAAGCCGGCGGGATCAAACGCACGCACTGCGCCGCGTCCGGACCGCATGTCGAGACTGCAGGATCTCCCGCGTCTGAAAAGTGAAGCCCAAACAATACGGGTGATGGTCGAGGAGTTCTGCAGTTATCACCATGGCACGAGCGGACATATGCTCTGTCCAAAATGTCAGGCGTTTCTCGACTATGCCTTAAAACGTCTTGCCTGCTGTCCTTACGGCGAAGACAAACCCGTCTGCGGCAGCTGCAAGATTCACTGCTATAAACCCGCCGAACGGGAAACCGCACGGCAAGTCATGCGCTGGGCCGGTCCCCGTCTGATTTTTTCTCACCCGCTGATGGCAGTGAGTCATGTCGTCGACAAACTTGTGCACAAAGCGCCGGACAAGCCCCGCAACACCGCCCGGGCTAAACCAGCAATGAAACCCGCAGCCCACCAAACCCCGTCACCGTCCCTGCCCCCCAAAAACAACAATAAAAGTAAATAGCCATGCCTTTCCTGCTTCTTATCCTGCCGATCCTTGCTCACATTCTGCTTGCGGCGCACCTGCTCTTTCATGGCTTAGGTCTCTTTGTTTCAGTGCTGCCGCTCCTTGCCGTGCCGCTCCTTTTCATTCCGAAACGCTGGATGGTCTGGCTGCAAAGCGCACTTCTCGTCCTCTGGGGCATTGAATGGCTGCGCTCAGCGTGGGAACTTGTTCTTCAGCGCATGGCATGGGGAGAGCCCTGGATGCGGGCAGGCGCCATTGTTGCCGGCTGCGGACTCTTTTCATGGCTGACTATTCTTGTTTTCCGCCAGTCACGCATCCGAAATTTTTATAAATAAAATCAAGAAGATCTCACCTCTTAAGCAGCATCAAATCGATTTTATGCATCAGCCGGCAGAGCGCTGAAAAGCCGTTCTGGCCGACAGAATATGTAACCACTTGTTGCTATCATTGGCGAAGAATAATAGCGTTCTATAAACTCTCGAAAGTTTAAGCCGCGCATTCGTGAAGCCCACGGGCGCGGCGTTTTCATAGAGTTAGGATTCCCACTATTCTCTCTCCCAAGGAGTTTCGTCAATGTCCACGACTGATAACGCCCCTCTGACGATTCGCGACATGATCGAGCCCGCGATCAAAGCCGCGGGCGGCTGGGTCAACACGCATGCGCACGCCGACCGCGCCTATACGCTCTCGCCCGACGTGCTTGAAATGCGCCGCACCTGCACGCTGCAGCAGAAGTGGGATGCGCTGGATCGGCTGAAGCGCGAATCTACTGAAGAAGATTTCTACCGCCGCTTCAGCCTTTTCTTTGAAAATCAGATCGCCCAAGGTGTGACCGCCCTCGCCACCTTTGTCGACATCGACCCGCAGAGCGAAGACCGCGCCATCATGGCGGGTCTGCGTGCTCGCGAGCACTATCAGGACCAGCTGACCGTCAAGTTTGCCAATCAGACCCTCAAGGGCGTCATCCATCCGGAAGCCCGCAAATGGTTCGACATCGGCGCCGATCTCGTGGACATCATCGGCGCGCTGCCTAAGCGCGACGAACGCGACTACGGCAAGGGAGCCGAAGCCTTCGACATCATTCTCTCGACGGCCAAAGAACGCAACAAAATGGTTCACGTGCACGTTGACCAGTTCAATGAGTCGCTCGAATACGAAACCGAGCAGCTCTGCGAAAAAACGATCGAGCACGGTATGGAAGGCCGCGTGGTCGCCATTCACGGCATTTCGATCGGCGCCCACTCCAAGGCCTATCGCGAACGCCTCTATGCACTGATGCGCCGCGCTCAAATGATGATGATCGCCTGCCCGACGGCCTGGATTGATACGCCGCGCTCCGAAGAGCTCGTGCCGATGCATAACTCCATGACGCCGGTTGATGAAATGGTTCCGGCCGGCATCACGGTCGCACTGGGTACCGACAATGTCTGCGACGCCATGGTTCCCTGGAACGCCGGCGACATGTGGCATGAAATGACCACGCTCGCTACGGGCTGCCGCTTCGACTACTTCGACGAACTTGTGAAGATCGCCACCGTCAACGGCCGCAAGGCGATCGGCATCGACTAATTCAGACTGAGGAGCCAATTCCAAATGTACGTTTCCCCTATTGCCAACGACATCCTCGCCGGCCACCTCATCAACTACGGCGCTGTCTCCTTCATGACCGACAGCCCGATGCGTTTGAAGTCCGGACTCGTCACGCCGATCTACGTCGACAACCGCTCGCTGACCGCGCATCCGGATGCCTGGCGCGACATCATCGAAACGATGTGCTCGCGCATTGCCCAGCTCGGTCTGAAGTTCGACATCATTGCCGGCGTTGAAGGCGCCGGTGTTTCCCACGCGGCAGCTCTGGCTTATCGCCTCGGCAAACCCTCAATCTTCGTGCGCCAGCGCCCGAAGACCTACGGCGACCACAGCCGTGTGGAAGGTTCCTCCGTGAAGGGCAAGCGCATTCTCATCATTGAAGATCACATCTCGACGGGTCTTTCACTGCTCTCGGCCGTTGAAGGCATCAAAGCTGAAGAAGGGATTGTGGAGGACTGCCTCGCCATCACGTCCTTCGGGATCGATGAAACGATCAAGCTCTTCCAGAACGAGAAGGTTGTCTGCCACGAACTGCTCGACTTCACGCTGGTTCTCGACAAGGCGGTTGAGGTCGGCAAGATTGATCAGGCGCAGCGCGAAGTCCTGATTGACTGGCTCGCCAACCCCTGGACCTGGGCAGCTCGTCACGGTCTCACGCCGACGGGCAACGAAAATTAATCGCCCGCAGGATCTGCAGCGCTGATGCCCTGCAGGCGCCTCTGATAAGCCGCCGACAGCTCTTTGCTGCGGCGGCTTCATTTTTGTGCTTAAACGCAAGTGCTTAACGCGGACGGTCTTCAGACTTCATCAAAAAGGGAAGGTTCGGCAAACGACGCTTTCGCGCTTCGGGAATCTGGGGCTTCAGCTCGTTTGCGCCCCCTGGTCTTATTCGAGCTGGACGGAAAACCCGATTCTGCCGCATGCGGCGCTTGATAAGTTTGGGGATCCCTTCCAGCACGAACCAGTTCTCGCGAAATCCACGCCATCAAAAGATCCGCCAGACGTTCAACCTCCTCGGCGGACAACGGGCGATCCGGCGGAATCTGCTGCCACTTGAAGAGACACCCTCGACAGCAGCAGGCACAGGCATGCTGAGCCCGAAAAACCGGATGTCCGCGCCACGGCGTCTGCCTGCCGTCGTTGACGGGGTTGGCCGGCGCGAGACGCTCCAAGAGAAACCGCACGGCGTGTTCGCGCACTACAGGGAGACTTTTTCGGCCGATGAGCTCAATGTCGGCAGCCCCTAAATGAAAGCGGCTTCTAAAACGAGAGTGTGAGAGGCGTGCAAGAAGCGCATCAAAAGACGCCGACGCGCTATCCGATGCAGCAAATGAAACTTCAGTAGACATAAGACACATATCGTTGCGCGCAAATCGGCAATTTGACCTGTCAGACACCTTTCGCCTCTGCGCGCATCCGCTACACTTTTCAGATTCTCGAATTATGGTGCAGTGCGCACCGCTTGAACTGCAGTCTCAGTGCTTATTGCTGAGATCGTCTGAGGCATTCCGATGAAGTATTTGATCGTTGACGACCATGCACTGGTTGCTGGCGCCCTTACGCTCCTTCTTGAAGACCGCGATCCGGAAGCGGACGTACACACGGCAGCGACGGCCGCTGCCGCTCTTGAGCTCGTCGACCGTGAAGGTGATGCCGATCTGCTCATCCTGGACCTGTCGCTCCCCGGCGTCACCGGCACGGAACTGATGGAGGAGATCGTCCGCCGTCAGCCGATGCTCAAAATTCTCGTTGTATCGGGCCTCGCAGACCAGGAAAGCATCATGCGCGTGCTGCAGCTGGGTGCCGCAGGTTTTGTGCCTAAATCGCTCGACACAGAACTGCTCTCAAGTGCCATCGATTTTGTGCTTAAGGGCGGCGTGTACATTCCTTCAAAGCTTTTGACCGAAAGTCAAAAGGACGGCTTTTTCACCCGCACAGCCGCACGTTTGAAAGCACCCGAATCGGCTCCGCCGCATCTGACGGATCGTCAGCTTGACGTCCTTGCTCAGCTTGCCAAGGGCGCCCCCATCAAGCGCATCTGCCGAGAGCTCGATCTTTCTGAAGGAACAGTCAAAACTCACGTTGCCGCGATCTACCGCTCATTTGGTGCATCGAACCGCACCGAAGCGCTCATTGCCGCCCGACGTGCGGGTTTTGACATCGATCTTTGAAAAGCAACGACTCATTTCAGAAAAAGCGCGGGAGAGACCCCAAAGCGTTTGGCAAAAAGCTGTGCGGCTTCGGCTGAAATAGGCTTTACGCCTGCTTCCATATCGGAGATGCGCGCCTGGGTGCAGCCGAGCAGCCGAGCAGTTTCGCGCTGAGTCATGTGGTTTTCCTGACGCAGGCGCTTCAACGCCACGCCGGGCGCCTCAGCCGATCTGCTGCCCGAGATCTGCGTCAAACCCAAGGCGGAATCCCACACTGCCGGTTCCTCGCCCGCGAGCCGAAAAGCAGCCTTGATGAGCGACGCAAAAGCTTCTGCTTTTTCCGCCGGCATTGAGATCCGGAAGCTTATTGCACCGTCGGGTTCTTGTATCCTTTCAATTTGAATTGCCACAGCACTTCCTTTCTTGCACAAGCCGACATCGTCGACAGCCGGAAGCTCCCGCAATGATTGGCGGTTGAGCACGCGGCGAGCGACATTTTATTAGCAGGCCGGACGAATACGCCCGGAACTCCAAATGAAGATTCAAAAAAAGGCCCTTGCAGCTATCGCAGAAATAACCAATGAACTCGGTGATCAGTTTGATGAACTGCGCGCCGAAATCGACCGCCGCTTTGGCGAGCGTCGTTCTGAAGGCGAAGTCTTCCGCCCCCTGCCAGCCCCGCAGGGCATGGATATGTCTGTGCTCACGGCGTTGAACGAACGCCGCTCGCAGCGCAACTTCAGCAATGAGCCGCTCCCGGATCAGCTCCTCTCGAACATTCTTTACGCTGCTGACGGCATCAACCGCAAGGGCGGGCGGCGGACGACCGCTACCGCGCTCAATTGGCGCGAAACGGATATCTATGTTCTGAAGGCAAACGGCATTTGGCGCTGGGTTCCTGAAAGAAACGGCGTGCTCTTCTGCTCACTCCATGACGTTCGCGATCAGACGTATCTGCTTCAGACGCAGCTCACGGTGCCGCCCGTTGAGCTCGTTTTCGTTGCCAACTATGCCCGCACCCGCAATTTTCTCTCCAACGCCGTAGAAACCATTGCTCCGAAAATCAAGAAGACTGCCGTTGACGAAGCTGAAATTCGAGAAGCACGCATCCGCGCCTGCACGCTTGACGTCGGCATCAAACTGCAGTCGGTCTATCTGGCTGCCGCAGCCATGAATCTCGCCTGCGTTGCTCGTACGGGCTTTCGCACCGACAAGATTTCCGCTGCACTTCACCTTAAGCCCGATGAAGTCGTTATTGCGGCGCAGTCGCTGGGTTTCCCGGCTAAGTCGATCCTCGACCATCTCAAGTAACCGCTCGCTCTGTTTGGACGAGATCACTAACGAAGGTCTTCTCGTCCTAAATACCGGCCGGACGCGTCATAGCGCCAGCCGTTTTTATCTGTCCGTCCTTGATAACGTCCTGCGGCGTCATAGACGCGCCCGTCTGCATCGGTGCGGCCGGTAAAGCGCCCGGAGGCATCGTACCGGCGTCCGCTCTCGTCCGTACGTCCTTGGTATCGACCGGCAGCATCGTATTCCCGTCCGTCTGCATCCGTTTTTCCCAGATATCGGCCGCTGCGGTCATACGCCCGCCCATCCGCATCGATACGGCCAAGATAGCGCCCCGACGCGTCATAAATACTGCTTGAAGGTTCTGCTGCAGCCATCGGCGAAAGCACTAAGATGCCGCCCATCAGCACTGCTGCCGCAGCCAAATGAATACGAATGAACCGGAAGTTTTTCAGCATAAGCATCTTTCGCACCGCTTGAAAATGAAGGCTTTCCTCCGTCATTATCGTGCACTGTGCGTCGATATTCGTCTCAAGCAAATGTTTGACGCAAACCAGATCAAATCCAGCACAATTCTTTCAGCAGTCCCTTAAACTAGGGATTTCCCTTCCGCCGAAATGCTAAGATGCGCGGTTCCGGAGCTGAACTCGCCGCACGGCGTCGACTCCTTTTTCTCTTCTTTTTTAGTTTCATCTTACGATGTCTGCATCTCAGAGCGCTCAAACCGGCTTTCGAGCTTGGATTCCGGTGATCGGTCTTGCGTTTGCCGCCTTCGTCTTCAACACTTCAGAATTCCTGCCGGTCGGACTGCTGCCCGACATGGCGGCAAGCCTCCACCAGTCTGGCTCCTTCATGGGACTCGTTATTACCGGCTATGCCTGGGTGGTGTCGATCATGTCGCTGCCGCTCGCTCTTCTTACCGCCCGCTTTGAGCGTAAGAAGCTCCTTCTTTTCCTCCTCGGACTCTTTGCGATCTGCCATTTCGCCGTTCTGTGGGTCGACAGCTTCTGGTCGCTTTACGCTACCCGCATCGGCGTAGCGCTTGCGCATTCGATTTTCTGGTCCATCATGAATCCGCTCGCCGCACGCATGGCGCCGGCAGGCAAACGAGCCACCGGCTTGGCTGGCCGTTTTGGCGGGACCCACTGATGAACG
>OBYK01000744.1_pt1 | contig 14113 bp, 19 predicted proteins | sample 1476721 | NCBI WGS metagenome assembly OBYK01 (sample SAMEA2580191, study PRJEB22360) | human gut metagenome | biome: human gut; feature: human-associated habitat; material: faeces | place: Denmark | collected 2008/2010
GCCTTTGCGGACAGCAGGGCGGCTCCCATCTTTCCTTGGCTTCCGGCTATCAGCCGTGCATGTCCGAATGTACCTTTATGGGCAAAACGGTTACGGGGCTGGAAGACAGCAGCAATATCCTCTTCTGTCACCAATGTGAATTGTGTCGGAGTGCTGGCTATTATTTCCGGATGTAACAGAATATCCAGCACTTTCCATTCACCGACAAATTCTGCATTTTCGGGGAGCAGGAACGCCAGTTTCGGGAAACCGAATGTCAGCGTCAGGTCGGCATGGATAATAGAGTCCGGATCGTTCTTGCGGTTATCTTCTCCGAACAGGCCGGAAGGGATGTCAATTGAGACGATGGTCGCATCCGACTGGTTGATATATCTTACCATTGCGGCAAAACCTCCGGTTAAGGGGCGATTCAAGCCGGAACCGAACAAGCCGTCTATCACTACATCCCGCTCTTCCAGTTCGGGCGGGACAAAATCGTCCACAACTTCCGTGAATTCGATCTTTTCCATGTGGAGCAATCGTTGCTTATTCAGTTCGCAGTCTTCGGAAAGACGCATGGTAGGATTGAACAGATAAGTTTCCACCCGGTAACCGGCATCCGTCAGCATACGGGCGATTGCTAGCGCATCGGCTCCGTTATTTCCTTGTCCGGCAAATACGATAATGCGGGTTTGTTTGGAATAGCGGCGGCAAAATTCACTTGTAAATACGGTTGCCGCGCGTTCTACCAAGTCGATAGAGCTGATCGGTTCGTTTTGAATGGTATATTTATCGAGCTCTCTGACTTTGTCTGTTGAGAATATCTTTATCATAACTATCTGCTGTCTTTGTTTCTTTGTGCATACAAATGTAGGAATATTACTTTTCTCTTGAAAGAAAAGTTTTGCTTACTTTTGAATCGAGCCGAAAGTAACGAAGAACCGACTGCCTTGTCCGTTCTCGGATAAAACGGACAAATCTCCTTTGTGCATGTGCATGATCTGCCTGGAAATACTCAACCCGATGCCGGAGCCGGAAGGTTTGGTCGTGAAGAATGGGATAAAGATACGTTCCTGAACTTCAACCGGTATGCCTGTCCCGTTGTCGCTTACCCGGATAAAGGTTTTGCCCTCTTCGTTGATGCCGGCAGACAGTTCGATCTGTGGCCTCAGACAATGGCGTGTTGCGTCCAAAGCATTCTTGACCAGGTTGATCAGCACTTGTTCGATCAATCCTTTGTCGGCAATAACTTGTAGGTGTGCCGTCGCGGGGACGATCTTGATCTTGTCTTTCTGGTCCTTGAACAGGAGGCTGATGTTGTCTAGGAAATGGTTGACCGGTATAATCTCCGGAATAGGCATCGGGATGCCCGTAACTTTCCGGTAGCTTTCTACGAAGCGTACCAAGCCGCTGCTCCTGCGGAAAATCGTTTCGACAGCTTGGTTGATCTCTTCCCGGTCTTCCGTATCGACTCCCGGTTCATCCATGCACTTGTTCCGGAGCAGTTCGGACAGGGAAACGATCGGCGTCATGGAGTTCATGATCTCGTGTGTCAGAACCCGGATCAATTTCTGCCAGGCTTCCGTCTCTTTGTTTTCCAGGACGGAACGGATGTTTTTCATGCTGACGACCGTAAGCGGCTTGCCCAAGACGACGAATGATATAGCTGAAAGGATCAACTGCGAATATTCATCTTTCCGCCTGACTTGCAGGATGGACAGTTCGCCAGGATGCAAAGTGCGCAGGCGGGCGGGAAGTTCCGGATGATAGGTGGCCAGATCGTCGATCGTTTCGGCAAAGTTCAGACCCGTTTGTATCTTGAACGCTTGGTTCATCCATTCTACCTGCCCGGTGGCGGAGTAGACAAATACGGAAAGGTCGATATGGTTTGCCAAAGCCTGGAAATATTGCAGCTGGCTTTCCTTCTCTTGCAGGTGTTTTTTGTAATGTTGCAAAGCTTCTTCCATGACCTTCACCATGTCTTGCGGAATCTTGTCGTTCTGTTTTTGTAAAGGAGTGCCGGAGGCGAGAAAGTCGGAATAGCGAATCGACCAGATAAACTGTTTGAACAAGCGGTCATTGCGTTCCATCATGTGAAACAGATAATATCCCTCGAACAAAATCAAGGTAAACGTGACGATGGCGGAGATATAAAACTGGAAAGCGACAAGTAGCCCGAACGTCACGCTGGTCGCTAACAGTAGGAAAATCAATCCGGCCGTTTTTTTCGTATAACGTTTCATAAGCTGTATTTTTCCAACCTCCGGTATAAGGAAGTACGTGTGATACCAAGCAGGCTGGCTGCCTGTGTCATATTTCCGGAGCAATGACGAAGCACTTCCTGTATCGTGTTTTTCTCCAGTTCTTCCAGGTTGAACTTGCCTTCTTTGTCCTGGGAGTTGGAAACAGGAAGGCGAAGCATGAAATCGTCATATTGCAATTGTCGGGTTTCGGAAAGGATTACGGCGCGTTCGATCACATGTTGAAGTTCACGCACGTTTCCCGGCCAGTTATACTGTTTCAACAGTTGATATGCTTCGTCGGAAAAGCCGTCTATCTCTTTTTTATACTTCTGGCAATAGCGTTGCAGGAAATGCCGGGCGAGGAGTGTCACATCATTTCCCCGTTCACGTAAAGGCGGGATTATGATCTCGATCGTATTGATCCGGTATAACAAGTCTTGCCGGAAATGTCCTTCCTGCACGGCTGCGTGCAAGTCTGTATTGGTGGCCGAGATCAGGCGGATGTCGATCGGGATCTCTTGTGTGGAACCAACCCGGTTTATTTTGCGCTGTTCGATGACTGTCAGTAATTTGGATTGGGCCATCAACGGCAAGTTACCGATCTCGTTCAGGAAAAGCGTGCCGCCGGATGCGATCTCGATGCGCCCGGATTTATTTTTGTCCGCATCCGTAAACGCTCCTTTCTCGTGGCCGAACAGTTCGCTTTCGAACAGTTCATGTGGGATACTTCCGAGATCTATCGGGATGAACGGCTCTTTCCCGCGTCCGGATTGCTTGTGAAGCGTGTAGGCGATCAAATCTTTACCTGTCCCGTTTTCTCCCTGCAACAGGATGTTGGCGTCCGTATCTTTTAGCTTTTCAAGCGTTCGAAACACGTTTTGCATGGCAGCCGATTCGCCGATTACTTCCGTTTCCGGCTCTGTCGCAGCTGTGAGCGTTGATTTTTGCGCTTTAAGCGCTCGCACTTCCGAGCGGCTGAAACTAAGTTCGAGGGCAGACGATAGGGTTGCCAGCATCTTTTCGTTCTGCCAAGGTTTAGGAATAAAGTCGGTTGCACCGGCTTTGATGGCACGTACGGCTTTTTCTGTGTCCGAGTAAGCGGTGATCAGGATAACGACTGTATCCGGCGCGATTTCCAGTATCCGTTCCAGCCAGTAGAATCCTTCTTTACCGCTGACGGCATCCGTTGTGAAATTCATATCCAGCAGGATGACGTCATATTGATTTCTGGAAACTAACCGGTTGATTTCTTTCGGATCGGAGCAAGTGGTGATATTTTCTACGCGTGGACGCAGTAACATCTTTAGTGTGAATAGTATATCCTCGTTGTCGTCAACTATCAGAATCTTTCCCTGCCGTATTGTCATTGTCTGTTTATTGCTTTTTGCTTTCAAACATACAGATAATTTATGAATCCCAGCCTTCTAATCTTGTTTTTCCTGGCGGATAATCGTAAATATATGCTGAGCCGCTGGGATTTTTCTGTGCATGTATTTTGTTTTCGACATTGTCGTGTATATTTTCGGCATTGTCGAGTATATTCCCGACATTGTCAAAAATATACACGACAATGTCGAAAACAAGCTAACCTTATATCTGCGGTATCTTTTTGCTATGTGTATGATTTGTTTCTTGCAAAGAAAAAACACTCCCGATTATCTGTTAATAGTTTGATAATCAGAGAGTGTTTTCTTAGGAGCGGTAGGCGAGGCTCGAACTCGTGACCCTCAGCTTGGGAAGCTAATGTTCGATTCGTTTTATTTGTTTGTATATTAGCGATTATCATTTTGATGAAAACGGTTTTTGTGAAACTATTGTGAAACAAATGCAGAAATTGTGTCAAAAGAAGCCTCTTATGATTTCCTGAACATATCTCCTTTTCCAAGTAGTAACCAGTCTGATGATACATTGAAATCTTTAATCAGGGGAACTAACCATGATACTTGAAAGTGCCCTTTATTATAATCTCTTTTTTGGGCATAGAAATTTGACTTGTCAATACCATATAGTCGGCAGTATGTCCCTTTTGCCTTTAATTTCTTCATGGCGATAAGCGCATCAATCGCTGCAAAAAAGCGACTGATTATAGCAATCGTATCATCCGTATATACTCTGGTTCTACTCATTGTTGTTGTTTTCTGTATTTCCTTTGTTTAGTCTCAATCCCGTTTTTGCATTGAGAGGGGAAACTACTTTTTTCCCGGTTTCTTCTTCCAGTTTTAATCGTGCTTCTCGTGCAATGTTCCCGCCACGACGTGCAACGTCTATGTGTTCGTTGAATGTTTCAGGGTCGGAGGTCTCGGATATCTGTTTGGTAGATAGTTCCGCAAGCATATTGAGTACAAGTTCCGTGTTAGTCATATTATCTCGTAGATTCTCTTTTTTCAGCCCTTTGAACTTCTTATATTCTTTAGATGTCTTTCCGGCCCATGTTTGATAGATGATGTCTGTCAATGTGGCGAATTGTACACCTTCCTGCAAACCGTGTCGCTTCCATTCGTCGGTCAAGTCTTTGCGTATCTCGATACTTTTAAGACGTTGGTTGATCCAATTGTCCGAGTACCCCAGTGCTTTATATTCCATCATAGCCCGATCAATAGTTAGCTCCGGGTCCTGCATTTCGTCCAAGCGTTCTTTGGCTACTTGGGCAATCCAAAGTTTGAAAGGTTCAGCTTTGGGCGAAGGTATCGACTGGATGAGACGAAACAGCTGCTGTGTTGTTGCTACATCTGTTTTATATAATTTTCCATCAGAAGCAGGTAGTTTCAGTTGTCCGATTTCTTCGGACAACTGACTTCCTTCGGCTTTTAATTTTCGTTTTAAGTCTCCCCAGTATTTACGAGGACGGTCACTATCCGTTAATATCTCTATGACATCAACAATAGAAAAATACCATTCTTCCGTTTCATCGTCCCAAAGGGTACGGACCTTCTTCTCTTCAAATATTTTGATAGCCTCTTTCTTTGTCATATCTGAAATCTTATATATTGCAGATCACTTTTAAGGCGCTCTAAAGAACTTACATCTTCTCCGGCAATAACAGCCCGGTCGATAGCCTTACTAATTGTGGTGATACCGTCGGATAACGCGACATCATCTTTATGTCCTGTTGCTGTATATGCGGCAAAGGAACTTTTTATTAAGTCGATTGTGTAGCGATTGTAGTCCATGTGGAATTTATTTTTTGTCATAAAATGAGATAATATCTTTTAGTTGTTGGGAGTAGTTAAATATGTCATCCAAACACTTGATCTCGTGTTTTGTCTCTTTTTTGTTTTCATCGAAAGTCGCAATGTATTTTTTGGTTAGTCCATTGAAGTACATTCGACAGATAGGTTTTCTGTTGTTATCATCAAGTAGTACTGCAAAATAAGTTTGTGCGTCCCGATATACCACTCTTGAAATATCAATAAATGGTCGAAGGATTGATTTTACAATAATATAGCTTTCTATTTCTTCTTCAGTGGTTATTATTTTATTGTCATTACCATCTTCAGTGGCTTGTTCTACGTTGGATGGAACACTCTTTTCTTGAGAAGAAACAGTCTCTTCTGTATTGAGAGCTGATTTTAATCTTTCAGATATCAAATCATTTATATATGTAGATATTGATTTTTTTGTCAAAGATGTAAATTGCTCCAATAACTTAGCAGTAATAATTCCATCATAAACCTGTTTGGCAAAATACTTGACAAAATCTGGTGAAGGGGTTACAAATTCTTTAGCCAAAATAGCTTTTAATTCACCTGTGTATTTTAACTCATTTGCGGAACTAAGGACATTATCAACATCAAAGTATGATTTATGGAATTTTTTTAGTTCTTCTATTTGATTGTCTTTTAAGTCTGTAATATCCACTTCTAAGAATGGTTTTTCATCCATTTTGTTCGGCTCTATTAAGTCTGTGTAAAAGCGATATGTGATGCCATTTGTCAATATCCCAAATTTGGCTTTTGAGACATTGAAGTAGCGAATTAATTGATTATCATGTAAGTTTAAATCCTGTGCCCAATGTTTACATTCTATCAATAAAATGGGTTCTCCTTCTTTTATAATGGCATAATCAATCTTTTCTCCCTTTTTCATAGCAATATCACATGTCATTTCGGGAACGACTTCTAACGGGTTGAAGACATCGTATCCCAAAACATTGATAAATGGCATTATAAAAGCATTTTTTGTAGCTTCTTCCGTTAATATATTGTCTTTCAATTTTAGAACACGTTCTGATAATTGTTTGATTGCGTCTTTAAAATCCATGATATTATAGTATTAAGTGATTATTTTTAGTATTTAGGTACAATATAAACTATCCCACTAATCCTGATCCGCTTGCATCGGCACATGAGGCATTGTCTCCCTTCTGGACAGCAACCGTTTTTTTGCTTTCTTCAAGAAGTTGTATCAATTTCCCGTTCTGCCGGATGAGCTCTGCGTTCATTTCGTCGTGTCGCTTACGTTCCTCTATGAGGGCTTCTACGAACTCGTATGGAACCGCTTGCTTGGATGAAGTTTGTTCATTATCTACTTCATCGTAAAAAGGCGTTACCTTGTCTTTCCCATAAACTTCTATAAGTTTCTGTATAAAGTTTGCTGGAAACGCTTCTCTTCCGTTTTCTACACGAGATATAAAACTTTGCTTGCAGTTTAAAACGTCTTGTAAATCAGATTGTTTTAAATTGTTGGCTATTCTGAAATCTTTAAGTTTGAACATTCTAAAAGATAAATAGTGTTAAATGTCAAATAAAATATATACGAATATATTAGTATATATACGAATGTTATTATATTTGCACCTGTAACGATTATAACAGTCACAAAAATAGCTCAAACGGGATTGTAGAACAAATAAATAGGTAAGAAAATGGAAAAAATGACATTGGGGTGCTATCAGGGGTTTGTTAAACGTTCAAGTTTAAGTTGGGTAGGTCTGGTTCACAACAAGGAACCTCCGGTGGGGAATATCCACCTAATTGCCGTTTTAACACAACACGATTATGGCATAAGTAGATTAAGTGTCTCTTAACACAACACGATTATGACAAAGTAGGGAGGGCTGGGAGGAAAAAAATAGAGACACTCGAAATTCACATTCCAAGTGTCTCTTTAACACAACACGATTATAACACAAGTGTTACAATCGAGTGCTGCAAAGATAAGCAGATTATTTTTACAGACAATGCTTCGAGGTGAAAAAAGTAATGTCTGATAACACAACACGATTATGACAACAGGTGAACCGCCTGTATCACCTCCAGGCGGTTCTTTTAACAAATTAAATGATGAGAACGATGGAAAAGGCAACATTAAACCAGTCGCTGCGGGACATCTATTTTTCTTTGGACAATACGCCTCCTAAAAAGGCTTTTATCCAGAGAATAGCCAGAGCCACAAAACGTTCTGAATCTGCGGTTAGATGCTGGATTTCCAATGCGTATGAACCTGATGATTTGGCAAAGGAAAAGCTTGAACAAGAGCTGGGAGTCCCTGCCAATGTATTGTTTCCTGGTAACAAAGGGGAGAAAGCAGTATGAAGCCGATAGAATTCTATACAACACCGGAGGGAGAAGTCACGATTAGGGAACAGGGTTGTGCCGAAAGGAACCTGAAAGAGTCTGATATTGATTTTATTCAACGTTTTCTTGAGGTGCTGGAAGAGTTCTACCCAGAAGCCTATAATGATCTTCGCGAGGCTTATGCTAGATATGACGGTAATAGGACTTACCGGGATTTCTTGGCTGTTCGTCGATTTATCAAGTGCAATTTTGGATTGTATGATAATATGGTTGATGTAGATGAGAATTGGAACTTTCATTTTGAGTTTGTTGGTTGTCCGCTAAGGGGGGAATGTAAAGGTTTCAATGTTATCTGTAATCCAAAATTTAACAGTAAATTGTCGGATAGACAGCTTGAGATAATGCGGTTATGCTACGAAGGAGTTCCAGATAAAGAGATAGCAGACCGGATGTTCCTCTCTACTCATACTGTGATCAACCACCGTCGTAACAGCTTTAAAAAATTGGGTGTTCACTCAATGGCGGAATTCAACCGGTATGCAGTGGACAAAGGATTATTTAGAACGAATGATTAACATATAACACAACACGATTATGGACACATCAAAGAATACTAACAATATTGCCGGTTGGGAAATAGCAGTAGCTTTTATTCTCTGTTTTATTACCATTGCCATTCAACACTATTTTACCAGTTTCTGGGGATGTTTAGCTTCGGCCTTTTTCCTCTTGATAGATGCGGCTTGGATTATAAACATGGGACGATTAAAAAGGGAAAGCCATGACGGACAAAGCGTATCTGATTAAGAATATGTTGATGTACCAAGCCGAACTTGGAGCTGCGGTACAGCGCAAATATGATCATCCAGCATTGGACCTAATTACTCAACGTGAAGCTTTCTTTTTTTTGAAAGAACGGGATACTGCCTATGGTGGTGAGTTCACACACGGTCAGGCGTGGGTTAAAAGAATGACGAAAGAAGGCAAGTTGAATCCGAAGCGTCGGGGGAAAAGTGATAATTCTCCACTGATGTATTCTAAGGCAGAAATGATCGCTTTGTGGAATGCGGAGTACATGGAGATAAACGATATTTTTAAAGGGACACAATTGTAAAAAGAATGGAATATTATGACAACAGATCAGAAATCAGAACAATACTCCGGAAGAATAAATAATCAGAGCGGAGTCTACACCAAAGACGAAATTGAGACTGCCTATGTCACAGGCTACAGCGAAGCCGAACAGGAAGCTATTAAAGCCTTTGACATATACCTCAGAAACTATCAAGGGTTAGACGATTCGGAAAAACGTTATAAGACTCTTATGGACGATTTTAAAAACATTGTGAGAGGAACGTTATATCATAATTAAAAATAATAGAACCTAATGCTGTATAGGAAAGCGTAAATAGTTATGAGTGAAAGATTTTCAGGTGCATTTTTAGGAACAGTGGTTGTATGGGTCATTATGATCGTCGTATTTGGAGGTTTATACGGATGTCCCCGATACAATGTTTGGCAACAAGAGATGTCCGGCAAAGCTGAATTTGCCAAAGCTGAGCAAAACCGGCGTATCAAGATCGAAGAAGCAAAAGCAAACCTGGAAGCAGAAAAGTTGAACGCCCAAGCAGAGGTAGAACGTGCCAAAGGGGCTGCGGAAGCCATCAAAATCGAGAACGGAAGTATTACCCCTGCTTATATCCAATATTTGTGGGTTCGTCAACAAAATAACCTGAACGACAAAACGGTTATTTATATCCCGACAGAAACAAATCTTCCAGTATTGGAAGCCTCTCGAAACAAATAGATATTTATAAACCAATTATTTAACACTGCACGATTATGACAACAATTAGAGTGATGAAGTTGGTTCTTGTCAACTTCAAAGGTCAAAAGCATTTAGAAGTTAATTTTAATCCGGATGTAACTTATATTACAGGTGATAATTCAACAGGTAAGACAACTATCATGGATGCCTTTTTGTGGGTTCTGTTTGGAAAGGATAGCCAGAACCGGGCGGACTTCAACATTAAGACTCTGGATTCAGAGGGAAAGGCTATCCATAAATTAGAACATGAGGTTACTGCTGTTATTGATGTTGATGGTATTCAAACGACATTCCGGCGGTGCTATAAAGAAAATTGGGTGAAAAAACGCGGAGCTGTCGAGCCTGTAATGGACGGTCACAGCGTTGATTATTTTGTAGATGATGTCCCGCTTGGCAAACGTGAGTATGATCGTCGTGTGTCTGACATTTGCCCGGAACAACTTTTCCGCCAGATAACAAATCCGACCTATTTCCCTTCATTGAAAATGCAGGACCAGCGGGCTATGTTGTTCGATATTGCAGGGAATATAACTTATGAAGATGTTTTGAAAACCTTGGTTACAGATGAAAACAAAGATGTTTATGCTCCCCTGGTTGAAGCATTGAATTCTCGTAAATCCTTAGATGACTTCAAAAAACAGACCATATCGCAGAAGAACTTAATCAAAAAGGAAGTATCGGATATTCCTGGCCGTATTGAGGAAAACAATAGAAATATGCCGGAAGCGCAAGACTGGGATGCAATACGTGCTCAAATAGCAGAGAAAAAATCACAGATACAGGATTATGATGCTCAAATTGCGGATTTTTCCAAGGCGGCAGAAAATGTATCTGCTCATAAAAACTCTTTGCGTACTAAGATTAATGACAATCTGAACCGTATTGATGTATTAAAGCGGGAAGTTCGAAAGTCTGTAAATGAAGAATATGAAACCTGGTATTTGTTGTTGCAAGATAAAAAAGGTGAACTATCACGTGCTGAAAGTAAGGTTAACTCTCTTTCCGGTACTATTGAATATCAGAAAAAAGAGATTGAGATTTTACTTCAACAAAAGAAAGGACTGTTGAATGTTTATCATCAGTTATTAAATGAAGAATTTACTGTTAATGATGAAGAGTTAGCATGTCCTACTTGCGGTCGTCGGTTTGATGGAGATGATTATACATCCAGAGTGGAGAACATGAGAGAGAATTTCAACAACAAGAAAACCGATAAGATTGATGCAAATGTTAATGAAGGAAAACGTTTGGCCGGACGTATCTCTAAAGCCGAATCGCTTATTTCCGAAACAGAGCAAAAATTATCCGAAACAGTGAAGTTGAAAGATGATCTGCAGAGAGAGATTGAGCAGATGGAAAACCATAAACCGGAGCAGGTTCGACCAGAAGATACAGAAAAATTACTTTCTGAAAATGCAGAATATCAATCCTTGCAAAAGCAGATAATGGAATGGAAAGAAGACTTGAATAAACCTTATTCTGTTACTGATACCTCTGATTTGATGAGTAAGAAAAATGCTCTTCAATTTGAAATTGATTCTTTGAATAGAGAACTTGCCAAAGAGGACCAGATAATTCGTACAACTAAACGTAATGAAGAACTGGAACAACAATTACGTTCCATGCAACAAGAGATTGCCGACTGTGAGCAGATTGAAATGAGCATTCTTGAATTTATGAAAGCTAAGGTTTCAATGGTTGAGCAACGGATTAATTCAACGTTTTCTTATGTTAAGTTTAAGATGTTTGACAAACAAGTTGATGGAACGGAATATGATACTTGTGAATGTATGGTTGATGGAACTCCATACAGTGATTTGAATACAGCAAAGAAAATGAATGCAGGTATTGACATTATCAATGCTCTTTGTCGAGCAAAAGGTGTGACGGCTCCTATCTTTTTAGACAATAGGGAAAGTGTATCAGAGTTAATCCCTTGTCCTTCTCAATTGATAAATTTAATGGTACAGAGAGGTTCAAAATTAACAATCAATTAATATTTAACACAGCACAATTATGACACAAGCAAATCAGGGGCAAATGTTTGCTCCAAACGGGCAACAGCCCACGCAACAACAGCAAGCTCAAAATCAGCAGCCAGCACAGGCACAGCAATCTGTTGCTGTTGCACAAAAAGATGTAGTCGATAACGTATTAGCTAAGATTACAAAGTTTGAAGAAACCGGAGAACTGGTTCTTCCTTCTAATTATTCGGCTGCCAATGCCTTGAAATCTGCCTGGTTGATTTTACAGGAAACACTTGACCGGAATAACAGACCGGCATTGGAAGTCTGTTCCAAAGAAAGTGTTGCAAATGCCTTACTGGACATGGTAGTGCAGGGACTTTCACCGGTAAAAAAGCAATGCTATTTTATTGTCTATGGCACAAAATTGCAGTTGATGCGTAGTTACCTTGGAACTTTAGCCGTAGCTAAACGTGTCGCAGGGGTGAAGGTTGCTGCTGCAAACTGTGTATATGAAGGTGACAAGTTTGTATATAATATAGACCCGGCAACAGGTTTAAAAAGGATTGTAGAGCATTCTCAGTCGTTGGATAATTTGGATGTGAATAAGGTCAAAGGAGCGTATGCAATACTTGGTATGGAAGATGGTCGGATTGTGGTTGAAATCATGAACATCAATCAAATTAAACAGGCATGGATGCAAGGAGCTACAAAAGGTTCATCCCCTGCTCACAAAAACTTCTCCGATGAAATGGCGAAAAAGACTGTCATAGGGCGTGCTTGTAAGCTGTTGATCGGTATGTCTGATGATGCGGCCTTGTTCGATGAACCGGACGATACTGAAAGAGATACTATTGCAGAACAACGTAATGAACAACTTGCCGATAACGCAAATAAAAAGAAGTTGGGAAATATTGAAGATGCAAAGTTTGAGGAAGTGAAAAATACTACTGATGGGGGACGACAAAACATTTCGACGGTACAGCCTACTCCGGCTCCTGCATCTGTTCAACCGGAAACGAAAGTTAGTCAACCGATAAACGACCCGTATTAATGGCGAAAAACGAATATGTTAGGGACGGCCAGATAACAGACTTCAACGATTTGTTTGAATTGGCAGAAGAGAAGAAGCCTGTTATCTGGGTGGCTGGATTTAGAGTAAAAAAAGATTTTGTTCGTCCGGCTGCATTTTTCTTGCAATGGCCACTTGCCAAATTGCGTAATACTCAATTATACATAGCAAAAAAAATCGAACATGGAACTGAAAGTCTTAAATAGTAATAGTCAAGGAAACTGCTACCTGTTGCTCGGTCAGGATGAGGTTTTGATCATAGAGGCAGGCATTAAGTTTAGCGAAGTAAAGAAGGCTCTAAACTATAATATAGGCAATATTGTGGGTTGCCTGATAACTCATGAGCACAATGATCATGCCGGTTACTATTTGGAATATTTGGAATATGGTTTCCCGGTTCTTTCTCCCGAAGCTGTGTGTAAGAACAAAGGAAATGTGGCAATGCTTCCGTTCTCAAAAGTAGTACAACCAGGCAAGGGCTACAAGGTTGGTAATTTTAAGGTCATCCCTTTCGATGTACAGCATGATGTTCCTGCTTTAGGATACCAGATCGATCATCCGGATATGGGTAGGCTCGTATTTCTCACTGATACGTTTTATTGTGAATATACGTTCGATAATGTTACTACCTGGCTGATTGAAGCGAATTATGCGGATGACATTTTGGATAGGAATATAGCAGACGGGCGTATGCCGCCATCTATGCGCTCTCGGTTACTAAAGTCCCACATGGAACTTGAAACAACTAAAGGCATATTGCGGGCAAATGACTTGACGAATACGCAGAATATCGTACTCATTCATTTGAGCGACGGTAATTCTGATGAAACAAGGTTTGTCAGGGAGATTGCCGGATTGACGGGAAAGCCGACAATTGCGGCAAAAAAAGGTGTTGAATTATGGATAGGCAAATTACCTTATTGAAATGAATACGATTAGGTTTGAAAAGGTAAATGGGGTCTTGCATGCTAAGGCTTTGACGCTGGCACTTTCTTTGCTCGGCAATGGTATTTATGCAGCCACAATAAAAAAGGTCAGAAAGCCGCGCTCAAATGACCAGAACGGCTATTTATGGGGTTGTGTATATCCGTTGATGCTAAGAGGGCTTATAAATGCAGGTTGGGAGTTTACGAGTGATGCACAGGTACATGAATATTTCAAAAAACTGTTTACTGCAGAGCAGGTGGTTAACCGAGATACAGGGGAAATAATCGAGTTTCCTTCATCCACAGCATTAATGGATACCCTAACCTTTAAAACCTATACGGATAAGTTAAGAGAATACGCATTTGAATACCTGGGGATGGATATTCCGGAACCGGATAAATATTGGAAGTTACATGAAAAACGTACCTGACTACATACTGAAAGAGTTGGTTCGATTGCTTCCTGTGCTGATTGATAATATTGATGTTGATGGAAGGAATACCCGGTTGTACAATGCAGTGAGATTAGTCAAAATATTGATAAAGAAAATTTCAAAAATAATTGATTATGGCAGATAAATCATG
>OBYK01000745.1_pt1 | contig 14107 bp, 15 predicted proteins | sample 1476721 | NCBI WGS metagenome assembly OBYK01 (sample SAMEA2580191, study PRJEB22360) | human gut metagenome | biome: human gut; feature: human-associated habitat; material: faeces | place: Denmark | collected 2008/2010
GACACGTACGCCCTGCTCGGCGAGTCTGCGAAGCAGCTCCTGCATATCGATGGCGCCGTCGTCGAACCGGGGCATGGCGAGTATGTCCGACATCGGGTCTGATTAGATTTCCATAGCGGTCTTCGCCCTTTCCTAGAACCTGTTGTTGTGGTGATTTCAGATTCTAGGACGAAGGCCGTTCTTCGTTAAACGAGCGCTAGGGTGTCACCCTTACATCAACATTTTCGACGCGATCGAGTCAGTTGGTTTTAGTTTGGGGTAGACGGTTTTGGGATTTGCGGTTTAGCTTTTGTCGGTTACGGTGTCCTCGCCAGCTAAGACTGACTCTTTCTGTGCTGCGGTGTTGATATTCGTCAGGGCTTTGAGGCCTTTAATTAGTTTCTCAAATAGGTCCCAATAGAGGTCAAGTTTCTCTACCGCTGGTGGTGTCGTGTCATCGCGATACAGCATGCAGCAGACTTCTGGAGTTGGTTGTGCTAGAGCGAGTGTTCCCTTTTGACATGAATATTGAACGCCCGCAATGCGAATAGGATCCCTGCTGGAGAAATACTTTGGACCTAGCACATCTTGCAATCCTGGAAGCAATTCCTTCGCTTTCTTGCCTAGGCTTTGGCCCCAATAAGAGAAGAGTACTTCTGGCCGATTGGAAAGATAGACTGACAGCAGTTTGCATAAATATTCGAGGGTTATTTGGGTTTGCATCATGTTGATCCCACGGGATCCCGAGTCAGTTATTTCTTTCATCTTCGTAAGAAACAAAACGTCACACGGTTTGTCCAACTTTAAGAAAAGATCGATGTAACTACTGCCTGTTTTAGCAAACTCGGTATCAATCAGCTTCGTTTCAATGAAGTTTTGCATTAATTCACTCAGCTGATCGAACACTTCTTTTGCCAAGGCATGAACGTCGGGTTCGGGATTACTTGTGATGAAGATTTTGACTTTAGCGTTGAGATAGCTCGCAATATGACCATCTAGCATTTTTGTGCTATTGAGAATGATGCTCGTTTTAACAATGCCGTCTTTCCCGAAGTTCCTGCTTAGCTTTAGCGGGATGGCCCCCTCGTGTTGATATATATTTCTCAGCTTGTAGAGCAATGCATAAGCGTTGCCGTTGTCGTAAATCTCTGAAATCTCTTTATCAAAAGACTTTGCTACGCAGTCTCCGTAAGCGGTGTGCAATTGTCTTTTGTAATGGGTGACGGTCCTTACAACTGACTCTACGAAGTGCTCGGTAGCTGCTTGTGCTGCCTTCATCGACTTACGGTCATTTTGATCGATTGCATTTATGGACATAGTGAGCTCAGATTGAGCGTCTTCGAAATCTAGGATGATCTCAGTTAAGTTAGAGATGCTTGTTAGTTTCTCGAGTTCTGATTTTGCCAGTTCATATTCGTCTATTTTAAGTGGTATTTCACAGTTTAAGAACGCTTCAGTATCTTGCTCTTTAGCTTTTGTAAGGGTGAAGTATCCGTAGGAGCATCCGGTATCTTTTATTTGTTCCTTATGTTTGTTTAATTCAGCCATAATCCCTTTTCTTCTTTGAGGGTTATTGGAGTGAGATGACTAAAGATTTTGGTTTTCTCAGCTCCGTTTTCCGTGACTGCTTTCTTTGCTTGCTATATTCTTGCCCTTGGCGCTTTATGCGTGATTTGAAGCGGGACACCTTTGCTCCCATAGCAAATGAAAGTCACGGTCTCATCTGGGGAGTTGCATAGTTTGAAAAGCTTCGATCGCTCTATCGCTTGGTAAGCATCTGCATCCAGTCTTTGCATCATAAGTCTATTGAGTAGAAAAAGCGCTCCCATCGCTTTGATGACGTTGCCCTGATTGGCTTTTTCGTAATTAGCCAAGCCTCGTTCTGGATCGATTGATGCTCTGGAGTGTTTGACTTTATTGTAGTCAGTCCACCATTGGAGACGCTTTGAGCCTGGTGCTTTTACATAGATAGTTTGTCCCTTTTTATTTGTTGCTGTGGTTTGTTGCCAGCTATCAAAGGGTTTTAATTGCATCCCATTCTTAAATTGGAGGACTTTCGTGTCTATCTCTGGGAAAGATTGGCAAAGATAGTATCCCCACTTAGAAATTGTGCAGTTGTTTAGATCTGCCTCGGGAAAGAAGTGCGTCCCAATAGCTTTTGCTAGTGAGTCAACTTCACCGCAGGTAGACAAAAGTAAGGTGAGGTATTCGATTGAAAATGCCTCTGTATTCCTTTGCGAGAATGCGCAGCACCTTTCTGTCTGCAGGAGACGATCTTCAAGGGCTAAGTAGTAGGTCCAGTATGTTTGCCGGAACGATTCGAAAGTGCTAATTGGTGACTTTTCTGACATGCGCATCTCCTCATGTCGTAATTAAGGGAAAGCCTCGTGGAGGTTCGTTAATTAGTTTAAAACTATCGATGTTAAGCATGGTATCCACTTCTTCTTTTATGCGGATGGACTGTTGTTTGCTCATTTGATCGCTATCGAATATTGCGTAATAGCACCGTCGATATTGCGCTTGGTTACTGGTGCCGACATAGTTCTCGGTGTCTTTGTGTTGTCAGCGGTTGACATTGCTGCGCTGCCACATGTTGATTTCTCCCATGCTGACCTTGGTTCTATTTTGCGATGCCGTTCATCTATCAAACGGCGTGACTCACGGAGTTGGTAGGTATTTTGTTCGCCCACGGTCTCATAATCAAATAAATGCAAAACGCCTCTTCCATGGAGATCAAATGTCTGAACCGATCGTCGTAAAGCTTGCCTGCTGCAACAACATTAACTGCGCAACTATTACGCTAAAACCCAATGCAACCACTGTCCTGCACGGAATGAACGGCTCCGGTAAGAGCTCGGTTGCAAAAGCGATTCAGCTATATAACGGCGATGACGGGCAGACGTTAGACGTATTGAAACCCTATGCCTCAGAATCTCTGCCATCTGTTGAAGGTCTGCCGTCGGATGCAAATATCCTCGTATTTAATGAAGACTATGTTGATAGCACGCTGTTTAAGGGCGACATGGAGCTAATCGAAAACGGATACAAGATATTCGTTGATACTCCCGAATATCGTAAGGCCGCAAAAGAAACAGACGAACTGTTGGTGGATGCCGTCAAAAGGTTGCGGGATGAGGGCAAGGTTGCTGAGCTGCTCTCTACGGTTAACAACTTACTGTCCTGCTTTGGGAAGGTTTCCAAACAGACTTATTCGAAGGCTAGCCCAATTGCGAAAGGTATCGTGTCAAAGGGAAACCTTGTTGAGCACATTTCTCCAAAGTTCGGGTCGTTCACTCCACTAATCCAAGGAGACAATGCCAAAGAATGGCTACAATGGCGCGACAAGGGCGGCAAATACAACTCACATGGCGTATGCCCGTATTGCGGTAAGGTTCTCGAACAGTCTGATTTGGAAACAGGCAACGAAATGCAAGCCGTATACGGCGGAAAGTATATTGATAACTGCACAAAAACGATTGCGACCTTTGGAGAAGCCGATGTGCTTCTTAGCGAAAACGCCCGTGTTCAGGCCCTCGCGATTTTACATGGGAAGCTAGAAGAAGAACCTAATCCTGAGAATGAAGCCTTTCTTGCGTGCATCAAGGCAGATGCGGAGGGACTTAAGGCCAAGCTCGAGAAAATTCAGCAATTAAATTATTCGTTCCTGAAGGATGAAGAGAAAGATGCTGACTATTTTGAAGGCTTGAAAATCCACGTCGAGCGTCTCGAAAAGATGAATTCACAATTTGCTGTTGAGCGTATCAATAGCATTAATGAAGTACTGGACGAGCTTTCATCAAAGGTGAGAGAAATCCAGAGAGCCATCGGTCGTCAAAGCTCCGCATTAGGGAAATCCATCAATGCATCGATGGCCGAAATGAATGCTTTTCTGGAGTCCGCAGGATTTCCCTATGAGATCTCAATCGCTTCGCCAGATGGCTCTCGCTGTGCCGTCTCACTGAAACCTCGCGGGCTCGAGATGAATGTCGAGGATTTAAAGTCGCATCTAAGCTACGGCGAGCGTAATTCGCTTGCGATTGCATTGTTTTCCGCTCAGGTTAAAAGCGAGAAGCCGGACATGGTCGTGCTCGATGATCCGATTTCCTCCTTTGATCAATACAAGAAATATGCGATTCTCCAAAGGTTGTTTTCGAAATCTAAGGGCGTTTGCAAAGGGATTACATCGTTGCTGCTAACCCATGACTTTGAAACGCTCATTATGATCGGCAAGGTCCATAAGGCCCTTCTATGTGATTCATCCTGCTTTTATGCGCGCAACGATGGCGGCGAGCTATTCCTGATACCTGTTGAGGATGATGATTTTAATAGCGCAGTGCAGTGCTTTAAAGCAATCGTTGCGAGCGATGCGTCCCTGCCTTATAGAGTTGCGTTTGCGAGAAGGGCAGTTGAAATTGCATATGGAAAGTCGCCTGCCTGGCATGTACTGTCAAGTTTGGTGCATCAGCGAGAGGTTGCCGCACTAAATGAGCAAGAGCTTACTGACGAAGAGTGGAAGGAAGCCTGGAAGCAGCTAGAAGAAATCGGGTTTAAGGACTTTAACTATCAGGACTTATTGGTCCAGCTTGGAACTGCAGAGCTGCTGTCCGTTTATGATCAGGAGCCTTCACCAGTCGAGAAAATCTGTGCATTCAGATTACTCGCTGCCAACAATGCTGACGAAATGAGCCAGGTCAGCAATCGTGCACATGTTGATGAGACAGTATTTAAATTCGCAAACGAATACTTCCACATCGAAAACCTCATGGCGTATCAGTTCGACCCCGTTAAGTTCAATACAGTTCCGGCAGGAATCATCGAAACCTGCGACAAGTTGATTGCCGGGTTTAAGAGGCATTGCGAGCAGCGGGCTGATGCTGACAATTAGCGGCATCTCCTTGGTGTCCCTCTTTTTAATAAAGGCATTCCATTGGCACACTTTTGTGTGTCTGGTTCAAGGATTGATTTGGAAGATTGGTGACACCGGATTGACGGACCCCGGGCTCTCGCTTAAAGTAATCGTTGTGATGAGGCCTTGCGACGGTACGTCCGGCTTGGTCCGCGGAACCGCCGAAAGGCGGTTTTCGCGTTTAAGGGGTCAAAATGGATAAACCATTTAAATCTATTGATGAGCAGATTGCGATTCTTGAAAGCCGTGGACTCGAATGCGACAACAATACTCGTTTAGTTTTGGAACGCGAGGGATACTATCCGGTCGTTAACGGCTACAAGGATTTGTTTCTCGACCAGCGGGGAGATTCTTGCCGCGAATTATTCGTAAAAGGAACGAAGTTTTCTGATATATATTGTCTATTCGAATTCGACCGTTCATTGCGGCTGCTCATGTTTGAGTATTTTAACAAGGCGGAAGCAGTCCTTAAAACCGTTTGCTCTTATCGTTTTGCAATGGCTCACAAAGATAGTCCGGAAGCATACCTGGATAAAAGATCCTACCGTGCTGATGCTGGCTATCGAAATAAGATCGACACGCTTATCAGTGATTTCGAGAAGGTGCTATGTAGGTCTCATAAATGGAAAAGGGATTATAAAAGGGACTATATTCGGCATTATGAGAACAATCACGACAATACGCCGATATGGATTCTTATGAATTATTTGATGCTTGGTCAGGCATTCAAGTTTTACGAGTTTCAACCAGAAAGCATGAGAAATTCCATTGCCAAGTCGTTTTCCGACCTTTATTCCGAGACGCATGAAGTCGGTAAGCGTATCAGCCCTCGAAGGCTGAGGCTCGCATACGATCACATTAAAGATTTTCGAAACATCTGCGCGCATGATGAGCGCCTGTTTTGTGCGAAGGTGTCTCCGTCCTGTGACGTTAATTTCGTCGACGTTTTAAATGATCTTGAGCTTGTGCTGACGAAGGATGATTTCAATAAGCTCCGTCGTCAAATATTGCTTAACGCAGTCAAGTTGAGTGATTCGCTGAACACGGATGCCAGCGCTAAAGTTCTATTTGCCATGGGTGTCAAAGATTGTCGAAGTGTGTTTCCTAAGGAGCTGCTTGGGCTGTAGGGTGATACTCCTTCTTCTTGAGCTTGGCGCAGAAGATGGTCGAGATCATGCCGTGGATTGGTGCCATCAGCTTTGTTTTGGTCCTGCGCCCGTGCTGAAGGAAATCCAGCGCAAGGACCTGCCTGTGCGTTTTGCTGGGCAGGCCTTCTTGTGCCGCGGGCGCGGAGAGCCTGATCATTGCGGACGACACGTACTGCGGGCCGGGCGTGTCGGGCCCCGGCTGAGCCTGGACCGATGCCGACCACCTGGAGCTCATCGGCTACGCGGGCGAGGCCATCGGCCCACATTTTAGTGAACATTAACATTGCAGCCAGGGTTGTTCTCGTTGGCCATAAGGCGATACTTGAACGGTTACGACCCGATCATTCGGCGCTCGCGTTGGTGCGCATATTGGTGCGTTTTGATAACGAGACTATATGGGTTGCCTTGGAGTGCATCACCGGCCAGGTGTGCAGTTGGGGAGGCATGGGAGACGGGACCGTGCATGGGTACGCTATTTTTTGAGTCGTTCCTTCGATGAAGAAGCGACTTGAAGTGGCTACACCTTGCGATGCAAATCCAGCCGGCGCGCACCCGTATCCTTTAATCATTCGCTTTCTAATCACGACGGTGCTTTTTGCAATGTCGCTTGGCAAGAGCCAGTTGGCGTAGATGCTCATCCCGTACGCTAAAGACACTTCCAGCGGATTGCCCTGCTCGCCGGGTAGATCATGGCAGTAGCCGGCTGCGTTCATATAGAGGTGCCTGTCCATCAGGTCGTCGATATAGGCTTCTTTGGATGTGAGCTTCAGTGCCCTCTCTGCTCTTTCGCTTTGGTTTGCAGGGCTGCCAGAAGGCCAAAAAGATCAACGTGTTCGTTGCGCTCGCTTCATTTAATGTCCGCGCCAGTGGCTACACTTTTGAAAACGGCACGGAGGTATCTGTCACATATCTCATGCTGTAGACATAGCGGCGAGTTTAGAGTTGAAGGCGAGGTGAGTATGAAAGGCAGAAATCAACACGTTACGAAGCGTTCGGATGGCAATTGGCAGGTTAAGGGCGAGGGGGCAAGTTGCGCTTTCTTCGTTACGACGACCCAGAGCGAGGCGATAAATCTTAGTCGACGCATTTGCTCCAATCAAGAGTCGGAGTTGATTGTCCATCGTCGCGACGGAAGAATCCGCGCAAGGGATTCCCATGGCCACGATCCCTTCCCACCGAGGGGATAAGGGTTCGGATCCATAGCGATAGGGCCCGTAATGGTGTGCCCACTGTCGTTAAATGACTTCTTCATTGCGGTGAAGGTTGTAAACGATGCTGTCGATTCGATATTCGTATTGGAACGCATATTTGGGCGTTTTGAAAACGAGGTTGTGCGGTATGACGCTTCCTTCATTGAGGTGTATAGTATGTAGTGCAATACAAAAGCTTTTTGGGAGCTTTAAGGGTGACGCTTTCTGTTAGAGAGTGTTGCCTTTTTTTCATGCATGTAATGTGTGACGTGCTAGCTAAACGCCATTCCGGCAATGGGATGGTCGAGTATGGTCGGTTTGGCACCTTACGCCTGCTGTCATTGGTGTAGCAAACACTTGATTTAGCCTGCTTAAAGTCTATAATCAAAGAAAAACGCTGATATATCTTTTCAAAACAATGAAAGGAATGTTGAGTGCAATGCTTTGCCAGTTCACCTTTAAGAACTATCGGTCCTATCGCGACGAGGTGGAGCTTTCCATGCAGGCGACGCCGATGAAGGAGTTTGAGCGTTCCCTCATAGAGTGTTCCGACGGGCAGAGTTTCCTTCCGGTGGCTGCGGTGTACGGGCTCAACGCTGGCGGCAAGTCTAATCTGCTCGAGGCTCTTGACTACGTTCGTTCGGCGGTGGCCAGACCAATTAGATTGCTGTCTGCCAGCGCTGATGCACCAGAGAGTGATCGCCCTTTGATAGCCCGTTGTTCGGCGTTTGAGTTCGATGACGTGTCTGCTGCCGAGCCCACCGAGTTCGAGCTCTATTACCGCGCGGGTGAGCATGAGTACCGCTATGTTCTGTCTGTACACGCCAATGAGATCGTGTCCGAAGGGCTGTGGCGGCGTAAATTGGGAGCGTCGCGTACGGCGATGCTGTTCGAGCGCGAGGATACAAAGGTTGAACTCGGCCCCACACTGCGTAAGCTCGTGACGGCTGCGAGGTTCAACCCGAGTCTGCCGTACCTATCGTTCCTTTGCATCAACTTCGATGCGCCGGTGGTCCAGGAGGCGGCCAGCTGGTTTCTCGACGCCGTGTTTCTCAACTACAATAGTTCCTACCTGGAGCGGATGCTCGAGCAAATGCTCGACGAGGGCGACTCGCGTGAGGTCTCGCGTTTTTTGCGCGCCGTTGATGTGCGTATTGATGGCTTCAGAGTGGAGAGGGCGCCGGAGTGGCGCGGCCAGCGCGTCTTCGTGAGGCACGAGGTGGGCGGCAAGGCGTACGAGCTGCGTTTATCCGAGGAATCTGCCGGAACCCAGAAGCTCATGGGGTTGGCTGCGTATCTGATGACAGCGCTTGAGCGTGGTGGCACCGTTGTGGTAGACGAGCTCGACGCCAAACTGCACCCGAAACTTCTTCGCTATGTGATTCTGCTGTTTAAGGATCCTGAGGTCAACAAGAGTGGCGCGCAGCTCATCTTCTCGTCCCAGGATGTGTCAACCATGCGAAACGATGTGTTCCGCCGTGACGAGATATGGTTCGCTGCGCGCGGCGAGGGAGAGGCGAGCCAACTGTGGTCTCTCGCCGACATCCACGAGGTAAACGGTAATCTGGTAAGCAAGAACGCGGCTTTCGACAAGCAATACCTGTCCGGTCGCTACGGCGCCGATCCGTATCTCACCCGCATCGAGGAGTGGGATTAGCATGGTGGCGAAGAAGTCGAAGGGCTGGCGTAGCGGCAAGCGAGAGGGCCGCTCGCGCATGGTTCAGATGACGCGTCATCTTGTAGTGAGCGAGGGCAAGGAGACCGAGCCTCGCTACTTTGAGGGCGTGCGTGCGGCGTTGGGCGCGGCGAATGAGCGTAAGGTTGCCATTGTCGTTAAGGGGACCGGCAAACACACGCTTGACCTGCTTGACTTCGCCGTCGAACACTGCCGCTATGCGCCCGAGACGTTCGATCACGTGTGGCTCGTGTATGACAAGGATGACTTCCCTGCGTCCGACTTTGACGCGATGGAGTGCAAGTGCAACGAGCTCTCCGATGGTTCGAGGACCTTCCATGCGTTGTGGTCGAACCCCTGCTTCGAGCTGTGGCCGCTTCTGCACTTTCGCTACACGACCGCGCATATGTCCGCGTCCGACTGCCAGCATGCTCTCGCGCAGGAGATGTTGAAGAACTTGGGTATCGAGTACCGCAAGAACCTGGACGGGATGTTTGGGGCAGTGGATGATAGGCGAGGCGAAGCATTGCAGCGTGCTGGGCGCCTCGTCGCCTACCATAGGGAACTGGGTAACATTAAGCCATCTGCGCAAAACCCTTCAACTAAGGTGGGCGAGATATTCGATGTGATTGGGCCGTATCTGGTTGGATAGCCGAGTTCGATCGGGCTCGATAGGACTGGAGATTCATGAAAGATGTTGTTTTGGGCTGCCTGCCGTTTTTAACTGGATTGACCTTTTGGGACCCTATAGGAGACTAGGGCGAATCTAGCGGTATTGACGCAACCAACCTACGGGCCTGCGTCCTACGGAAAGGCGGTTGTTCTTCCGAATGGCCGTCTTTCTTCATTACGCCTATGATGAGAGGCTTTATTGAAGAGTATTCGGCGTAACAGTCATATCTAAGTGATTCGCCTAGTTAAACGCGCTAACAGAGTATCTCGAGCCAATCGTCGTGAACGGAGACCTGATGGCCGCCGCTAATACAAAGCCGTGGCTTACGGCGTCCGAGCAGATTGACCGTCTCAAATCGAGAGGTGTCCATTTCTCGCTGATGAGCGAAGACGATGCCAGAGCTTACCTGGAAAAGAACAGCAACTATTTTCGTCTGCGTGCTTATCGACTTGGGTTTCCTAAAGTTGAGGAGGGAAATCGCAAGGGAGAGTATGCAAATCTAGACTTTTAGGCGGAAACGGAAACGAGCGATACCCGTGCCTATGAGCAAGCACTAGATATTGAGTTTATTGTTCATAGCGAGATGCAGCGCTCGGGCTTGAGTAAAAGCGAGCTGGCAAAACGTATGGGCGTGAGTCTTCAGTCGCTTTCGAAATTGTTGAATTCTCAGCCCAACATGACGCTGAAAACGGTCACAAGGTTTGCGCTTGCGTTGGGTATCAAAATCATTCCTCAGGTCATTTCCGGTTATTCGAATGAGGCACCGTTTTTTCTCTCCAATGCGATTTCCATGGCGTATGGTCACGCTAAGAGATATCTGATGGTCGTTACTGGACTTTCGCCCATGGGGGCTTTGACGCTGCCGGCAATTCTTCCTTCGGAATTAGCGGCGGACAGCGATGCGCCTTTCCAAAGTGAGCAAGTTGTTCTCGAGTTGGCTTTTGCATGCTACTATGTGCAAATGTAACGGGGTGCCGAATCGGTAGTTTGACTGATTTGGTACTTATATTTCGAAGTTTCTAGTTGAAGCCCTGCGATACCCGTGCTACGACAGCTTAATTGACCGTGATGTCCTGTCTTGCGACACGCATGTCGCTCCGCATGGGTATCATGGTGAAAGCGATTTCAATGACAGGGGTGGCGCGCGTGGTTAAGATGAAAGATGTAGCCGAGCTGGCCGGCGTTTCGAGCGCCGCCGTCTCACGCTACCTCAACGGTGGGTATATCTCGGCGGACAAGGCCGAGCGCATTAAGCAGGCGATTGAGCTGACCGGATACGTGCGTTCCAGTCAGGCTCGTGCGTTGCGCACCGGCTCCACCAAGCTTATCGGCGTCATCGTGCCCAAGATCAACTCGGAATCCGTGAGCCGCATTACCGCCGGCGTTGGCCAGGTGCTTGGTCGCCGTGGCTACCAGATGCTGCTTGCCAATACCGATAACGCCCCCGATCGCGAGCTCGAGTACCTCGATTTATTCCAAAACCACCCGGTCGATGGCATTGTGCTGGTGGCAACCATGATCACCGACGAGCACCGTCGCGCGATTGAGTCGTGCCGTGTGCCCATTGTGCTGATCGGCCAACATGTCGAGGGCACGGTGTGCGTCTATCACGACGATTACGAGGCCGCTTTTGAGCTGGGCCATGCGCTTGCAGCCCGCGTGGACGGCAAGATTGCCTACATTGGGGTTACCGAGGAGGACCGCGCGGCCGGTTATGACCGCCGTCGCGGTTTTGAGGCCGGCCTGCGCGCCGCGGGTAACCCGCTCGATGCCGCCTTGATTCGCCTGGGCTCGTTTACGCTCGACTCGGGCTATGGTGCGGCGCGTGAGCTGCTTTCCGTCGCCCCCGATGTTTCGTTTATCGCCTGCGCGACTGACACCATGGCGGCGGGCGCACTGCGTGCTATCGATGAGGTTCGCGGCATGGGCGAGGGTATACACCGCGTGAGCGGTTTTGGCGACAACGCGTTTTTGCGCGCGCTGACGGGCGGCATTCCCACCGTGCATTATGGCTACCTGACCAGTGGCGTCGAGGCGACCAATATGTTGCTCAACACGCTCGATGGCGTGGAGGGGGAGAGCGGTCTCAAGACGCTCAAACTCGGCCATCAGCTTATGAATGTCTAGATTTTGGGCACGTCTGCCTGCCTCTGAGCCCTTATGTTTGTCTCAAAACTACCATTCGCCGGCTATTTCTTACCGTTCACCCTTCTGTGAAAACGATTACAGACATATGAAACTGAAAACGATTACAGTGTAAGTGTCTAAGATGGCCGGGTGCAAATGCGCCCGTTGGAGGAAAGGGAAGTCATGGACTACCGCAAATCAGCCCAAGAGGTGCTCGACAACATCGGTGGCGCCGACAACGTTGTTTCGGCCGCGCACTGCGCCACGCGTCTGCGCCTGGTGATTGCCGATAATTCCAAGGTTAACAAGGAAGCCATCGAGAATGTCGACGGCGCCAAGGGCGTCTTTGAGGCCCAGGGCCAGCTCCAGATTATTTTTGGTACCGGCACCGTCAACAAGGTCTACGAGGAGTTCATCGCGCTTAGTGGCGTCGAGGCTGCCACCAAGGCCGAGGTCAAGGAGGCCGCGGCGCAGCAGCAGAACATCTTTATGCGCGCGATTAAGGTGCTCGGCGACGTCTTTGTCCCCATCATCCCCGCCATCGTGGCTTCGGGCCTGCTGCTGGGAATCATGAGCGCCCTCAACTTTATGGCCTCCAACGGCTTTATCGCGCTCGACACCAATAACTTTATTTACAAGATCGCTGACCTGGTCTCGGGAACGTCCTTCGGCATTCTGCAGATCCTGATCGGCTACTCCGCCGCTAAGGCCTTTGGCGCCAACCCGTACCTGGGTGCCGTCGTCGGCGGTGCGTTCATCAACTCCTCGCTGCAGAGCGCCTACACGGTTGCCTCCGAGGGCGTGCAGACCATGGTCACCGTTATTCCCGGTGTGTACGGCTTTGAGTGGGTCGGCTATCAGGGTCATGTGATCCCCATCGTTATCGCCTGCGCCATCCTGGCCTTCCTCGAGAAGCGCCTGCACAAGATCGTTCCCGAGATGTTCGACCTTTTTGTGACTCCGCTTGTCTCCGTGTTCGTGACCGTGCTCGTGACGCTCGTTGCCGTCGGCCCCATCTTTGTCTGGGCCGAGAACGCCATCCTCGGTCTGATCCAGGCCCTGCTCACCCTGCCCTTCGGCATCGGTTCCTTTATCGTCGGCCTGTTCTATGCCCCCACGGTCGTTACCGGTATCCACCAGATGTACACCGCCATCGACCTGGGCCAGCTCGCCCAGTACGGCGTGACTTACTGGCTGCCCATCGCCAGTGCCGCCAACATCGCCCAGGGTGGTGCCGCGCTCGCCGTTGCCTTTAAGACCCGCGATGCCAAGATTAAGGGCTTGGCGCTTCCTTCGGCTCTGTCCGCCTTCATGGGCATTACCGAGCCTGCCATCTTTGGTGTGAACCTGCGCTTCTTTAAGCCCTTCATCGCCGGCTGCATCGGCGGCGGTTGCGGTGCCCTGGTCTGCGCGCTCACTTCGCTGGCTGCCTCCGGCACGGGCGTTACCGGTATCTTCGGTATCCTACTGTGCCTGGCCCAGCCCGTGCAGTACGCGATCATGTTTGCGGTCGCCGCGCTGGTTTCCTTTGGCGTCTCGTTTGTCCTGTACAAGGACGAGCCCAAGGCTTACGAGCAGGCCTAAGATCTTTTGATTGAGGGGGTGCCCGCGGGTTGTTTGCTCGCGGGCGTTTACCGTATCTGGTGCCGATCTCTGGTGCCTTGAAACTTTCGATCCGTTAGGACTTTGATATGTCTAATGCACTTGGTCGCGACCTTGCAAAGCTGGTTGCCGCTGTTGACGCTGCCGCCTCTGAGTGCGGTCATGGCGCATATGGCCAGCGCTTCCATATTATGCCGCCGGCGGGTTGGCTCAACGACCCCAACGGTCTTTGCCAAGCGGGTGGCGTGTTCCACGCTTATTTTCAATATGCGCCGTTTGATGTCGAGGGTGGCGTTAAGGCCTGGGGTCATGCGACGAGCCGCGACCTTATGACGTGGGACTTTGTTGGCGCTCCGCTGCTGCCCGACGAGCCGTTCGATTGCCACGGTGTGTATTCGGGCTCCGCGCTTGCCGAGGACGGTCGCATTCGCGTGCTCTATACGGGCAACGTTAAGCTTTCCGATGCGGACGGTACGTACGACTACGTCAATACCGGCCGCCGCGCTGATACCGTTTATGTCGAGAGCGTTGATGGTCTTGCCGGTCAGGAGTTCAGCCAAAAGCGCGTGGTGCTGGCGTCCGAGGATTATCCCGAGGATTTGACCTGCCATGTGCGCGATCCCAAGGCGTGGCGCGACGCGGACGGGCGTTATCACATGGTGCTGGGCGCGCGTCGTCGCGTGGATGGGCCGCATGTCGATAGTCGATTTTGCGCCATGCACGGCGAGGGTGCCGGGCGCGATGTGGGCGAGATCCTGGTGTATGGCTCTGCCGGTATAATGAGATGGGAGCGCCGGAGGAGCATAG
>OBYK01000748.1_pt1 | contig 14070 bp, 14 predicted proteins | sample 1476721 | NCBI WGS metagenome assembly OBYK01 (sample SAMEA2580191, study PRJEB22360) | human gut metagenome | biome: human gut; feature: human-associated habitat; material: faeces | place: Denmark | collected 2008/2010
GGCTGCCATGATGCCGCCAATGACGGCGTTAGGCGGCTGAGCGCCTCCGATCGGCATGTTGCCGATCGTCATGAGCTGATAGGTACCACCCACGAGAAGACCGGTGTTGAGGTCGTTAAGGATAAGACCGATGACGGCGCCGGTGACGATGGGCTGATAGAGAGACTCGAGGAAGTCAAACTGGTCGATTGCCGCGATGAACGTAACAACGAAGACCAGGGCGACCTGAATGATCGAGAATTCCATCTTGCTCCTCCTTTCAAAATGTATGTACGCACTTTGGATTTCACGTACAGAATGTCAGGGTTTCACTCCTGACAACGTGGATCACGAGGATTACGAGAAGAGCTTGCTCGTGTCCTCAACAGGCGTGCTCGGAACACGCCTGATCTCCAACTCCACCCCCAATTCCTGCAGCTCTTTAAACGCAGCGACATCCTCGTCGTTAACTGCGACGGAGGTGGCGACTTGGCGCTTTCCTTCCGACATGTGCATGTTGCCGATGTTTACCTTCTTTATAGGCACACCGCCCTTGACGAGCGTAAGCACGTCTTCCGGTGTTTCGGCCACGATGAAGATCTTCTGGCGCGGGCTCGCCTTGCCAATGACGTCGATGGTCTTCTGCAGGGAGAAGAAACGCGTAGCGACGCCGGCGGGAGCAGCCATCTTCATGAGGTTCTGACGCATGGTGTTGGTCGACACGTCGTCGTTGGCGACGAGGATGAGGTTGGAGCCCAGGGTGGAGTTCCACTGGGTAGCGACCTGACCATGGACCAGTCGGTTATCGATGCGGGTAAGAAGAATGTTGGGTTCTGCCATGTTGATCAGCTTCCTTTCGTTATTTGCTGACGACAGTTACTTGATCTCCTGAATCGCGTAACGCGAAACATCTACGACGGCTCCGGATCTGACTTTGATCTGGACCTTTTCGCCTTCGATGCCTTTGACGGTTCCGTAGATACCGCCGGCGAAAAGAACCTCCTGACCCGGTTTGAGCTCCGTGTGCAGCTCCTTGAAGTACTTCTGCTTCTTCTTCATGTTGACTTGCGACCAGATGGTGTAAATCAAGCCCATGATGACAAGCAGGCCTAAAAGGGCAACCGAGGAGCTCAGGACGTTGGCTCCGAAATCGGCCATTAGATGCCGTCCTCGTCGCCGAAGATATCCTCTTCCTCGGAGCCGGCAACGGATGCGACCGTCTGGGCGGTGATGCCCGTCTGACCAACGGTCACGGCCTGCTCGCCAAGCTCAGCGAGCGTGGCATTGCCGCGGAGGAACAGAAGCTCAATAACCATGGGGAGGTTAGTGCCAGTCAGAACTTCGACGTTGTCGACATCCTGGGCAATCATCATCGACTGGTTGAACGGGGTACCACCGAGCAGATCGGTAAAGACGAGCACGCCATCGCACTCCTCGCGCATGGCGGTAATAGCGGCGCGGAGATCCTCACCGTAGGAAGCAGCCTGGTCGCCCTCAAAAGGAACGACGGTAAAAGCGGGCTGGTCGCCGGCAACCATAGCAATAGCGCTTGCGAGGCCGGGTGCGAACTGTCCATGACCGGTAAGAATAAAGCCAACCATTCAAATTTCCCTTCCGAAGGTGTGTACTATCTGAGTCCGATGATTTTCAGAAGCCAGCGGGCAATCGCCCTTAAAGCTTCTTGGAAAGCGTTCTTTGAAGACCAGTGGTTTCTAAACTGGTAATAACCACGTGACGTGTTGTTGTCACTATATCACCACAGAAGAGGTCGCTTTCGTTGATTCAAACAGTAAAACGTTTTTGCACCGATCACGGTGATAAATCGACCGTTTACCGCTCGTTAACACTTCTACCTGCGGTTTTGAAACCGTTTCGAAATGCTTTGGCAAAAGATCGGAACTATTTTTATGTCTAAACAACGCAGGTCGGCTAAAAATAGCGTGTAGAAAAATTGCAGGTCATTGTGAAGATATGTGAATTGGTCTTTTTGACTTAATACCAGTTTGAACCAGTTTTGAGATTATCGGTGAACGGTAGTTTTCAACCGTTCACCGGTTACTTGCAATCGTTTGCAGTTGTTTTCCCAGATGAATTGGGGAGGCCGATGAAGCGCTTGTGCGATCACGGGAAGTTTTGGCATTTGTCCTCATCCCCCACGCGCCAAACTCCGGCACCCAAAATGAGCTAATAGCTCACGCTAATCGTTTTCAATCATTACTTACTCAGTTCCGTAATTATTTATCGTTTGTCGTTAATTCTGATATGATACAAGTATCATCCAAAACGCCGGTTGGAGGAGTTATGGTCCATCGAAACGCATCTATATCGAATGAAACCATCAGCCGCGAACAGACGATAGCCAAACTGAGGAAGCTCGCTCGCATCTGCAAATGGGCCACGATCTGCATTACCACCGCGCTCGCTCTGGGACTTCTCGCAGTCATTGCGATTGACCTTCTACTCATATTGCCTGGCCTCTCCCAAGGCTCGTGTCTCCAATCCGTAGAACTTCAAGCCGGCGAAGGGCCGTGCCTTGCCATCATCGGTACCGATGCGCAGGCCCCACTTATGCTCGTTGCACACGATGGTCACACTGCCATAGGGAGCCTCTTGATGACATGTCTCGCGCTTACCATCGCGATAAGCGTGCGCAGGCTTTTCTTCAACATTGAAAAGGAAGGCAGGCCCTTTGACCTTGAATGTAACCAGACACTTCGTCGAGTAGGACATTTATTCCTTATCGGCGGCGTTGCCGTGAGGCTTCTTGGTGCCGTAATCACGGGAATGATACTCTCGGGATTTGGCGGCAGCTTTACGGATGCGTTCGTCGGCCAGCTATTCGAGCCCTCCATGCTCTTTGCAGGCCTGATTATTTGCCTGATTGCCAGCATCTTCCGCTACGGGTATATCCTGCAAAAACAAGATGACGAGTTGCTCTAGGGGGAATCCATGATTATCCTGCGGCTTGACCGCATGATCGCCGAACGTAAGATCTCATCCAAAGAGCTTGCGGAACGCGTAGGCATCTCCCAGGTCAATATGTCACGCATTAAGACGGGCAAGGTTTCTGCCATACGTTTTTCAACTCTTGACGCGATATGCCGGGCACTCGACTGCCAACCGGGCGATGTACTGGAATATATATCCGACGATGAAGCCGATAGCCTTTTTGGACTTAAAGACGAATAGCCATAATTAAGCCGCCAATCACGCCCTCAACGCAGAAAGCCCGCTAGAACGTTGTCCGTTCTAGCGGGCTTAATCAGGCAGATCGGTTAGCGCGCAGTAGTGCAGGAAAACCTTACGCAAACAGGCCGTAGATACTGATGTTGGCCTTGGCGTAGAGGCCGTTAGCATACTCGGTCCACTTGGAGCTGGCGCTCGAAGCCTGCGAGGAATACTGCTGATAAGCAGTGTAGTAGGCGGTCATGGCCTGCTTATAGGTTGCGCTATCGGCCGTAAAGGCATCGTCGGCGAAGGCCTTGGCATAGGTGCTGTCGGCGTCCTTCCAAGTGCCCTTTGAGCTATCCCACTCATCGCCGGCAAGGTTGATGATGTAGTCGGCGTAGTCCTTGCTCGTGGTCTCCTCGTTGCCGTCAGCAGGCTCGGTCGGGGCGGTCGGCATGCTTGCGGAGCTATCGCCCACCTTCTTCTTGTAGAGCTTCTGCAGCGTCGCAGACTGGCGGACAATCTGCTTGGCCTGGTCCTTGGAAACACCGTACTGCGTGGCCATGGTCTTGTAGTCGGAGGTGCCGATGGAATCCTCGGCGTACTGCTTCATTTCCTTGGAAGAAACGGTAATGCCCTCGTCCTCGGCAGCGTCCAGCAGAATCTGGTTGCGCACGTAGGACAGGATAACGTCGGCAGACGGAGCGGTGTAGTTGCCATCGCTATCCTTGACGGTATCGAGGCTGTACTGGCTCTCGATGGCCTCGCGCGCGGTGATATCGCTCTTCTTGCCGTTGTAGCTATAGCTTGCCACGGTCGAATCGAGCTGGTCCTCGGTGAGGGTCGCCGAGCCGACACCCTTGCCGCCAAAGCCGCCATTGCCAATAAAGAAGCCGACCACCGCAGCGATCACGACTGCAACCACGAAGGCGGCGATTATCGTCTTCTTGTGCTTGGATGCATGGTCGTCCGCATCGGAGTCGTCCTCGTCCTGCTCCTCAGGCATGAGGTTCTCGTCGGCGGCGTCCGCGGCGATCTTTGCCTCCAGGCGAGCATCCTCCTCCTCGGCGGTCGTGCCGGCGGCAATATGTTCGGCAGACGTGCCGGCGACCAGGTCGATCTTCTCGTCCCCATCACCGTCGGGGCCTTCGCCGCGCTCGATGATCTGGATGCCGTCGATCTCGTCCTTCTCGTCCTTCTTTTGAATCAGACCCATATCAATTACTCCTTGTTAGGAAACATAGTCCCCAATAGAATACGCCCGACGAGGCGCCGGGCGTATTGATTCTTAGGTTATACGCAAACACTTAAGTACTATTTAGGCGTTTGCAGCGTGCATACCTTAGACCAGGTGCGCGATAACGGCATCGGCAAAGGCCTGCGTGCCCACGGCGCCCTCAACGGAGCCGGTCTGGGCACGACGTACGTCACCGGTAACCTGCTCGCCCTCGTCGAGCGTGGCAGATACGGCGGCACGAATGCGGTTGGCAGCATCGTTCTCGCCCAGGTGGTCGAGCATCATCGCAGCGGAGAGGATCTCGGCCGTGGGGTTGGCAATATCCTGGCCCGCGATATCGGGCGCGGAGCCGTGCGTTGCCTCGAAGATGGCGCAGTCGGCACCGATGTTGGAGCCGGGGGCCATGCCTAAGCCGCCCACCAGGCCGGCGCACAGGTCGCTCACGATGTCGCCGTACAGGTTGGGCAGCACCAGAACATCGAAGTCGTTGGGGTTCTGGACCAGGCCCATGCAGGTGGCGTCGACAATCTTGTCGTTGAACTCGATATCGGGATAGTTGGCGGCTACCTCGCGCGCAACGCGCAGGAACAGGCCGTCGGTCGCCTTCATGATGTTGGCCTTGTGCACGGCCGTCACCTTTTTGCGGCCGCAGCGACGGGCATACTCAAAGGCATACTCCACAATGCGACGGCTCTTGGCGATGGAGATCGGCTTAATCGAGATCGCGGAATCGGCGGCGAAGGTCTTTTGGCCCGAACGCTCGACGAGCTGCGAGAGCTCCTCGACCTCGGCAGCGCCCTCATCGAACTCGATGCCGGCGTAGAGGTCCTCGGTGTTCTCGCGCACGATGACCAGGTCGACATCGCGGAAACGCGAGCCGTCACCCGGCTGCGACAGACAAGGGCGCACGCAGGCGTACAGGTCAAAATGCTTGCGCAGGGCGACGTTAACGCTGCGGAAGCCCGTGCCGACCGGCGTGGTGATGGGTCCCTTGATGGCAACCTTGGTCTCGGCGACCGCATCGAGCACATGCTGGGGCAGCGGCGTGCCAAACTCGTCCATGACGCCGGCACCGGCCTCCTGGACGTTCCAGTTGATCTGGACACCGGTGGCCTCGACCACGCGGCGCATGGCCTGCGTAATCTCGGGACCGATACCGTCACCGGGAATCAGGACTACATCGTGCGCCATAATCTGTTACTCCTCGTCTTCGGCGTCGTCAGATTTTTTAACGCTAGCACGCTTCTTCTTTTTGGAGAGATCCAGGCCAAAACGTTTAACAAGCATTTCGCAAATCTCGCTCGAACGGGCCTTGAGATAGCTGCCCTTGCCGTTCTCGGCGTCGAACTTAAGGCGCAGCGCGAGCTTCTCGGCGACCTCGGCGTCGATCTCGCCCTGGCCAAACTCGTACAGGCAACCGAGCATATCGCGATACTCAAGGTCGCCGTGGTAGCACTGGATGGCCTCGTCCAGGATGGGCCAAGCCTCGCGCGAACGCTCGACACTCGTGGCGCCCCACACGCACAGTAGGCGGAAGGCGGCATAGCGCAGCGTGGAGGAAATCTCGTCGAACAGCGCGGTCTCAGCACCCTCAAAGGCATCGCCCAGCTGCTCAGGGCAGGTGGTGGCGAGCGCCGCCAGGGCATCGAGAGCCTCCCAGCGGGTCTGAGCCTCGGGGCGGTCGAGTGCCTCGATCAGCGCGGGCACGCAGGGCACGACGCGCTGCGGGTCGCGCTCGGCCCGCAGATGCAGGACGCGGGCGGCAAACTGGCGGATGCGGCGCGTGGGGCAGCCGAGCTCCTTGACCAGACGGTCGACGGCGTTCTCGTTCTCCTCTGCCAGCTGAAGCTGTGCCAGTTCCTCGTCGGTGAGATGTTCTTCCTTGTTTTCTGCCATAGTTACCTCTTCTTACTATTTCTTAGCGTGCTTGCCGGCACCCTTGCTGTCATCGGTGACCGAGATGAGCTGTCGGTCGGCTGCACCGTTGTGACGCGCACGGCGACGCTCCTCGGCGTCGCCCGCGTCGGCGGCGGCGCGGTGAGCCTTGTTGACGTTAAAGACCTCGTCGTGCTTGCGCCACGGGCCGACGGACTCGCCAAAGCTCATCTTAAGGCCGGCGATAAAGCCGCCGAGCCAGCCGATCGGCGCAAACTGCACCAGCGGGAACAGCGAGAACACCCAGGTCAGCAGGACGACTGCCGCCGCACCCGCAAAGTTGGCAATCCAGTAGTCGCGCTTGGTGATCACGCGCTTTTCGCAGGCCCACTGTCCGCACAAAAAGCCGATGTAGATCGCAAAGAGAAAGAGCACCAGCGCAAGCACCACGAACGTCCAGCTCATAGGCGCTACTCCCCGTGATGGTGGCCGCAGCAGCACTCGTGGCCGTCGTCATGGCCGTGGCCACCGCAGCACTCGTGGTCCTCGCCGTGGTGATGGCCACAACCGCACTCATGGTCCTCGCCGTGCTCGACGCAACCGCAACCTTCCTCGTGAGCGCCATGCTCCTCGGGACGATACTGCGACCAGTCCAGACCGGCGGCGATGGCGTCGGCCTCCTCCTTGTAGAGAACCGTGATGGCCTGGGTGCCCAGCTTGGCGCCACCGATGGCGTCGAGCATGTCGTAGAGCGTAAAGGCCACGTCGGCTCCGGGCAGCGCGAGCTCGCGGTCGTCGGCGTAGGCAAGGGCCAGGCGCAGGTCCTTAATGAAATGCTCAACCATAAAGCCGGGCCTGTAGTCGCCGTCGAGCGCCTTGGGGGCCAGGCTCTCCATGGCGCCGGACTTGCCGGTACCGCCCAGGATCATCTGGCGGGTCTTTTCCAGGTCAAGGCCGCTCAGCTCGGCAAATGCCATGGCGTCTGCCATGCCAACCATGCAGGCGCCCAGCGACACCTGGTTGGCGAGCTTGGCAGCCTGGCCCTTGCCGGCGCCGTCGAAGCAGCAGATGGTTGCCGCAAAGGTGGAAAGGATATCGCGGACCGGCGCGATGTCGTTCTCGGTAGCGCCCACGATAGCCGTGAGCGTACCGGCGATAGCGCCCGACTCGCCGCCGGTGACGGGGCAGTCAAACGCCATGCGACCAGAAACCTGGGCGGCCTCGGCAATGTCACGGGCGAGCTCGGGCGAGCTCGTGGTGAGGTCGATCAAGACCGCGCCGGGCTTAGTGCACGCGAGCAGGCCGTCGCCCGCCAGGTAGAGCTCCTCGACCTCGGAGGGATAGCCCACCATGGTAAAGACGACGTCGGCGTTCGCCACGGCATCTGCCGGCGTATCGGCCCAGACAGCGCCGCGCTCGATAAGCGCGGCGGCCTTGGACTTGGTGCGGTTGTTGACCGTGACGGGATAACCGGCGTCCAGGATGTGGCCGGCGATGGGGGCACCCATGATTCCGGTGCCGATAAATGCGACGGAGAGCTTGTTTGCCATGAAACCTTTCCTTTTGGGTTGGGTGTTGTTACCAGGTTAAATACTCGGTGCCAGCGTTTCGGCCGTGACTTGAGGGCACTTGCAGCCGCAGCGCCTGTCTACTCACCGCGCACACGGCGTGCGATGCGGTCGGAAAGCGAGGCTTTCTCGGCGCGGTTCTTGCCCCAAAACGCGCACGCCACCATGAGCCGATGGTGGGGCCCACGGAGCTGCGAATGATCGTGACGTCGGCGCAGCCCTCCTCCTTGCGGATGGCGGCTTCGAGCCAGTCGCCGTCCTTCTCAGCATCAGCCGTCATGATGGCGATGGGCATGGTGCGATCGGGCACGTAGTTCTCGCGGAACGACTTGAGGATGGACTTGAGTGCCTTCTTGCGGCCGCGGTTAACGCCGATCAGCGACAGCGAGCCGGCCAGGTCGTAGGAGAGCTCGGGCTTGACGTCGAGCTTTGCCGTGAGCTGTGCCGCCGCGGGCGGAATGCGGCCGCCGGCAGCCAGTGCGTCGAAGCTCTCGAGCGTAAAGTAGCCGTGCACGTAGGTCTTTGCCTCGTTTGCCCAATCGACCAGCTGCTCGGCGGTCAGTCCCGCCGAACGCTGGCGCACGGCCTCGAGCGCCAAGAGCGCGCCGGTCGCACAGGGCAGAGCGTTGTCGACCACGTAGAGCTCAAAGTTGGGATACTCGGCGCGCACGGCATCTGCCGCCTGGCACGCGGAGTTGTAGCTCGACGACAGCGCCGAGGTAAAGCACAGGTAGACCGTGGGCGTGCCCTCTTTGGCGCACTCGGTAAAGAACTCGATATAGCGACCGAGCGACACAGCCGAGGTGGACACGCGGGCGCCGGCGCGCATGCGGTCGTAGAACTCCTTAGGGCTCATACTTGACCAGATGTCGTCCGTGCGCTCCTCGCCATCGATAATGAAGGGGAAGCCCAAGATATCGACATCGAGGTTCGCGGCGACCTCGGGGCTAAAGTCGCAGCAGGTATCGACGACGATGCGGCAGCGGTCAGAATGACCGGCGGATGCGGCCTTGTCCATCAAAGCGACTCCTTACGTAAAAAGGCGGCCATCCGCATGGGATGGCCGCCAACCGTTAACTCATGCAAGTTAACGTATTTTACTCGTCAAGTGTTTCGATGCGGGGCTTGATGATGCCATATCCACCATTCTTACGGTGATACACCACATTGATGAGGCCGGTCGTCGCGTTCTCGAAGACGTAGAAGTCGTGGCCCAGCAGATCGGTCTGCACCAGCGCCTGCTCCTCAGTCATCGGGGTGACATCGACGACCTTCTCGCGGACGAGCAGGTCGTCGTCCTCCTCGGGCAGCAGCAGGTCGGCCAGATCCTCGACGCGCTCGACCGGTGCGACATCCGCGGCGCTGGCACCACCCTGGCGGTTGTCCACGACCTTGGTCTTGAACTTGCGCAGCTGGCGGGTGACCTTATCGGCGGAGAGATCGATGGCGGCGTACATATCTGCACCATGCTCGGCAACGCGAATCACAGAGCCGCGGGCACGAACCGTGACCTCAACGATTGCCGGGTTGGGGTTCGAGGGGTTCTTCTCATAACGAAGCACGACGTCGACTGTCATGGGCTCGATATCGAAAACCTTGAGCGCCTCGCCGATCTTCTCATCCACATGCGCACGCAGAGCATCGGTTACCGTCGTCTTGCGTCCAGAAACCTTGATATCCATACGTGGCTCCAATCTGCCTCGGGGACTTACTGTATTGGCTATGTACCCATTGCCGTGCATTTAATCACGCGAATTCCCAAAGACCCGAATAACGACTGCTTGATACCGCATACCGAAGTCTCGCACTTTTCCGTGGCAAAGTGCGCTATAGGAGGGCGTCGGCGGAGTTGGTTTTTCTCCTGAAAATCGCTCTTGAACTGCTGGTTTTATCAAAATAGAAAAGCCGGGCTCCCCTATTGGGGAGACCCGGCCCTGCGTGTTGAAACCGTGAAGAAGCGCCTTGTTCGGTGTACGGCAGGCGCCACCCCTACCAATAACTAGCTATTGAGCTTGTTGATGTCATCGTCGGTGATGGTGCCCTCTTGACTAGACGACGGGCTGTCGCCGTTGTTATCGGAGGTGTCGCCATCGGAGGACTCGGTCTCGTTGGACGTGGAGTCGGATGCCTGCACATTGGCCCCCGAAACAGTCTTGGCGGTAAGGTCATAGGGCATTTGGCCGTACCAGACGCAGTGGACCGCCTCGAGCGTGCCGTCGACCGTGATGCCGTCGAGGGCATCACTCACGGCACGGCACAGCTCATCGTTAGAGCTAAGGCCTGCGACGCCAAGCGTGGAGGGCGCCTCGAGCGTGCCGATATAGGAGATCTGGCTCATCAGGCGCGCGAGGTAACCGCCGCCGTAGAGTCGCAAATCACGTAGTCGACCTCGCCGGACTCGAGCGCCTCAAAGCACTCGTTGATGTTGGAGAAGGTCTTTTGGTTGGCCGTAATGCCCTGCTTGGCGAGCGCTTCCTGCGAGGCCGAGGAGGTCTGAACGCCTAGGGTAGCAGTGTTAAGCGTTTCGGTGGAAACGCTCAGCGACTCTCCGTCACTGCTCTTGCCGAATACGGCGGCGGCATCGTACAGACAGGTGCCAAGCGAGCTGATATCGCCGTCCGTAGACCTGACATCGCCAATGAAGATGTCGGCCTTTTTATCGCTGAGTACGGAATCGGCCGAGGACGCATCGACAAAGGCAACCTTGAGACCCATGCGGCATACAAGGGCACGAGCAGCATCGACCGCATAGCCCGTAAGGTTTCCGTCGGCATCCTGCATGGCCTGCGGGGCGTCGGACGTATCGAGAGCGACCGTCAGGGTTCCCGGCGTGACCAAGGCGTCGTCCGATACCGTGGGGGTGACGGTCTCGCGCTCGATTTGGTCGATCGTGGGCGTCGTGAACGTGGACAGCGGGTTGAACGCGCATCCGCTCAGGCCCAAAACGGCGATGACCGCTGCGGTCCCAGCACCTAACCGAGCCGCGTGCATCAAGCTGCCCCTCACCATGTCCACTACCCTGCCTTCTGTGTCGTATACGATCCGTGCGTTGCGCGGAATATCAGGTTGTTCCCACCAGCTGACCTGGTATTTGACCCCACACTTGCGCACCGGGGTGTTTGCTCGGGAGGCCGCAGCCACCTTCACGACTGGCCCGCTCGCCCGCGAGGCGGTATTGCCCCAAAAAAGTAGAACGGACGGTGCGGCTTACATCTAGGACGCGCCATGATCGCGCCGCGCGCACGCGGTCGCTTACGTGGATCCCTTTGACCGCGTCTGTCTTGGACTAGGACGGGCATTTCGTCCGTCCGCAACCACAGCCTGGTAGGAACGTAGCGCATTATAGCTAAGTTCAAGCTAAAGTTTAAGGTTAAGGGCGTCATTCGCATCGTACGCACAGATTTTGCAGGTCGGAGTGGGATATTCGTGCCCCTATGAAGCCCGGAGCTCCCCTACGGGGAGCTCCGGGGCGTCCTTCTTAGGGTGCCCCGGCCAAAATATGGCAAATATGAGTACTGCCACCAATTTAGTAACAGGCAATTTTGGCCTCTCGGACAGATTTTGCGCTCAGTGTCGCCAACCTGATGCTTAGTTATTCTACATTTGTTTATTATCTTCTTACTTTACGCCGCCTCCGAGTCCTAAATTCCTTGATTTTGCTGTTACTGATTTAGTGACAGTACTCATATTTGCCGTATTTTGGCCAGGGCATATGATTAACCCCTATTTTCGACGCGAATTAGACCGGCTTAAGCCCAAAACACGCCCGCAGCGTGTTAAGCAACGCCTCTTGCTTCTTCCTGCGGGCATCGACACGATTCCGGTACCGCTTTCGCATACGCTGGTGCATGCGCCATGCGAGCGCTTCCATCGCTTCCACGTCGCAGAGCATCTCGTTGTTGACCGTTGCGACCTCGATTCCCATAGTAATCAAGCCCGTGTTGCGTTTTTCATCATGGATACGTCCCCTCCGAGAGGAATGGCCCAGCTCACCGTTGTATTCCAGGTCAAACCGGGCTGCTTCTTGATACGCATCGCAAACTGCATGCGGCATCCCCGAGATTGCCTGCGCACGGTCATCGAACTCAATCTTGTAGTCGGTCTTAAAAGGTCCGCAGGCAAACCCGCCATAGGAAAACGGAAGCGAAAACAGGGCGAGCATGATGCACTCCATGGGCGAGAGCAGGTTCTCTGACAGGTAGGGACACAGGCGCAGCAGCTGCTTGGCCACATTCCCCTTGCATGCCGCAAGGTAATCTGCCAGGCGATCGGGCGTCAGCACCGGCTCGACTTCAAAGTAGCCCACATCTGCCGGTTGGTCCTTGTCCTTTGCAAGTCTATTCACAACAGGCGAGGTGTAAGGAGGCAGATACTTCCCGCGATCGCTCAGTGAAATCTTGGAACACAGTTCCTGGGCCAGGGCAAACGCCTGAACACAGCCGACCTCGCGGGCGATGGCAACACAAAGGGCTCGGGAGATAGGCTGTACACCCCCGGTTCCACCTCTAGAATCGAGCCGGCAGGCAACCCGGAACACACGAACCAGTCCACGCCAGGCATGCGGCGGGCGCTGCGCCGCAGATCCCACCAGCAAGCACAAATCTTCTTGCACCTCGCCGCTTGCGGCCCCAATCCGCACCAAGTCGGGAAGATAGATGTCCTCGGTCGAGGGCGACGACGTGCGCAGCACACGGCGCCCTTCATCGGGATTAAGGTCTTTCCAGCTGATATAGCCCATCTGCCGGCGCTCGGCGCGCATCATGCGCAGCGCTGAAGCGCCTGTTAGGATTACGGAAGCCGCTAGCTGTTCGCCTGTCGGCTCGTTGCGCCGCTCAATCTTCACTGCCACAAAACCACCCCTACCAAACACGTGCGATAGCAAGGCCATCGACTGCCGCAGCGCCGGCACGCTTGAGCTCCGCCGAGGCTGCTGCCATGGTCGCGCCCGTGGTAATGACATCATCGATAAGCAGCAGGCGGCGGCCGTGCACGTCCTCAACCGTCTCGTACATGCCTTGGGCACGCTCGCGACGCTCCTCGCGACCGAGTTCGCGCTGGTCGACATGCCCGTACTTGACGAGGGCATCGAGCAGAGGAACACCCGACAGCTCGCAAAATGGGCGCGCAATGGCCTCCATATGATCAAAGCCACGCCGCCGAAACGCTGCCGCCGTCGCAGGCACAAACACCACCGCATCCGCACCGGACAGCACATCTCCTAAGCGTTCGGGCGCTACGACCTGGGCATGCAGGGCGGTGTCGTAGAGCAGCTCCGCCAAATACGGCGCCAGGCGTCGCTCGCCCGCGTCCTTGTACGCTTTAATGATGCGCGGCAGCGGATGCGCATAGACGGCGCACGCCAGGCAGCGGTCGAGCGCCTCCGCCATTGCCGAGGACGTGCCCTCGACCGAACACTCAGTGCACAGCAAATCCCCAAACGGGGCGCCGCATCGGGTACAGCTATGACGTGGGTCGATGAGCGCGAGCGCGGCCAGGCAGTCTTGGCAAATAAGCGCACCGGCGCGCTCGCAGCCGGCACATCGTGTTGGCGACAATGCCTCGAGTGCCTCGCGTGCCGCCCGCTCGGCAAACGGCAGCAATTCGTCCGCAAACGGTAGGGCGCCGGCACCCTGCAGACGGCTCAATTTGTTCAGATGGCTCTTCAAGACACAACCCTCCCTACGTTCGGTCGCAGGGAGGGTTGTTGATTCAGCGCTATGGTACCCCGACGCGATTGGGGTAAGGCGGGTTAAATCCGCTCGCGGGCGTTATTCGCCGGCGGGCGGTTGTGGTGCGGCCGAAGACGGGGTCGAGCCCTCGCCACCATTCTGGCGCGACTTGCGGGAGCGGCGACGGCGACGGCGCTTTTGACCCTGGTCGGCCGAGCCCTCGCCACCGCGATCTTCGCGCGACTCGCGCTCGTCGCGAGCGGCGCCACGCGAAGCCTTGGCAGCCGCTCCCCCGCCATCTCCGGGACGACGGCGCGTGACCTTGACCTCGCCATCCGAGATCTGATCGGCAACGGAGGGCACTGAGGGCTTCTGTTGCGTGCCCGAGGAATGGCGACGGCGCGGACGCGGCGCGCGCTCATCCTCGCCGCGTGACTTGCCGCCCTTGTCGGCAGGCGCATCGGAACCCGAGGGACCCTTGGAAGCGGCACCAGCCTCGCGAGCAGCTGCGGCGCGGAAGGCATCCTCGCGCTCCTCGCTCGACAGGTGACGGCGGCGACGGCGCGTGGGGTTC
>OBYK01000763.1_pt1 | contig 13889 bp, 11 predicted proteins | sample 1476721 | NCBI WGS metagenome assembly OBYK01 (sample SAMEA2580191, study PRJEB22360) | human gut metagenome | biome: human gut; feature: human-associated habitat; material: faeces | place: Denmark | collected 2008/2010
CGACGCCGACGTGCGTTAGCGGACGTAGGCCAATGCCCCGCCACGACATCGTACTGGCTGTCGAGCAAGCTCTGGTCGTCAATCATCTCGTTAAAGACCGAGGTTCCCATGGAATCCATGCTCACCGTTGCCGCCGAACTTGCGCCGCCGCTCATGGCCTCGGTCATAGCGTTGGGAACAAGCCGAACGGGCTTCTCGTCACCCTTACCCGCACGATAGATAACCGGCGTCACGCCATAGCCGTACTGGATGGCATTGACTTCTTTATCGATGCCGTCGCCACCAACATCGAGCCATGCCTTAAAGCTCGTCATATCGTTGGACTTAACACTTGCAAACATATCCTTTACGGCCGTGACCACAGGGATCTTATCGGTTCCCTGAGCCTTGCCGCCGGCACTGTCGTCGGACGAACCCTCGTTTTTGGACGTATCGTCATCCGCAGCCCCCTGCCCGCCCATCATGGACGACAGGTCGTAGTCCTGCTTGGAGATGGTAAGCGGGTAGCTCGAGAGCGTATCCTCCTCGACCTTTTTGATGTAATTGTTCACGCCATTGGAGAGCGCCAGGATTGCCGCAATACCGATAATGCCAATCGACCCCGCAAAGGCAGTCATGGCCGTACGGCCCTTCTTGGTCATAAGGTTTCGCGCCGAAAGCCCCAGCGCTGTCACAAAGCTCATCGAAGTTTTGCGCGTAGGCTTGGCCTCGCGACGCGCGGCCTTTGCTACATCAAAGGGGTCGGAATCGTCGGTGATCTTGCCGTCCGCCAGGTTGACGATGCGCGTGGCATATTGGTACGCCAGCTCGGGATTGTGCGTGACCATGATGACCAAGCGGTCGCGCGCCACGTCCTTGAGCAGGTCCATGACCTGTACGGACGTCGTTGAATCCAAAGCGCCGGTCGGCTCGTCTGCCAGCACGATTTCGGGATCGTTGATCAGGGCGCGGGCGATGGCCACGCGCTGCATCTGTCCGCCCGAAAGCTGGCTCGGGCGCTTGTTAACGTGCTCGCCCAGGCCAACTTTCTCCAACGCCTCGCGCGCACGTTGACGGCGCTCGGCATGCCCCACGCCCGTGAGCGTGAGCGCCAGCTCCACGTTTTCCAAAATGGTCTGATGCGGAATGAGGTTATAGCTCTGGAACACAAAGCCGATGCGGTTGTTGCGATAGGCATCCCAATCGCGATCGTGAAAGTCCTTGGTCGAGATGCCGTCGATCAGCAAGTCACCAGAATCAAAGTGGTCCAGTCCGCCGATAACGTTGAGCATCGTGGTTTTACCCGAACCCGAGGGACCCAAAATGGCCACGAACTCGTTATCGCGAAAAGACAGGCTTACGTTGTCGAGCGCCACCTGCGTAAACGACTGGGTAACGTACCTTTTGCAAATTCCTTTGAGCTCCAGCATGGACGGCAACCTCTCCTGCGCAGGCACCCTGCCCGCTCTCCTCCGCCGTTCGTATTCGACGCGTTTGTCCTACTCTATCCCCATTTTTCACCGACACCAATGAGGAATGCAACGAAGCACATCAAAAAACGAACGGGGTGGCGCCCAAAAGAAGAGGGCCCGAGCGGGACCTCTATATGGTGGAGCTTATCTTGAAAGGTAGCGGACTACTCCGCACAGCGGCGCACGATCCTCTCCATGCTTTACGCGTTTTCTACTGCTCGCTATTCGCAATCGCCTGATCGATAAGCTTATCGAGCGCCGCGCGCTGCTCGGCGGAGCTGATGGCGCCCACGATGGGCTCCCCTACGATGTTGCCGTTCTGGTCGATAACGTAGGTTGTCGGGAACGAGAACAAATTTGACGTAAACTTACCGGCCTCGCTATCCGACTTGAACCAGATGTTCTTATATGTCACGCCCTTCTTGCTCAGCACGTCCTTGGCATCTGCAATCTCGCCCTTGTTGCCATCGAGCGTAAAGGAATTGACGCCTACGACCTGACCGCCCTTCTCGGCGAGCTCCTTATTCAAATTCTCAAGATCACCCAGCTCGCCCACGCACGGCTTGCAAGTGGTGAACCAGAAGTTCATGACGGTGACCTTGTTCTTAGAGAACAGTTCGTCGCTGCTCACGTCGTTGCCATCCAGGTCCTTGCCCGTAAAGCTGGGAAACTTCGTCGCCTCGCTCGAAGCATTGGCACTAGCCGTCATGCCCGCTGCCGAAGCGTCGACGCTCTCGCCTGCGCTCGGCGTGCTTCCACAGCCGGGAAACTCCTTCTCCAGGCCCTCGAGCTTGTCCTCGATCTCCTTGATCTGCTGTGCGCCGGCCTTGAGCGTCTTGAGCTCATCCGCCGTAAACTCATCCTTGGCGCCGTCGATGGTCTTGAGCAGGAAATCGCCGTAATTGCTGCCGTCCTCAATCATTGCCGAGTCTTTATTTGCCGCATTGAATACCTTTTCCCACAGCGCGTTATCACTCGAAAGGATATCGTTCTCTTTTTTCATGAGCTTCGCATACAGCTCGGCGGCCTCGTCGGCATTGGTCGGCTCCTGTGCAATGAGCTCCGCGATCTTGGGATCGGAGCTCGCAGATTCTCTCGCATTGCCACCAGGCGCCGAACACGCCACAAGACACAAGGCCAGCACCGGCACCATAAACAGGGCCGCAATCTTAGAAAGCTTCATGGTCATTCCTCCGTTTACTTTTTATCGGCGGTCAAGGGGAGCTTTTCCGCCGACACATCCAGGCCATAGCGATAGCTGATGGCATCGACGGGACAGGCCCCGATGCACTTTCCGCACCGGATGCATTCGGCATGATTGGGCGCGCGGACCACATCGACGTCCATCTGACAAACCTTTGAACACTTGCCGCACGAGACACATTTGCATGCGTCAACCCGAATCCCCAGTAGGGACACCCTATTCATGAGCGCATAGAATGCGCCGAGCGGGCAAATCCATTTGCAAAAGGGGCGATAGAACAAAACGCTCAGCACTGCCACGACAATGAGAACGACAAGTTTCCAAGTAAAGAGCTGTCCCAACGCAGATCGAATGCCGGCATTGGCAATGGCCAGAGGAATGGCGCCCTCGAGCACACCCTGTGGACAGATGTACTTGCAAAAGAACGGATCGCCCATCCCCAGATCGTTGACCAACAGCACAGGCAGCAATACCACGGCAAATAGCAGCACAACGTATTTGACATACGTAAGCGCCTTGAGCCTTTTCGTCGAAAGCTTTTTGCCGGGGATCTTGTGAAGCAGTTCCTGCAACCAGCCAAACGGGCACAAAAACCCGCATACAAAGCGTCCCAGCAGCACGCCGAGCAAAATGAGCGTACCGGTAACGTAGTAGGAGAAGTTGAACTTGGATGAACCTACCACCGACTGGAACGACCCGATGGGGCACGCACCCGATGCCGCGGGGCACGAATAGCAATTAAGTCCAGGTACGCAGACTGTTTTCCCGCGCCCTGATAGATGCCGCCTTTGGCAAAGTTTGGCAGGTGAATGTTGGTGATGAGCGTCGCCGCCGCCTGAATGAATCCGCGAAATCGGGCCAAAACATGCGACGCAGTGTTTTCTCTTTTATCCAATTCCGATACACTCCAAGCACAGCCCAATCGCTTTGGCCAGCACGGCATCCGCCTCGCCACGCATAACGCCAAAGCACACCATGGCAATTCCGACGATCAACAAAGCGACCTGTACCACGGGTTTTACTTCTTTGAACAACCTGACCACTCCTTTCGTTACGCGACCATTGGACCATATCGACTATAAAATCCGTGTTAAGCGCGATTTGGAATGTGCGAGGAGACTGTTATACGAATTTTGATCGTCGAGGACGAGCGGGCGCTGTGCGATGCAATCGCGCGCAGTTTGCGAAACTTGGCGTACAGCGTCGACTGCTGTCACGACGGACAGGAGGCGCTCGACCTACTGGACGTTGAGGCCTTCGACCTCGTGGTACTCGACCTCAATCTTCCCCGCATCGATGGCATGACCGTACTCAGGGAACTTAGGAAAACTGCCTGCGAGACTAAGGTACTGATTCTGTCCGCACGTGGCGAAGTATCCGATAAAGTCGCCGCACTCGATGCCGGCGCCAACGATTACCTCACCAAGCCGTTTCATCTGGACGAGCTTGCGGCAAGAATTCGCAGCCTTACCCTCAGACGCTTTACACAAAGCGACATAGTTTTAACCTGCGGAAAGCTCCGCTTTGACACCAAGGCGCGCATCGCTTCCGTGGACAGCGAGGCTTTATCTCTTACGCGCAAGGAAACGGGAATCTTGGAATACCTGATGCTTAATCAGGGGCGTCCGGTAAGTCAAGAGGAGCTTATCGAGCACGTTTGGGATAGCAGCGTGAACAGCTTTAGCAACGCAACCCGCGTTCATATCTCGTCGCTGCGCAAAAAACTGCGCGGCGCTTTGGGATACGACCCGATTCGCAATCGGATTGGAGAGGGCTACGTTATGGAGGATAGCGAATGAAAAGGCTTTCGCTGCAATGGCGCGTAACGATTATGACGGCACTGCTTACGTGTGCGGCATGCGTGCTGACGAACTGTCTGGTCGGCTATACGGGCATGCGCTGCGGCCGTTGCACTCCTTTGCGGCGCAAGTCGAGAGCGTACGACCCGACAACCTTGCCGACACAAAAATCAGCGAGGACGCGCCCCTTGAGCTTAGGCGCTGCAGTGCGTCGTTTAACGACATGATTGCCCGTCTTGACGAGGGATTTTCTGCGCAAAGACAGTTTACGGGCAACGCGGCACACGAGCTGCGCACGCCCCTCGCACTCATGCAGGCCTAGGTTGAGCTGTTTTGCGCCGAGCACCCCGACGCCGATGCCGACACAGCGAGCCTGCTCGGTCTGCTGCAGGAGCAGACCGAGCGAATGACGCGCATGACAAAGACGCTGCTCGAGATGAGCGAGCTGCGCAATGTTCCCTGCAACGACGCAATCGAGCTGGCGCCGATGATCGAAGAAGTTATCGCCGACCTGACGCCCCTTGCCGAACAGAAGGGTATTGCGCTTGCAAGCGAAGGCAACGCGCAAACGATCGGCAGCGACACGCTCATCTATCGACTGTTGTTCAACTTGACCGAAAACGCCATTCGCTACAGCGCGCCCAACTCGACCGTGCAAATCGGCGCCCTCGCCGAAGGCGACCGTGTACTGCTGCGCGTGCGCGACCAGGGGCCGGGCATTCCCGAGCAATACCAGGTAAGCATCTTTCAGCCCTTCTTTCGCGTCGACAAACCGCGTAGCAGAGCATACGGCGGCGTGGGGCTGGGACTTGCGCTGGCCTGGGAAATCGTCGCGCTCCACGGCGGCTCCATCGAGGTCGAAGATAGTTCCGAGAGCGGAACGACTATGCTCGTGACCCTTCCCGCGCACGCGCTCGGCTAAAATCGCCGCACCGCGAGACGGCCGGGGCACCCGATGTCTTATTGGATAATTACGGACGGATGATACGGGCACTTTTCGCCCATACACACTGTATTGACCGCATAGCTATCGCAGGCTGGCGTCTTCTCCCACGCTTTAAGCTGCGGTCCGTCGAGCGCGTTAAAAAACGAAACGGCCTCACGAATCGCCACACGCGCATCTCGCTTGCAACACCGCGGGCTTCCCGAGTGCGCGATGGCGGCGAGCAGCTCCGAAACCATAAGCTGCCCCTCCTGCCAGCCTTCACTGCGCAGCGGCGCATTGCCGCGCACGATTGCATATGCCATGCCCGCAGACGCAGCCGCCCCGCACACGCCCCAGCGCGCGCACGTCGCCCCCGGCACGCAATCCGACCGAGACATCAGATCGGCAAGATCGTCTTTGAGCATCGTATCTCGCTCCCCAGATGCTTCGGCGTTGCGCCAGCACGCAAGCAGCACCGCGCCCACAATAAAATGATGGATGGGGCCAAAAGCCACGCAGCGCTCATCTGCCATAACCTCTTCCAAAAGAGCCGCGGGCGTCACCGATGCGCTGGCCATGAGCATCTCAACAATCCAGCCTGTTTGTTCGTCTTTTGCCATGCGGCATCCTCCTCTAAAACAAATTGTGTGCGCACTCCATTATGGCCCTCTTCTGCCCGGCGTGCTCAATGCGTAACCTGGAAGTCGTCGCAGCAATGTAACGTCTGGGCAGTATGGGCGCAACGAAACATACAATCGCCAGGCATAAGATATCGAACGGCAAAGAAAAGGCCTCCGTTCCCAAATGAGAACGGAGGCCTACGTGGACTAACTTACTCCCACTCGACCGTGCCGACGGGCTTCGGCGTGAGGTCGTAGCACACGCGGCAGATGCCGGGGACCTCGGCCGTGACGCGGGCGGTGATGCGCTTGAGCAGCGCCCAGTCGAGCTCGGGAACCTCGGCAGTCATGACATCGACGGTGTTGATGCAGCGGATGATGCAGGGCCAGTCGTAGACGCGCTTGCCCTCGCGCACGCCGGTTGCGCGGAAGTCGGGCACGACGGCAAAATACTGCCAGATGGTCAGACCGGCCTTGTCGATCTCCTCGCGCACGATGGCGTCGGCTTCGCGCAGCGCCTCAAGACGGTCGCGGGTGATGGCACCCAGGCAGCGGACGCCCAGGCCGGGTCCGGGGAACGGTTGGCGCTCAACCATGTTCTCGGGCAGGCCGAGCTCGCGGCCCACAACGCGGACCTCGTCCTTGTACAGCAGCTTGACGGGCTCGCAGAGCTCAAACTGCAGATCCTCGGGCAGGCCACCCACGTTGTGGTGGGCCTTCACGCCATCCTGAGACTCCAGGATGTCGGGATAGATAGTGCCCTGGGCGAGAAAGCTGACCTCGTCGCCAACCTTGCGGGCCTCCTCCTCAAACACGCGAATGAACTCAGCACCGATGATCTTGCGCTTGGCCTCGGGCTCGTCGACGTCGACGAGCTTGTCGAGGAAGCGATCGGTGGCGTCCACATAGACCAGGTTGGCGTCCATCTGGTTCTGGAACACATCGACGACCTGCTCGCTCTCGCCCTTGCGCATCAGGCCGTGATTCACATGCACGCAGATGAGCTGCTTGCCGATAGCCTTGATGAGCAGCGCCGCGACAACAGAGCTGTCAACGCCACCGGAAAGGGCCAGCAAAACCTTCTTGTCGCCGATCTGCTCGCGGATTGCAGCGACTTGCTCATCGATGAACACCTGGGCAAGTTCGAGAGTGGTGATACGCACCATGTTGTCGGGACGCTTGTTGGGATCCATGCAAAGCTCCTTTTCGGTTCGATGGGAATGCGTTACACGTATGCAAACGCACCGTCATATGACCTCATTATATGCAGAACGAGATGCGTTTCCCATCGCTGCAACAGAGCTTTTTGCAGGGGTGGCAATTTTTCCTAATGTCGAGGTCAACTAGGCTTCGGTAGCCACCTTGGAAGCATCGCCAATAAACTCTTCCTTTATACGTTCGACATAATCGTAGGCGATACCCACAAATTCCTGTCCCAAGCAACAAGAGTACAATTGCTGCTAATGTTGCCACCTGATGGGAGATGGAAGATGGACTGCGATGGCTACCCGCGCATTCCTATGCCGTTGATGTGCACTGCCTTTGTGCCGGGGCAGATTGACGCTGCGGTTGCAGGCATTTCCGACCCCGATTCACGCACTGTCGCCACGGCAGAAGCGCTGTACTTTCGCGGACAGGCCACCCTCGCCGCCGAGACAGCACGCCCCCATCTTGACGCCACCGACCCCGCACTGCGCTATTCCGCATGCTTTATCTGCGGATATGCCAGTCTGTCGCTCAACCGTATCGCCGATGCCCGCCGTTGCCTTGCGGGCATCCTCGATACGCCAACTGACGAGGAATCGCCCGCCGTCCACGCCACGCATATCCTGTTCGCCTCGGCCGCGAGCGTCCTGCTGCACTTGCCTTCCCCGTATTCCGCCGAAGAGTTTTATCCGCTTGCGGCGCATCTGCCCGAAGGCCTGCGCCTGTTCGCCAGCTACGTGATGGCGCACGCCTTGTATCTGCGCGGAGAATACGGCCGCAGTCTGGGCATGGCGGAAAACGCCCTGATCATGAAACAGGGAAGTTATCCGATCTCGGAACTGTTCCTGCACCTGGCAGCTTCCATGGCATGCATGAGCCTCAAGGACATCGACGCCGCTAAAACGCACTTCGGAGCTGCTTGGAACATTGCGCGCCCCGACGGCCTCATCGAGCTCATCGGCGAGCACCACGGCCTTTTACAGGGGCTCATCGAGGCGTGTCTAAAATCGCAATACCCTGACGATTTCGCACGCATCATCGAGATTACGTATCGATTCAGCTACGGCTGGCGACGCATCAACAACCCCGATTCGGGCGAGGACGTTGCCGACGATTTAACGACCACAGAGTTCACCATGGCCATGCTCGCCTGCCGTGGATGGGCCAACGTCGAAATCGCACGCCATATGGGAGTATCGCCGGGCACCGTTGAAAACCGCCTATCCGGCGTATATGCAAAGCTTGGCATCGGAACTCGCGCCGAGCTGGTTACCCACATGTTGCGCTAGCGGCCAGACTGACCGGCATATCGAAAGCGCTCCGGAGCCCCGGCGCTTCACTCGCTCAAATTGGACATTTTGGTCCTCGGACGGCACTACCGCCACGGGGCGCCTTCTCGCAAAATTGGATTATTTCCACCGATACCTGCGGGATGGGAGCCAAAGATGCTTGATCGCCGTTCGTTACTTGTTGCCGGAGCGTCCTCGCTGGCAAGCATTATGTTGCCGCGCGTGTCGGGAAATGAAAATGCCTTCCTGATGCCGTTCGCGCCCACCGCGGCCTATGCCGACGAAGAAGACCCCTTCAAGGTCCTGGTGCTCTCGCGCACCATGTTCGGCGTGGTGGTGGTCGACGTCGCCAACAAGAATACGCCTATCGCAGGCGCCAAGGTCACGCTCACGTCGCGCTACGCCGCAGGCAAGCAGCTCACCGCCATGACCGATGACGAAGGCACGGCCATCTTTGAGGTCGCCCCTCTTTCGGAAGGCTACGTGGACGAGGCAACGCTCCTTGACGCGTACGACTTTAACGGCGGCATCTCCATTAGCATGGCGGGCTACCGTGATGTCGAGATTCCTCTTGCGCGTATCCAGGGCGGCACCGCCATAACCGCGCCCACGCGTCCGCTTTCCGACGGCGAGCCGTACTTCCGCCAGCTCACATTCGACGAATGGGACATCCAGTACGCCGACGCCACGTTTATGGCAATGCCAGCGGACGAAGCAGCAAACGACCAGCCCGACACGCACGCTTTTACCGTGCAGGCTCATCTGCCGCAGGGCGGGCAGGCAACATTGCATATCAATAAAGTGATGCCCGCTGCGGACAGCTCATCCGAAACCGTCACGCAGATTGGCCAAGTCAAGGCCAGCGCATCGGGCGCGGATAATCTGGCGACGTTCACACTCGAAGACAAGTTCCTCGATGCAGCGTCGAGCCTTCTGGAAGAAGGATGCAAGTTGCGCTTTGTCCTCGACTACCAGGGCAAAACCTATACACTCTCCTCCCCCATGGCCGTTGTCACCGCGCCGGCCGCAAAGGCAGAATCGGGCTCGACCACTATCGTCCCCACTACCATGGACCAAGAGATCACTCCGTTTGATTTCCCCGCGGCGTTTCCCGGCATCGGCGGCAATAAGTTCACGTGCTGGATGCCCACATTTCCGATCCTCTTCGATTTCTCGTTTGCTGGATACGTGCTGTTTGGCGGAGGATACAAACCAGCCAGCTATATGAACGATTCGGGCAACCCTGATCCGGAATACTGGAAGAAATCGCCGCGCGAGTCGGGCGCCAAGCAGGCAAACCGCTACCTCGACGAAATGGAAGGGAAGTAGAATCAGTACAAGAGTATGAGTGCCGGTTCGGGCACCGATCCAAGAAACACCAAGCTCCTTCGCCACCATTGCACGCTGCTGTTCACGATGGATATCGCCACGTAGCTGTACGGATCGCTCGCCTACGACTGGGTGGGCAAAACCTGGGGCAACAACAACGACCCCGCATTCGGCAATATTAAGGCCCTCTTCCAGGTAAGAACCGACCTCAATTGGACCGAGCAGTTTACCCTAGGACCGGTGCCGTTTTTCCTAAACGTCAACCCCTGGGTGCTGGCAAAACTGGCGCTCGCCGTGGGCGCCCACACGCACGGTAGCGGCGCGGCGTTTTTCAAGAACATTTCGCTCGACTATTCCAACACGTCGGGCTCGTTCACCGTCCAAATCGGACTTGCCGTCACCTTTGGAGCCGGCGTTGCAGGCGCCGCTTCGTCCGCTGTGCGTGGCGCCGCATCCCTCACACTGTTCATTGGGTACGAGAAAGCGGACGGCCACCAGCTTCCGCGGCTGCGCGTGGGCGCAGACGTCGATGCCGACGTGATACTCCAGTTCGTAATGTTCAAGTGGACCACCAAGGCTTGGTCGGGATCGTGGCCCACACTCGCCGATTCGTGGAATATGTCGGTGAACAACGGCGACCAGTATGTGCTCCAGCGCTCTGAGCTTGCATTGGGTGGAGATACGCCTTACACGTTGGATGCCCGCTTCGGCACGCCCGACAACATCGAGGCGGGCGGCGTGCCGCAATTTATCGCATCGGCCACCATCGTCACCAACGCCGAGCTGCTCGCACACGCCGAGGTTAAGGCCACTGCCGTAAATGCCGCGTCTGTCGTGCGAGATTGGGATCAAGCGGTCACGCGCATTGAGCTCGAGGCAGATGCAGAAAGCGACGACACGGGACAGATCGAGCATTTCGTCCATGCACTGGTAGAGGACGACAAAAACGCCGCGCCGATGTATGAGTACACCTACATCGGTCAGGCAACGAACGCCGTTGCTGACCCGAACGCCAATTCTGCCGGCGTGTCGGAGGACGAGCGTGGCGGCACAAAACCCTCGAGCGACAACGTGCTGTTTGCTGGCGTGCTCAGCGAAGCTCACATGAAGCTGGCAATGATTGCCGGCGTAGAATGCCTGTTCCGTATCGCCTCGGTGCGCTACGGCGACAATGGCCGCTCGCGCCTGGTAGTGCACACAAAGGCAAACGGCACGTGGTCCGCTCCCACGCCCGTGGACTTCCCCCTTGGGTTTGGCGAGGGCGACGTGGAGCGCGACGGCATATTCGATTACGACTTCGACGTGGTGGAATATACAGACGGGAGGAGAAACCAGGACGCCTACGTGCTGCTGGTCTCGGGCGAGCGCCCCGCCGGCGACAACACCCTTTTCGATACGGCGAGCACATCCGGCATACTGTCCGTTGTGCGCCTGCGCATAAGCAACGACGGAGTTCGCGTGATATCGCACACGTCGTGGCGCAGTATCTCGCGCGGCCGCCTTCAGGAGGATGGCTACCATTGCCTGCAGTGCCCACGCATCACGGTAGGCAAGACGCTAGTCGACGGACGCCTGTCGGGTGCCTACCTCCACCGCCGCGGAGCCACCGCAGAAAAGGCGCTCGGCAGTGAGGCTGAGGTTGCGCTGGAGTGCTTTACCCTATGGTCGGATGATTTGGGCGATAGCCTGACGTTCCGCCAAGTTCTTCGCTTTCCGCAGGTACCGTCGAGTATCGAGCTGGGCGAGCCCGAGAATATCAACGGCAAAATGGTGGTGCCCGTTGCATACGAGACTGCAGGTGGTTGTGGCTGTGCATCGTACGCCGTGATCGGCCAGTCCATTGCGGGCTGGGGCGTTATGTCACCAGACGCCACGGTACCCCGTGCGGTGCCGTGGCCACAACATTCGGGCTTTTTGGCAACCGTCAACGAGCAACTGCAGCATATTACTTGGACGCGAGGCGCATCGGCATTTGCAACGCAGCCCGTGGGCGCCGCAGGCTGCGGCCCGGCATCGTTTAGCGTAAGCAACAACGGCAGGTGCGTGCTCTATGTAGAGAACACCGATGGCAAGGTGGGACAAACCTACGACGAAGAAGGCAACCCGGTAGCAGTGATGGGCAAGCACTTCCGCATCTTCGCCAGCACCTTGGCAGGCGATCTGTTTACGGAGCCGTTCGTGATGTGCGAGCTGGGCCATCCCGTCGATCAGATAACGACATTTTTGACGTCGGGAAGTATGCTCTCCGCGCTCGCCACGCACATTGTGAGCGCGGAGAAAAGCGAGGCAGAGCTGCACGGCATCGAAGTGCCCCTGGTAGCTTGTGCCACTTCGACGGGTGCGGTCGCCACCTCGGGCGCGGTGGTGCCCGGAGCAGCAGGCGAATCCTTCATGGTCACGGTGCGAAACGACGGCAACACCCTGCTGACCGCTGGCACGATCGATCTGTACCGAGTGGGCTCCAGCCAGCCGTTCTCCAGCGCATCCATCGGATTCGGAGTGAACGCACGCATGGCTTCGATCTACGACCCAGAGCTTGCCGAGGACGCTTCGGCCAACGACATGGCACACGTGAAGTACGCGCTCGAGACGCTGGGCACACGTTTTGCAACGCACCCGCTGGTAGCCGACAACGGCAACGCCGTGCTGGCACCGGGTTGCACGGCACAGTTCCGCATGAGCTTCGCCATCCCCGAGAGCTGGGGCGACGAAGTGGGCAAACGCGTAACGCTGTATGCGAAGGCACGTAATCTGGTGGCGCTCGATCCCGTAACGCTCGAGGAAATTCGACCGGACGCAAACTCGACGCTGGGTGCCGTACTGCACGATGCGGCATGCGAACGCTCAGAAGTTCAGGTCGGCGTATGCGACAGCGCGGATACGACAGGACTTCACGACGCCCCGATGACAGCAGACGGCGATGGTGGCTCGAGTGGAGGTGGTACTGACGAGGGCGGCGGCTCCGGCGGAAGCAGCTCCGGCAGCGGCAAGGACCACGGCAATAACAAGCGCTCCGGAAAAGTGGGCGCGCTCGCCGGCGCGGGCGACAGCAACGTCCCCCTAACCGCAGCCGCAGCAGCACTCGCCGCAGCTGGTGCCGGCCTTGTCGCCTACAGCGCCCGCCGCACGGCGCTCGAAAAAGACACCGCCAATGAGGTCAATTCGGATAGGCCTCGCTAGCTCCTAGTTACTTTTGTGTGAAACGCCGACTCGGCTCATCGAACATCAAAATGGGCTGGTTCTGGATACCCAGAGCCAGCCCATTACGCATTAAATGTCGTCTGAGGAGTCGAGTTCTGCCTCGATCTTGGCACGGCGTCTTTTCGCCGTGAAGAACGATGCACACAGAGCGGCGAATGTGGCTATGAAAATCGTTACCCCGCAAGCCGCGCCCGTCGCCAAGTTCGCTGCCCAAAAGACATCTTCGAACGGCACGATCTGCACCTCCGCGATGCAGCGCATCGCCGCAATGACAAGCGTGCTCGTCACCCCGCTAATACAACAGACGAGCAGGAAGTATCCGACAGGAAGATGCTCGGTTTGCCCAAAACGGTTGGTATCGACATAGCCCTTTCGCGTTTGCAGCACAGTGCAAATAAACATCACGATAACAAGCCATGCGTACATGGCGGCCTCAAACGGCGTTGCAAAGAGATGCGGTATTTCGCTGGCATCGCTGTGAACCCACGCAACCTGACGAACCAAAATTTCGTAGAAAAGAATCATCAACATGCCCCACGAAAGCAGACAAAAGCCAATCTTGTAGATCTTCGCGTTCTCGGCTTCCAGGCGCTCGTCTTTTGGGCCGGCATATTCACGCCACTTTTGCACGATTTTCAGATCTTCAAATTTCATAGTGAACTCCTAAAGAGCGTTAGGGTCGACGTCGACCCCGTCTTCCCAAAACAAGTCGTTCAACGTCACGTGCAGCGCTTTGCAGATCGCTACACATAAATTGAGCGTGGGGTTATAACCGCCCGCCTCGATCAGGCCGATAGTCTGGCGCGTAACGCCCACGGCTTGGGCTAAGTCGGCTTGCGAAAGGCACAACCCCCCCTCAGGGCTG
>OBYK01000777.1_pt1 | contig 13687 bp, 10 predicted proteins | sample 1476721 | NCBI WGS metagenome assembly OBYK01 (sample SAMEA2580191, study PRJEB22360) | human gut metagenome | biome: human gut; feature: human-associated habitat; material: faeces | place: Denmark | collected 2008/2010
TCGAGGGCATAAGGGGCGCCCGCCCCATCCGCGCCAACGGTAAGCTGCTGGTCATCGACGGCGGTTTCTGCCGTGCCTATCATCCCAAAACAGGCATCGCCGGCTACACGCTCATCTCGAGCTCGCGTGGTTGCCGCCTCAAGTCGCACCAGGCCTTCACCACCGTTGCCGAGGCGCTCACCCGCAACGTCGATATCGAAAGCGAGACCAACCGTTTTGACCAAGCAGACCGTCGCCGCATGGTGAGCGACACCGATACTGGCGCCAAGATTCGCAGCCAGATCCAGGACCTGCGTCAGCTGCTCGATGCATATAGAAACGGTGCTATCGAGGAGCGCGCCTAGCACCACCCGCGGGGATTGGCTAAACTTGCTGAGTTTGTCATCCCCGCGGCGCTTCGGCGCCAGCTTAAGGCAGGTACCATGCAAAAGCTCCTTGCGCAGATCATGAAATTTGGCGTCGTCGGTGTCATTGCCACGGTTATCGACTTTGGCATTATGAATCTGCTCCACTACGGTCTGGGCCTCAACATCCTAATCGCCAACACCAGCGGCTTTATCATCTCACTCATCTTTAACTACCTCGCAAGCATGAAGTACGTGTTTGCGCACAAGGAAGGCATGAGCCGCCGCCGCGAGTTCATCATCTTTGTCGTGCTGTCCGTGATCGGTTTGGTGCTCAACGACGGCATCGTGCTGGCGCTCAACGCCGGCCTGGGACTCGAGGCCAATATCGCCAAGATCTGCGCCACCGCGCTTGTCATGGTCTACAACTTTGTGACCCGAAAGATCTTCCTGGAGGGCGACGAGACCAAGTAACTCGCAACCTTACAGCCTTACGATGCCCACGGACAATGCGCGCTCAACACAGTATCGCCCGCGGGCATTGTTCGTTTACGGGCAAATTTTCAACGTTTGCGGATTAGCTCTTGAAAATTTGGCGAGTTCATATAGTTCTTGGCAAAGACCTTACATTTCCCTTGCAAAAGCTCTAAAGTATCCTCTGCTCGATTCGTCAACGCATTGGATGTGATTACGTGCGCAAGGCACTGGCACAACCTCATACCAAGCAATTCCTCAAGTTCGCTGTCGTGGGTCTTATCTCCTTTGGCATCGACTGGGGCATGCTTATTGCGCTCGTCGAGCAGTTCCACCTCAACTTTTTGATGAGCACCACGGTCTCGTTTATCACGTCCGTCGTGGTCAACTACTGGCTCAGCATGAAGTACGTGTTCGACCATCGCGAGGGCATGAGCCGCAAGCGCGAGTTCACGATCTTCACCATCCTTTCGGTGATTGGCCTGGGCCTCAACGACCTGTACATGTTTGTGGGCGTCACGTTTTTGAGCATTGGCTACCAGGCCATGAAGGCCATCGCCACGTTCCTGGTCACCTGGTACAACTACTTTAGCCGCCGTTTCTTCCTCGAAGGCGCACGGTCGTAGTCGATTCACTATTTGCTTGAATGTATAACCGGTTGGAATTCCCGTTCCAACCGGTTTTTTGTTTGCCGAGAGACCCGGCGACCCAGTCCCCTTCGCATGAAAAACGGGCGGTCCGGATGTTGGTCCGAACCGCCCGTCTGGCGCGCTATGTCAAGGCCTCTAGCCCGTTACGTAATACCAAACGATGTTGTCGCCATTGGAGGGAACGTAGTTACTGCAGGCCGTCATGGGCGTTGTGCCGTTGACGGAGTACATCCAGCCGCTCGTGCCGCCGTACTGTTTCTCGGCCAAACCACCAATCGCAGAAACATACGTGCCGTACGATGAGCCGTGTGCGTTGACAGAAAGGCCCAGCGCGCACAGGGCATCGTAAACGGTGGCGCCTTCGTTAAAGGTAAAGGTGCCGCCAGAGGACACGGGATTGCCCACAGCGCTCGATGTGACCGAAACCGTCACCGTAACGTAGTTGGACTCCTGTGAGCCGCTTTGGCTGCCCGAGGAGGCGTTTCCACCATTAGAGGATGAGGCTCCATCAGACGACTGGCCACCGCCCGAAGAAGCACCGCCAGACGCATTGGAAGTATCACCGGCTCCCGTATTTTGGGCAGCGGATTTATCGCCAGACTTCTTGCCGCCCCGGTCCTCGGACTTCTTGCTATCCGAGTTTTTGTTCGATTCCTTGTTTGAAGACTCGGAATCGTCCTTGGCGTCGTTCGAACCCTTGGGCTCGTCTTTTGCATCATTCGAAGATTTGGAATCCTTGGAACTAGCCTCGCCCGAAGCGGCAGACGAGCCAGACCCCTTGGTGTCCTTGGCGACGACGCTCTCCCCCGTCACGGTCTGAACGATCCAGTCAATGGACCAGGCGCCGCTCTCGGAAGGATGGACGAAGCCCAGCGAGACGACGATCAGAATGGTGCACGCGGCAGCAAGAACGCCAAGGAGCGCCTTGCGACGAGAGGCGGACGCCGCCGAAGCGGCGCCCCGTTGCTTTGCATCGTCGAACTGAATGAACGAGGAATCTGGTTGCTTGGGGTCAGCGTCCTTGGATTTATTGGGCACAACCCTCACCTACCGACGTTTGGTGAACACGAACACGCCGACGATGGCGAGACCGATGACGCCGGCGGCAACGCCAACAATGGCGAGCGGGTTGGTGCCAGTCTCCTGCTCGGAAGCACTAGAGGACTTCTTAGCAGTGGTCGTAGAAGCAGCACCCGTATCGGACTTGGAATCGGACTTCTTGTCGGACTTGCTGTCCTTCTTGTCAGACTTCTTGTCAGACTTCTTCTTGTCCTTCTTATCGGACTTATCGGCGTCCTTCTTGTCGGACTTGTTGTCCTTGGTCTCGGTCTTGGTCGACACCGTCGTCTTGGTCGTCGGCTTATGACCCGGAGCGACAGCGCCGCCAGCCTGCTGGTCCTTCGTGCCGGAGCCTGAACCCGTGCCAGCGCCACCATTGCCGCCATTAGAGCCAGAACCGCCATTTCCGCCAGGGTTAACGGCGTTCTTGGTCCACTTGGCATACAACGTCAGGTCGGCCGTCACCGGCGTACTGAAGTCATACGCCTGCGTGCAAGCCTCATCGGTATACCAACCGCCGAAAGTGTAGCCATCGCGCGTCGGATCGGTCGGTTTGACCAGCTTGCCATCGGCCGTAGCAACAAACTTAGTGTCGCAAGCAGACCCGCCGTTGGAATTAAAGGCAACCGTCCAAGACTCGACGGCCCCCAACTTGAACAGCGTGCCCGAGTCATTGATGTAGTACAGGTTGCCAGATGCATCGGCAATGACCGGAGAGTCACAGTACTGGTAATGGCCAGCCGCATCATAAATCTGCGTCGCCTCTGCATCGCCGAGCGTATAGCGATACACACCACCACCAGCAGAGTAGTTGACGTAATCCTTGCTATCCGCGCTGTTAACGGTGAAGTACACATAGGTCTTGCCGCCCTGAACACTCACCAGCGGAGTAGCAGCAATACCGTTGAGGCCAGCCGGCAGCGCCTTGCCGTCGGCAGCAGCGACCATCGTGGTCTTACCCGTCTTCAGGTTATAGAGAACCAGAGCAGAGCCAGTAGCCGTCTGTCCGCCGACAATCAGATTGTCACCAGACACCGCAGGGGCGCTCAGATTATTCGTAAGGCCCAGATCAACCGTCTTCTGCTCGCTCAGCACGCCCTTCGCCGAAAGCGAAATCACATGGAGCTTTCCGTCGTGCGTCATCTGATAGAAGGTCGAACCATTGGACGGATCGGCAATGCAATCGGCATTTGCGACAGCGCCGAGCTTCATGGTCGAGACGACATCGCCCGTCATCTTATCAATGCACTTAAGCGTACCCGCGCTCGTAGGAACGATGGCATACTTATTCGTCAAAGCCGCACCAGTCCAGTAATAGCCCTCGGCAGGGTCGATGTTCTGCCAAGAAACTTCGCCCGTGGCAATCTTAATGCGCGCAAAGGAGCCGTTGCCGTAGGTCGCGTTGTAATTCTCGTCATACGAAATATCGACCGAGCCTACATAGACGTACTCGCCGTCCGAAACGACGGTGCAGGAGCTCTGCGTCAAGTCCGTCAAACCAGGCGTCAGCCACTTGCAGATCAGCTTGTCTGCAGTAATCGCCTGGACCGCACCGCCGTTGAGCGGAACAATGATAAGGCCATTGGTATAGATCGGACGAGAGGTATAGCTCACCTTGGAGGCAAGCGGCGCAGAGGCAACCTTTTTGCCCGTGGACGAATCGATCTTAATGAGCTCGTTCTCGGTCGCGATGTACACAAAACCGTTAGCGATGACAGGTTCGCTGCAGTTGGCATACTGCTGACCAGACTCGGCCTTCCAATCGAAGGCCCACTTAAGACCGGCGGCCTGCGCAGGCGTCTTGGCATCCGTTACGGTCGAACCGTTGCCACTGTTGCCGTAGCCGGCCCACTCGGCATCCCAATCAGGAGTCGTTGCACTCGGGTCCACGACAATCTTGTCGGGATCGGGCATGGGCGAATCGTCGGTGGTATAGGCAAGCGTAACCTTATCGCCGCTCTTGAGCGTAATCTGATTGGCGCAGAGTAAGGAGGGCTCTCCATTGATATACAGGTGCCAATATTTATTGGTCTCAGCATCCCAGGCATACGGCTTGTGATCGAACGGCGAAGTAATGGAATTCAGGAACCAGTATGCACCACTCTGGGAGGCCTTGTAATCAACGCGCTTTGCCTTCAGAACTGTCTCAATGAAATCCTGAGCCGTAGAGCCTTCGGGCAGAGAAACGTTGCTTGCCGAGCCCCAGCGAGTATTGTTGCCGTTGACATCGGGACCGATAACATCGACAGACCCAAGAACCTGGCCAGGAAGGGCATCGGCGTCAGCACCATACATAAAGGTGACGGCGTCACCCTCTTGGAGCTCGTAGGCACCGGCGCCAACGTCGGCGAACTTGCCATTTACGTAGAAGCGCCAATAGCTATTGGTCGCAGCATCCCAGCCATAGGACTTACCATCGAACGGCGAAGTAATGCCGTTGAGGAACCAGCCCCAAGACGATTCGCCAGCATCGAGAGTAAGGCCGGTCTGCTCAAGGAGATCCTTGGCAGTAGAGCCCGACTTGAGACTCGTCTGGCCCGTCGAAGCCCAAACCTGCTGCTTGCCGTCCTTGTCCTTACCGAGGACCTGAACAGAAGCATGAACAGAATCGGACGGCAACTTGTCGCCCCAGCCACCGTAGAACCACGTGACGGTATCGCCGGCATGGATGGTGACATTGTCCGCCGTATAGTCACTCGACTTGCCGTTGATGAACAGCTGCCAATAGGTCGAATAATCGAGCGGCGTACCCAGCTCAACGCCGTTGTACTTAAGACTCAGAATGAAGGAGCCCGCAGCAACGGCGTCGATGCCATTCGCCTCGAGCGCGGCCTTCGTAAGGTCAAGTGCGTTCGAGCCGGACGTCACCACATACTGCGCGTTATCGACCCAAGTCTGAGTCTTGCCCTGGGCATCGCGACCAATGACGGTCACATTTGCGGCAACCTGGTCCTTAACAACGGGGGTAGTGCTACCAGCCGTATAGGCAAACTCAATCTGCTGCCCCTGGGCGAGCTTAACGCTGCTCGCGCCAACCGAGGAAGACGCGCCGTCGACGAACAGCTGCCAGAAGGCATAAGTCGTCGGATCGTAGGCAAGCGTGCGGCCATCGCTCGGGGATGTGATGCTTTCGAGGTAGAAACCGTATGCCGTGTTCGGATCGTAATCCGCCTTGAAGCCCGTCTTCTGCTGCAGCTTAATGAAGGCATCCGCAGCCGTCGCGCCCTCGTCGAGCTTGAGCTGCGTAGGTGCCACCCAGGTCTGAGCCTTGCCGTCGGCATCGGTGCCGATAATCGAGAACGAGACCTCGACTTGCTTCTGGGCGACATCGCCGGTTTCTGTCGGGTTCTCTGTCTGAACGGCAGCCGCGGCGGCAGATCCTGCTTGGCCAGCGGATGCCGCCGAAGACTGCTCGCTCGCGGCAGGGCTCTCCCCCGTCGCCGAGCCTTCGTCGCCAGTTGCTGCCTCTGTTATGGCTGCACTAGCTGCAGGCGCGCCCTCGGAATCCGAAACCTCGGCGCCGCTCTGCTCAGCGGTACCGCCCGCAAGCGCTGCGTCCTCGCCCGGAGTCGCAGTCTGAGCCACAGCTTCGGCAATGCCCTCGGCGCCCTCGGCCCACAGCTGAGCCGGCGTGGTGCCAAAGGCCATCGCGAAGGCCAGGAATGCCACCAGGCCGCGCCTGGCTACGCCGCGCGCAATTGGGCCACGGCGATGCGAGACGCGCTCGCGCTCGTCCTCCAACATATCCATTTGTCCCCCATTGTCTGTACTTGGAGCGTTGCCTTGAGGCTGCCCCACGTCATCGCGCATGTTGCGCTCGAGTTCCCCCATCGGGGTCCCCCTTCCCTCCAGAGCCCTATGCACACCGGCGGCATACGCCGCAGCCGCTTGCAAGATGGGAGGCGATCCGACTTAACCTTAACGGCTCAGGCGCGCCGTCCGATCTGCGACGCGAACATCCCGAGCCAAGAGGAATTACGGTTACTGGTACAGCCGGGGACTTGCACCCCGATTCTCCCAAACGCGCAGGAAAACCGCGCATTCGTGCGTCTCCGCACCACCATCTAGGCCATCGATTATTACCGTCAATATGGTATCACGCAAAAGGGCCTCGCACGCAGGCGAAGCCCAAGGTAAAAGCTATTGTTTGCGATAGGAAAATGCGGTGACGGCCGCAGCCTCTAGTGCTTGCCGCCGTGGCTGTTGAGCCAGATATTGCGGCCCAGCATAAGCGCCAGCACCAGCGCGCTCACGTAGCCCATAAAGCCAATGACTGGGATACCAAACACAACCGGCTCGATGCGCGCATAGTACACCACCGACGAACCGATAAACAGGCCGGCGATAACGATAGCCATCGACATGCGGTCGATAATTCCGCCCAGCTGTCGCAGCGCCTTATCGCTGCTCATAATCTGCGTGTTTACCTTAAGCTGGCCGCGCGTAAGCATGCGCGAAGCCAAGCCCAGATACTCGGCCGCCTCGAGCGAGCCTTTTGCCGCGCGATAGCTGCTCGCGGCCAGATCGCGTCCCATATCACGCACGCGCGCATAGGTGCTCTTCTCGTTTTTGATGTGCGTCTGGATAATCTGGATCATGTTGACGTTGGGCATGTACTCGGTCAGCAAACCCTCAAGCGTCACCATGCCGCGCGCGAACATCGTCACCACGCTCGGCAGCTCAACATCATTCTTACGCGCGAGGTTTAACAGCGAGGTCAAAAACTCGCCGATATCCAGATCCTTCAGGTCAAGGCCCGCAAAGTCAGCCACGATAAAGTCCAAATCGGACAAAAAGGCCGAATGATCGAGCTCAGCCGAGTCACCACGCGTCACGGCGAAGCGCATGAGCGAATCCTTGAGCTTGGGCACGTCACCCTCGGCCACGGCGAAAATCATGTCCTTGACGATACCGCGATCGTGACTCGACATGCGTCCGACCATGCCCAAGTCGATAAAGTAAACGATGCCATCCTTGAGAATGATGTTTCCCGCATGCGGGTCGGCATGGAAAAAGCCGTCATCGAGCACCTGCGTCGAGTAGTCCTCGACAATCGCGGCACCGATCTTTTCCAAGTCATAGCCCTCGGCCACCAAGTGTTCAGGATCGGCGATCGAAATGCCGTCGACGTAGTCCATGACCACCACGTGCTCGGTGCACAGGTCCAGATAGGATTTAGGGCACGTCACGCCATGAACGCTCTTATGGAACTCGTAGAAGTCGTTGAGGTTTTTGGCCTCGGCCAAAAAGTTGGTCTCCTCGCGAAACGAGGTCCACAACTCCTCGACTACGCCGTGCAGGTCAACGAATTGATCGGTGTTGACGAACTTAGAAACGATGCGCACCACCGAGCGGATGATATCGATGTCCTGTGCCATAACCTGCTGCGCACCGGGGCGCTGCACCTTGACGGCCACGTCCTCGCCCGTCACCAGACGTGCGCGGTGCACCTGCGCGAGCGATGCGCTACCGAGCGGGTTGGGGTCGATCGCATCGAACATCTCCCCCAGGCGCAGGCCGTATTCTTCTTCCAAACAGCTGAGTACGACCTCGTACGGCACCGGCTCCACGTCGGAGCGCAGACGGCGCAGCTCATCGCAAAAGCGTTGCGGCAGAATCTCGGACCGGTTGGCCAAAATCTGCCCCATCTTGACGAACATGGGGCCGAGCTCTTCGAGCAGACGACGCAGGCGCACCGGTGTGAGGTTATCCCATACGCGGTACTTTTTGACCAGGCGAACAATCTGCCCAATGCGTTCGCGACGACCCGCCGGCGTGAGCTGGTATTCCTCGTCCGGCGCCATCGCGTCGGGCTCCTCGGGCACCATATCGACAGCGCGCGGCTTCTTGCGAGCGCCCGAGACGGTGGCATCGACCTCATCGACAACCGCCGCCTCGTCACCCAAGGGATCTAAATTATTGTAATCGGTGGTAGAATCTGCCATCTGCGCTGTTACTCGGCCTCTTCAGTGCCCTCTGCATCGTCGGGCTCAACAGACTCGACGGGCACCGAGGTCACGTTGTCCTCGACCGAATCGACGATGTCGCGCACATGGGCCAGGAAGGCCGTGCGCTCTGGGGCGGTCATGACGCGGACCCGGGCAAGGATAAGCTCGTCAAGCACGCGCTGGGCCGCGGTCTCGCCCTGCATGCCCAAGCGCTCGGTCAGGTCGGAGATGGTGCCGCCGGCCTGCTCGAACATGTCGGACACGCTACGGGCGATATCGGGGGTGGCGGTGTCCTTGCGCACCTGCTCGCCTTTGGTGTTAAGGTCGTCGAGGACCTTCTTGCCGCCTTCGACAGCAACGGCGGCAGCGCCAAAGCCCACGTTAATGGCGCCGTTAACAAGCTGATCGAATTTCATAACCATGGTTGTCTCCAATCACAAACAAATGCATTGGCGTTCTTGTACCCAAGATTGAGCGAAAGCGACAAAGCGTTTTAGCGCTATTCGATCGACGGGAAATCCCTACCTCACGTTGTCGTTCATCGCGAAAGAGTTCTTCATGGCGCAGCTCGTGGTGTAGAGCACCTTGCCCAGTAGAGCATCGGTCTCCACACGAACACGCTCGGCAAAGGCCTCATTGGCGCGTGCAAGCTCGGCAGGCACCTCGGCCTCGGGCAGAGCGGCTACAGCAGCGTCGACGTCATGGATCTGCTTATGGCCCATGCCACCGACCTTCTCCTGATAGTCCTCCACGGCGCGACCGCACTCATGGAAACGGACGTCGGCCAAGGCCCCGATCAGGCGATTTGCCCAATAGAAATTCTCGGACGTCACGCGGGCCTGCGTGTCGGCATAGTACTCGGGCATGGTCTCGACGTTGGCGTACAGTGGCACGAGCGCGTTAAACGAGTTGGAGCCAAACGCCATCCACTGCACGGCGCGATACGCCGGCTGCGCATAGGGACGCAGCTGCAACACGGCAAGCTGGCTGTTGCGGTTGATGCCGATGGGACGATAGGCGCCACGCGTGGCGGGCGTACCCTTGCTGCCGTAGCAATCGTACTCCGTGCCCTGGTAGTGGCTCGAAAGCACGTACTTGATGTCCTCGATGGTCACCTTGCGCTCGGGCACGCGGCTCCAGGGGATGTCGTCACTCTCGGGCGTGTAATCGGCATCGGGACCGTCCCACACATCACTGGGGTTGAGGCAGCGCTGCATATACCAAGCGCGCGGCGTGTTGTAGACGTGGTCGCTGTCGCTGTGCGAGCCAAAGGCCTCGCGCGGGTTGAAGACCGTCGCCGGACCATCGCCCTCAACGCCCAGCGTCAGGTCCAGATGCCACTCGGCCATCCAGGCGCGCAGGTCGGCGGAGCACATGTGGTCGGCCTGGGCGCCCTCAGCGTCATCCAGGTCAAAGCTGTCGATACCCAGCTGGTTGGGCATGGTCACATAGGCATCGTCAGGCACGCGCTTGGCGATCCAGTGGTGACCGCCGATGGTCTCGAGCCACCAGATCTCGTCCACGTCGCTAAAGGCGATGCCGTTGTTCTCGTAAGTGCCATAGCGCTCGAGCAGGTCGCCCAGGATGCGCACGCCGTCGCGGGCGGACTTGGCATACGGCAGCACCAGGGTCACCATGTCCTCCTCGCCCAGGCCACCGGGCCGTGCCGGGACGTATCCGTCCTCGCCTTCGTTGCCCTTGGCGGGTACGTAGTCGACGAGCGGGTCGGCGCCGCGGACGCGCTCGTTGGTGGTGAGCGTCTCGGTTGCGGACATGCCAACATTGAGCTCGTTGAAGCCGGCCTCGGCCCAGATGCCGTGGCCCGGGACAACATCGGGGACGCTCGTGTAGCGCATGGGGTTATCGGGCAGTTCAACGGTCAGGTGACTCAGGACGCTCGTGTAGACGCGCGGCTGCTCGTCGGGATGCACAACGCGCATACGCTTGGGCTCAAATACCCCGTTGGACGAGTCCTCGTTACGCGCGACCAGGGTCGACCCGTCGTAGCTCGCGTTCTTACCAACCAAAATCGTTGTGCACGGCATGCGCATCCTCCTTGAGCGAAGAAATCAAACGGCAACAGTGTATCGCTTCGGCGCAAAAAGGGCGAAAGCACGGCACCGGCAACCCTTCTGGTCAAAAAATGCCAAATATGAGTACTGTCACCAATTTAGTAACAGCAATTTTGCTACGCATTGGTGTCGAAAGTCTACATTTGTTCAAAAATTAGATGATGTAGTTCCCCATAGGTCCAATAAAATAGGTTCTCTATCGATAATAAATATCGTTAGAGAACTAAATTAACCTAAAATATATGTGACTATCTTGGCAACAGTACTCATATTTGGCATTTTTTGTCCACGGGGTATAGAACTAACCCCTTAAACAGCCCAAAACGCCTATTTCGATGCGCGCTCCGCCGCCTCAATCACGTGTTTGGCGAGAATCGCGGTGGTCACAGCCCCCACGCCGCCCGGCACGGGCGTGATGGCGTTAACGACCGGCTCCGCAGCATCAAAATCGATATCCCCGACCAGCTTGCCAGCGGCCTCGTCCCAGTTAATGCCAACATCAATGATCGCCTGGCCCTCGCGAACGGCATCCGCGCCAATCGTGCTCGCGCGTCCAACGGCCGCAACAACGATATCGGCAGAACGGCACTCGGCAGCAAGATCGCGTGTATGCGTATGGCACGTCGTCACCGTGGGATTGCGAGCCGTAAGCATGGCGGCAACGGGACGACCAATCACCAGAGACCGACCGACGACCGCAACCTTGGCCCCATCCAGCTCAACACTGTAATGGTCCAGCAACGCCAACACGGCCTCAGCCGTGCAGGGAGCAAAGCCCTCGCCACGACCCGAAAGCGTGGTAAGCAGCGAGGCCGGCGTCATGGAGTCAACATCCTTGGCGGGATCGAGCGCCGCGGCAACCGCATCCTCGTCAAGTCCAGCGGGCAGCGGGCGAAACACTAGGCAGCCATGAACAGCGGGGTTGGCATTGATGTCCTTAATAGCCGCCAGCAGTTCATCCTGCGAAACATCGGCAGGAAGCAAAACGCGGCGAGCCTCAATGCCAACCTTCTCGCAGCGCTTGAGGGCACCGCGCTCGTAGGACAGGTCGTCCTCGCGCTCGCCCACACGAACAATGGCCAGCGTCGGCAGAACGCCGCGTTCGCGCAAAGCAACGCAGCGAGCAACGAGCTCCTCGGTCAAAGCGCGAGCAACGGGAGCACCCTTCAGCAGTTCAGCCATGGCTATCCTCTCTTCCTTGCAGCGTCGGAGGCGCGGCGCGCCAGCGCATCGGCGCGCGGCAACCATGTGTCGAGCAACTCATCACACGCCGTCTCGAGCTCCTCAGCACGAGCGCGATCTTTCATAGACGTGGTGTTCGCAAAGAGCGTCAAGCTCGCGCCCTGCATAGCGGCACGGCAGAACACGGCGCCGCACGCCACATCGGACAGCAGCTGACGCGAACCCTTGTCGGCCATGTCCTCGAGCAGCGCCAGCGCACGCCCGCAGGCATCCATAATGCGATACGGCGCATCCTGAATCGCGGTCGCTCGAGCCGGATCGTCACGCGGAATACCGTACGCCGTGGACACCTGCCCGTAGGCACGAACGTCCTCGGCAACCAACTCGACAAGCTCCTGGGACAGCTCATCAGCCTGGGCAAACGCACGCGTCAGGTCATCCGCACGATCAGCAAGCGCGGGATTGGTCGCACCGTAGCGGGCAACCATTCCGCACAGCGAGGCGCCCAGCGCGCCCACAAAGGCGCTCGCGCTGCCCCCGCCGGGAACCGGCTCGCGCGCGGCCAGCGCCTCGGCAAACCCGCGGCAGGTCTTGTCCATCATCTCTTGGCTCATACACATGCACCTTCAAGTCATATATATCGGTCGGGCGGCCGACGCCGGCCGACCGCATCGATCACGTAATGGTGCTAAGTCTAGCCCATAAGTACGCGAGCGTCAGCGCATCTGGCCATCGCTGATTTCTATGGCACGCGATAGGCGGCGGCAACGCAAGCATGGGACACATGGCCCACCTTTCGAGACTCTCTGGCAGCACAAACCGGGGCATATCTATAAATAAGGAGCCCGTTGGGGCACGGCTGCGCAACGACCACAAACCACGAAAGGAGGCATTAATGTACTCATACAACCCACGCACAAAGACATCCGCCGCAAACGGAAACAACGCCCCAACAACATGCGGCGCCATGATGTCACTAACAGACAAGGAGGACGCCACCATGAAGAAAAAGACCCTATCGATCCTTTCCCTGTGCATCGCCCTCTTTTCCGCGTTTGCCCTTGTCGGCTGCGGCGGGAGCGCGTCGAGCGGGGGCAGCAGCGCCGCCAAGAGCGAGGGCAAGGAAAAGGCCCCCGTCGCCGAAAAGACCGACTTTATCTGGTTTAAGGTCGAGATGCCCGGAGGCGTCGGCGTTAGCGACTCCGCTGGCAAGAACGCAGATAGAATCCAGCTCACCTTCCCCGAAGACGAGAACGGTTCCTCCAACCGCTTCATCCCCGTCTGGAAAAAGGCGATGACGGCTGAGGAGTCCCATGCCGACCAGGCAGAAAAGAAAGGCGATACGTTCCAGTGGGAGGATGGCGGGTCCGTCGAGTACAACGGCAGGACATGGCTCACCGGAACGTACAAGGACAACAGCGGCACCTCAACCATGCTCTTTACCGACGTCGAGCCGGGAAGCATCTACATCCTCATCCCGAACTTCGACCAGCACAAGAAAGAAGCCGAGGCGCTTCTGAACTCCATCGAGTTCCCCGATGACATGAACGAAGCGGTTACCGAGGCCCGCGACGTCGAGATTTCGAGTATCGAGATCAAGTAGCAAGTGCCCACGCGCGTCCGTGCGCGCTCCATAAAAAGCGCGGGCGCCCAACTCCGGGGAGGGTCGACAGTGCCGGCCCTCCCCTCTCTTGCGCCCGGACATATTGCCACTTGTCGGCGCAATTCCAGCCCTCAGAATGGGACACATGGCCCACTCGAACGATCCTCGCGCGCGTACAGTAAAGACAGGTAATCCATGGGCGGTTACAGATCGAGGAGGACACGACCATGAAAAAGAAGGCCTTTGCGATTCTCACCCTCTGCATCAGTCTCTTTGCCGCAGTTGCCTTGGTGGGTTGCGGTGGCAGCGGCGGGGGGCCCCGGCGGGGGGGGGGGGGGGGGGGGGCGTTGTACTT
>OBYK01000781.1_pt1 | contig 13655 bp, 5 predicted proteins | sample 1476721 | NCBI WGS metagenome assembly OBYK01 (sample SAMEA2580191, study PRJEB22360) | human gut metagenome | biome: human gut; feature: human-associated habitat; material: faeces | place: Denmark | collected 2008/2010
TTCCTGTTGCCAGATAGGGTTCAGCCAGCCCATAGATGGCGTAGGTCATGGCATACGTATATTTGGAAGCATTCAGCACCTCACCGTCAGGATTGACCAGCCAATATACCCCACCATGTTCCTTGTCTATAAATGTATCAATGAAGTAGCGTTGCGATTTATCCGCAAGCTTCAGATAAGCCTCATCCTTAAACGTACGGTATGCGGCAGAAAAACTCCACAGAATCCGGGCATTCAGAACCCCTCCTCTCGGAGCATCCACTACCGGAGTACCATTCCGCAATACAGTTCCATAAAAACCGCTGTCGGGAGCCACTGCATAATCCATCCAAAACGGCAACACGCTGTCCCTGACATTCGTGACAATCTCTGTACGCATGCGTGTCTGCATATCTGTCTCCCCTGAATGCGACCGGCAGCCTGCCAGACAAGACGCAACCAGCAGTGCTATCCAATAAAACATCTTCCTTTCCATAATTATTCTCTAAAACCATCAAACTTTTCCTTGTTTAATTCCCCGTTTATCAGAGACTGGTGTTCGTCGTCTCAAGTACTGGTGTTTGTCATGTCAGACACCGGCTTTCATCACGACAGACGCTGACGTCTATCACAACAACTACTGGTGCCTGACATTTCACTCACAAATATTTTATTATTAAGTGTTTATTTATAATTTATCAATATCCCGGATTCTGGTCAGCCTGATTGATGAGCGGGTTGGTCAGAATCTCATTCGTCGGAATCGGGAAGATTTCCTGATAAGCCTCGTGCTCAAAGAAACGGAATGAGTCACCAGTCTGCAGACAAGCCTCTTGTGAAGAGTTGGCTGCTGTCTTCGGATATTCGGCGGCAAACCATTCTTTGCACATACCCATACGGCACAAATCATGGTAAAGCGAGAACTCGGCATTGAATTCATGGCGACGCTCTATAATCAGCGCCACCTTCCATACCGGAGAAGTATAGCCTTTGGCTGCTTTATAGCTTGTATAATAGGTCTCTGCATCCGGCACTTCCACCGTCTGGGTATTCAACATGTCGGCGGGTAGGTCAATCATCGTCGCTCCCATCTCCAAATTACCCCAAGCACGGTTACGTATCTGACGTATCATGTTCCATCCGGTAGCGTTGTCACCTGTCTCGAAACAACATTCTGCATAGTCGAGCATGATGCCTGCATAACGCTTCAAAGTCAACGAAATAGGATTGAATACTTTGTTGTTCTCACCTGGCTTGCATCTCCAGTATTTCAAGGAATAAACAGTAGGCATATTTTCGGAACCTTGGAAAAGACCGTCAAAACCACTTGTCACCCCTACAGTCTGCCCGGTAATGGGATGCGTATCCCCTTTGGCAACAGCAGAGTATTGGCGGCGTTTGTCACCCGGTTCAAAGGAACGTACAAACTCCCAAGAAAGACAGAGAGACCCCCAGCCTCCCCATTCGGGTGCCGCACACATATATCCGTACCACATCATGGCATCTGAAGACGAATCGGCTCCCCAGCCCATATATCCTTGTTCATGATACATCACCTCAAATACAGATTCTTTGGTCCAATGTGTATCCCAGGCATGCAGGTTACCGAAGCAGGGCTCCAATGAATAGGTTCCACTGTCCACTATATCCTTTAGTTCCGTCTTGGCTTTCGTAAAGTCTTTCTTCAACATATACAGCTCGGCCAAATAAGCTTTGCAGAACCCCTTGGTTATACGTCCGTATTCACCATTCATGGGTAACCAGTCCAGATGGTCGCGTCCAAAAGACAAATCTTCCTCGATAGCCGCATAAGTCTCATCCACGGATTCCGGACGTGCCTTTCCTACCGAAGTAGTATAGGTTTCACCGGTAAGCAACATCGGTACCCTTCCGAAAAGTTTCGTCAGGTAAAGGTAGTTATAACCGCGGATGGCACGTGCTTGCGCTTCATAAACGGTCTTGGAATTGCTGTCCGCAAATATAGAGGCATCCGCCGTCTCCAGGCCAGCCAGGAAACGGTTTGCACGGTCCACTGCACGATAACTCATCCGCCATGCAGTCTCCAGGGAACCCTTATCGGGTTTCCAGGCATGACGCTGCCATTCCGCATCCCAACCGGAAGCCTGACAGTCCATCGTAGAATGGTTGGCAGCAAATACCTGAGGCTTGAATCCCCATGTTTCGTCATCACCGGAACCGTGCTGGTCCGTATAAAAGGTATCATAAAGTCCGTTCAATCCGGAAAGGACATTCTCCTCCGTTTTAAACATGAAATCTGCCGGAAGAATATCGTAATGATCCACTTCCAAATAATCGTCACAAGACGTTACGGTGCTTAAGGCCAGCACACCGATCAACAGTTTATATAAGTTTTTCATAATCATATTTTTTATCCGTTAGTATTAGAACTGTACACTCAGACCGAAAGTAACCGACATCGGGAACGGATAACGTCCTCCGTCAAATCCCGAATACAATACATTGGAGTCACCAACTTCCGGATCGCCGAACTTATTGTACGAAGAGATGGTACATACATTGTCGACACTGGCAAATACGCGTGCATTTTCCATTTTCACCGGTTTCAGCACATTCTTCGGGAATGTATATCCTATCTGAATATTTGAAATCTTCAGATAATCCCCCTTCTGGATGTAGGCGTCGGACACACGCATGTTCTTATTATAGTCTGTCTTGGTGATACGCGGATATTTGGCGCCGGTATTCGAAGATGACCATGCATTATTGATATATTCCTTCAGTACATTCTGATAACCGCCGTCGGGTGCATAGACTGAGGTCAAGCGGGCCGAAGAATAAGAAAGGATATCCATACCGGCTACACCGTACAAGTTCATCGAGAAATCAAAGTTTTTCCAGGAAGCGGTAAGGTTCATTCCGTAAGTGAACTTGGGATATCCATTGCCTATAACAGTACGGTCGGCATCGGTAATCTGCCCGTCACCATTCAAATCAACAAACTTATAGTCGCCGGGCTGGGTAGTCTTGTCCTGATATACACCACTTTCAACTCCCTTTTCAACCGCCAGCCTATTCATTTCATCAATTTCGGCCTGGGTTCTGAAAATGCCTTCTACCTTCCAGCCATAGTAGGAACCTACAGGATAGCCGTTCTGTGTAATGGAGTGGTTGTCCCAGTTGTCGCCATCTTGTGCTGAACCTGACTTGCTGAATATCGGATCGCCGACTTCAATAGCCTCGTTCTTCAGGGTAGACCCATTCAGTCTTATGCCGATATTCCAATCGCTGAAGCTCTTGTTCCACGCAGCAGTAAACTCGAAACCTGAGTTACGGATATGTCCCGCATTAGTATAGACATTGGAGAAACCGGTGGAAGGACGAATCTGGCGATACAGAAGCAGATCCTTTGCGTCACGGATAAAGTAATCGGCAGAGAAAGAAAGCTCATTGTTCATAAAGGCAAAGTCAATACCGATATTTGTCTGCTCATTGGTTTCCCATTTCAGGTTGGTATCAATTTCTTTCTGCTGGGCAATACCGGCACCGTTAATCACACTCGAACCATTAAAGAACCAGTACATTGCATTTGCCGAAGACAACTGTGCTATGGACAAGTTGGTACCATTGCCCGCATTACCGGTCTGTCCCCATCCGGCACGCAACTTCAAGTTACTGAACAGTTCTAAATCCTTAATGAACTTTTCCTCGGAAAGACGCCAAGCTACAGAAGCGGAAGGGAATGTACCATAACGATTGCCGGCACCAAAGTTCGAAGAACCGTCGCGGCGTACCGTTGCAGTCACAATATAGCGGTCGTTCAAAGTATAAGTCAGACGGCCGAAGTAAGAAAGGAATCTTGTCTTCAAATCCAGCCCACCATCCGTTTGCTTAGACGATGGGTCATTGGTCAATGAAATTTTGCGGATGTTGTCTGCCGGGAAATCGTTGGCACTGGAATTCAGCCAGGCACCGTTCGTATCGCTGGTAGAGAAACCGGCCATTGCACTTACGCGGTGATGCTCATTGGACCAGTCATAGTTCAAGAACGCTTCCAGACCGAGTGAAGTGGACTGGCTCTGGTTCAGCGAGAACGAGTCCTTACGGTCTTGAGTTCCAAAGGTTCTATCATTATAGGCTGTATAGCCATTATAACCTTTTGTATAATAATTATAACTGGCAATAGTTTTGAAGGTCAACCCTTTGTACAAATCGAGTTGTAGGAAAGCACTGGCGAGCAGACGGTCCCATTTATTGATGCTGTCGGCAGTCTTGGCAGCAGCAACCAGATTGTCAGCTCCCTTGTTCACATCCCCATTACCTTCTTTCTTGTAATGTCCCCAAGTACCGTCGGGCAACACAATAGGCATGGAATAGAAAACACCGTCCTCTACATAATCCATGGTTGGAATGGCTTGTGCATAGTTTCTCAGGTTGCCTCCTCCCATCTTTTCCGAATGTGCATAGTTCAAGTTCAAGCCTACATGCAGAAAGTCTTTCACTTTGTGAGTGATATTAGCGCGTGCCGTCAAGCGTTTAAAATTCGACTCAATCACGATACCCTGGTTGTTCAAATAACCCAGAGATAAGTTGGCTTGGGTATTTTCGCTGCCTCCCGAAGCAGAAAGGTTATAGTTCTGCTGTAATGCCGTGCGTGACATTTCATCCTGCCAGTCAATGCTGTTCAGTCTGCCTATGTAATCCTCGCCATATGCCAGATTGGTCATGGCAATACCGTCATTCTTGACGGCGGAACGTACAGCACTTGCAAACAAGCCCGCATCAGCCACATCAATCTTATTCGAATTGAACTGGAGGGCATAGTTGGCCGAAAAGTTCACCTTTGCCTTCCCCTTACCACCGTTCTTGGTAGTAATCATAATGACGCCATTGGCACCGCGAGTACCATAGATTGCCGTAGCCGAAGCATCCTTCAGAATTTCGATGGACTCTACATCATTAGGATTCAAGAAATCGATGGAAGTTCCTACCTGCACACCGTCCACTACATAGAGTGGGTCGGCAGAACCATTCACGGTTGCCACACCGCGGATACGGATGGAGAAAACTCCTTCCGGGGCACCGGAAGAACGGATGACAGATACACCTGCCGCAGCTCCCTGCAAACCTTGTCCCAAGTTCACCGGATTCCGCTTCATCATTTCCTCCGCATTCACGGAAGCCACAGAACCGGTGAGGTCGGATTTCTTCATCGTACCGTAGCCCACAACAACTACCTCATCCAAGGTTTCGGTATCCTCCTTTAAAGTAATTTTCAGAGCATTCATATTCCCGGTTACTTTGACCGTTCGCGCCAGATAACCGATGTAACTGGTCTTCAGCGTAGAACCTACGGGACACTGCAAGGAGAAGTTACCGTCCAAATCGGTAATCATACCGTTTGTCGTACCTTCCACAATGACATTGGCACCGATGATGGGCTCGCCTTTCTCATCCACCACTTGGCCCTTCACAGTAACTACACTCTGCTGTACGACAGTGACACCTGCAAACGGCTGTACGCTTGTTGCAAAGAGAGGTCCGGCACATGCCAGCGATACTGACATGATACCCAAATACTTCATCACATTTCTCATAAATACTAAATACTTAGGTTTAACAAATACCCCGGTCATAAGCACATCGGGAAAAAGATATGCGACACAATTTTGTGCCACTATAGAGGCACTGCCGTGCCATTGGGAAGGCACATCTGTGCCACCATAGTGGCACAGATTTCGGTAACTATATCCCTTTCTCTTCCATACCGACAGGGGTGAATTCAATATAGATTTTCAAAGATTAAGTTCAGAAACTCAGGGAAGTGCCTTCAACCTGGTTCAACAGTTGCGGTTTGGCCTTTCCACAATCCACTTTCACAACCTGAATACGGTTGTCGGCAGGTAGACAAACCAATCCTTCTGCCTGCTTCTTGTCAGCACTGTATACCTTCAGGCTCATTTTACTCCAATCCATCTCAGCAGTGGACTGCGCCAACTTCAGATGAGGAAGTACCGAACCGTCACGTACCAGCATGATTATCGGCAGACTGCCTGCTTCAATCCGGTGCCATCCGCCTTCGTAGACTTTCTCTGTCTGGTAGTCTATCCATTTTCCTTCGGGAAGGTAAACTGTGCGGCCCGTCATACCGGATTCAAGCAAGGGGGCAACCAGAATCTGCGAACCGAAGAGATACTCGTCATCCACTTTCCATGCTCCCGGATCATCGGGGAATTCTACAAACAAGGCTCTTAGCATCGGTAAGCCCTTTTCTGTACATTCCTTAGCCTGAGCATACACATAAGGCATCAGACGGTACTTCATCTCCGCACTCTTGCGGAAGACATCCTGCACACGCTTGCTGTCGTACAACCACGGCTCTGTCGGAGGTGCCCCATGCGCGCGGGTATGGGAAGTAAGAAAACCGAACGGTATCCAGCGGCAATACAAGTCCTCCGGAGTGGATTTTACAAAGCCGCCCATATCATGGCTCCAGAAGGAGAAACCGGACAAGCCGAAGGACAAGCCTGCACGAAGCGTACCCAGCAGACCCGTGTTCGTAGTTGCAGCATCACCGCCCCAATGCAATGGATAACGCTGGGAACCAGCCCATGCGGCACGTGCCCACATTATATTCTCGTTGTGCAACTTCTTGGTTATCTCGGACACTGCCATATCATAACGCACCGGATAGAGGTTATGCTCATACCATCCGCTCTTGCCGGAAGCGTAAATACCATTCAGTGGAGCAGCCTCGCCAAAGTCTACTTTAATGGCACTGACACCGATATTCAGCAATCCCGCCAGTTTGTCCTGATACCACTTTACTGTTTCCGGATTGGAAAAATCAAGCACCACATCTTCGTAGGGAAGTTCACCATTTCCATTTTTCACATACATGTCTTTCTCTATCAGTTCAGAGAAATAACGGTTTTTAGGAGTGAAATAAGGCAACTGCCACAAACATACATGGAAACCTTGAGACCTCAAATCCTTCAACATCTGCTGTGGATTCTGGAAACGGTTCTCGGAGAATTTATAGTCACACTGCCAGTCCACATCAAACCAGCCGGTATCGAAATGGATAACATCGCACGGATACTTGTTCTTACGGATATTGGCCGCTACATCATAACCTTCCTTTTCACTGAAATAGGTAATACGGCTCATCCACGTACCGAAAGACCACAAGGGGGGCATGCCCGGCTTTCCTACCAAATCGGTGTACTCGTCCAGAATATCTTTCGGCTCGCCGAAGAAAACGAACAAATCCAGGTTCTCGTCACCCATGAACATTTTGTTCAGCCCAATATAGGTAGCACCAAAATCACAAGTCACGGGAGCGGATGTATGCATAAACATACCATATCCCCGGTTACTCATAAAGAAAGGAATCGGTTTGTACATCTGGTCCGTCTCAGGCCCTTGTGGGTCTGTAACGAACAAGTTCACCTTCTGTCCGGCCTTGTTCAGCCCAGTGGCAGACTCTCCGCAACCAAAAATCATTTCATCTGCAGTCAAGGTAAATACCGGATTGATGCGGCGAGCATTGTCGCTTCCCCGCTTCACAAAACAGAACGGCGTATATTTTACCTGCGTAGAGTTCGCGTCGCTCAAAGCGGCAGTCTGGCTCAAGATACGTCCGGCTTTATCCTTCAAGACGATTCTCCAAGGATTCTTGTTAATCTGAATGGTTCCATAGTCGCTGGAATAGATAATCTTGTCATTCGTCTCGGTAACTTTCCAGCTTCCATCCCTGCCCGGTTCCTTTGCCAACATGATGGAAGCGGCAGGTTTGGGTTCCACCGGGGTCGTTAGCATACGGATACGTAGTTACAAAGTCAATCTTGAATTTGAGGTTAGGGTCATTTTCATAGGCAGTGAAGGGGAAATCGAGCATTCTCATTTTACGGGGCTGTGCACCGTTGGTATTGAAGGCTTGGCGGGGCATCAGATGCCCGCGTTTCCAATTCACCAGCCCTTCACCCGACTTGGCATCGAATGACTCCAGGTGATCTGCAAAAAACAAGGTATTACTCAAGTCACGGAAATCGGTACTCATGTCCAGAGGTTGGTTCATCAAATACGAAGTACCGTCATTGACATGTGGCTGTGCCAACAGATTGCCACCGGCAAACAACAGCATCGCCACTGCTAAAAGTTCTTTCTTCATACTATTAGGATTTAAATGATCTCGCCTGCAAATGTATTTTTCTTAAAGGAAACACAGATGCCTTAAAAATGTCTTTTAATATCCGGTTTTGTTTCATAGAACCCATATAGGGCCATTGGAAACAAAATGCATACTATTTTTCACCAAACGGAGGATATCATCCCACACGAATACGCAAATCTTTCCTTGCTCGTTCGAAGGATTATATTTAAGTTTGCAGTTACAATATTGTTAATCCTTCTAATAAAGAAAATACATGAAACAACTGCTCCTATTCCTTATATGCAACCTGGCCTTCCTCCTTACTGTTCAAGGTAACTCAGCGGAAATCCCGCCGGCTGTCATGTTCAAGCAGCTCTCTACAACAGAAGGACTCTCCAACAACAGTGTCCGAAGCATCTACAGAGACAATAGGGGATTCCTCTGGGTGGGGACAGAATCAGGACTCAACAAATACGACGGCTACTCCTTCCAGCAGTATTACCAGAACAACTCCGACCTGCCGGACGATGCCATCAGCGAAATTTTCGAAGGACCGGACGACAATGTATGGATAAGGACTTCCAGCGGCTACAGTATCTATAATTATAAGACCGGTAAATTCGACAATGACTATAAACCCATACTCGATGGGCTGCAAATCCCCAGTAAAAACATTCTGAGGATGGGAAAAACATCCAAGAATGAGTTTTGGGCCTACGACTATTCCAAACTTTACATACGAAGCATGGACAACAGCTCCATCAAAGCCTATCCACTGGCAGTTGAAAAGATTTCAAACCTCTATATAGGTGTCCAGTTCATTTATATAATGTACTCCAACGGTACCCTATACAGTATCAGCAAGCAGACTTCCGAAGTCAAGGAAATAGCCATTCCCACCATCTATAGACCTTTGCTGGAGAATCATGAGCCACACATTTACATAGACCAAAACGAAAGCCTATGGGTATACACCTTCCAAAACAGCCTACTTTTGCACAAGAACAGTTTTACACAGCAATGGGAGGACATCAGCCTGAACAATAACACTCACATACAGTACAATCGCGTGCAACGCATCCTCGACCTGGGAGACGGCAACGTATGGATACTTACCAGCCATATGGGGCTGTTCGTTTACAACACCCTGACCAAATCGCTTACCAACTTGGTGCACAATCCATTGAAACCGCACACCATTGCCAGCAACAATCTGAATACCATTTACCGGGACAAAGACGGAACCATATACATAGGGAATTTCAAACACGGTATTTCCTATTATAGCCCCATGTCCCAAATCATACTATGCAACAAATCCCTGGAATATGATGATATCCTGACCTTCTGCGAAGACACCAGCCAGGAATACATTTACTACGGAACAGACGGTACGGGACTAATCCGACGTTCACTAGTGACCGATTCATACGAAAAGATAGCAACTCCCGCCAATATTGTAGTCGACTTATCCATCGACTCCAAAAACCGCCTATGGATAGGCACCTTCCAGAAAGGACTGCTATGCTACTCGAAAGGGCAAATCAAACAATACACAGTAAGTAACAGCCAGCTTCTCGAGAACAATGTGTATACAGTAAAGGTAGACAAACACGGATACATCTGGATAGGTACCATGAAAGGATACATACAGAGGTTAAATCCGGAAACCGAGCAGTTTGACACCATCTTGTACCGTCCGGGAGAATTCTTTGTCCGAGATATGTACTATGATAAAGACAGTACCCTTTACGTAGCGACCAAAGGAGGACTCATTATCATCGATACGGAAACCCAAGCCTATAATATCTACGCCGAAGCCGGCCGCTTCAAGGAGAACAATATGCTCACTGTCTATAAGGACAGCCGGGACCTTCTTTGGATAGGACATCCACACGGACTGAGTATATGGAACCAGAAGAACGACTCCATCTACTTCCTTGACCAGAAAAACGGACTTGCCGCCAACCTCGTCAGAGCCGTCACGGAAGACAACAACAACCAGATGTGGATTGGTACCGGCAACGGCATCTCACGAATCAAAATAACAAACGGTACATACGCCATCGTGAACTACTCCGTAAGCGACGGACTGATATGCAACGATACCAATGTCCACGCCATCCTCAAGCTACAGAACGGCAATATACTGATAGGCACGCCACAAGGTTACCAGACTATCATTCCACAAGACATCCTGACCACAAGTTATGATGCCAATATTTACCTTACCGGTATTGAGCTCAAATCCGGAATGACCCATCCGGACATCCTGAACGGCAGCTCACTTGAATGTGCACAACATCTTTCCTTCACTGAAAAGGAAAATTCATTCACTCTGTCCTTCTCTGCCCTCGACCTGGTGGAAACGGATAAGATAAAATATGCCTATAAGATTCATTCCAACTGGATTTATGCTGAAAACAACAAAGTAAACCTATCCATGCTGACTGCCGGAAACTATACTTTATCCGTCAAGGCATGCAACTCACAAGGCATATGGAGCCCCAACGTCAAGGAACTGAAAATAAAGATACTCCCTCCTTGGTGGCGCACTTGGTGGGCTTATACCATATATAGCGGTATCGTTTTGTGCATCCTTCTGTCCATTATCCGCAATCTGCGCTTACGCCAAAAGCAGAAACAAATCATGCAGGCCATCGAGGTGGAAAATGAAAGGCAGCAGAAAATCAACAATATGAAACTGCAGTTCTTTGCCAACATAAGTCACGAACTGCGGACCCCCTTGTCACTTATCATCAATCCGCTTGAAGAGTTTTTCGTAGACCATCCCGAATATCGTAAAGGCATTCTGGATATGGTCAAACAAAATGCCGACTATCTGCTGGAACTGATTAACCAACTGCTGGATTTCAGAAAGCTGGATGCCAAGGCTGAAACCCTGAAATGCAAACATGACAACATCCTTATCATTCTGAGTGAAATATTCCACTCTTTCGATCCGATAGCACAGAAACGGAACATCAGCTATAGCCTTACCGCTCCACAACATTCTGTATTCATGGATTTCGACTATGACAAGATACGCAAGATATGCACAAATATCCTGTCAAATGCATTCAAGTTCACTCCCAATAAAGGAAGCATCTCACTGGATATTGCCGTAAGAGGCACAAATCTGGAACTGACCTTTACCGACACCGGTTGCGGCATAGAGGATGAAGCCAAGGAGAAAATATTCCAAAGATTCTATCAGTCGGGCAAAAACCAGTCGAACAACGGAGGCAGCGGCATTGGACTGCACATTGTTTCCGAATACGTAAAGATGCATCAGGGTACTGTCTGTGTCAGGGATAACCAGCCTTGTGGTTCTGTATTCCTGATTGCCCTACCCCTACACCAGAACAGTAATGAAACCAAAAACGGAGAACCGGTCGAAGGACCGGAAATAAAAGAAGAATCCCATCCATTCACCATACTACTCGTAGATGACAACTACGACTTCTTGAAATTTCTCTCTGAAAGTCTTGCCAGGCAGTATCATGTATTAAAAGCCACAAACGGAAAACATGCACTGAATGTACTGGAAAAGGAAGATATTGATTTAGTGGTCAGTGACATCATGATGCCCGAGATGGATGGTCTGGAACTATGTTCAACCATCAAGAATGACATACGCTACTCCCATATCCCCATTATCCTCCTGACAGCTAAGGCAAGTGAAGAACACCAATTGGAAGGGCTTAGCGTTGGCGCAGACGACTATATCACCAAGCCTTTCAATATGGAAGTCCTCAAGCTGCGCATCAACAAGATTATCGAGATGAACGTCAAACGTCAGGAAATATTCAATCAGGACATTAAAATCGAGCCAAGCCGTATCACCATCACTCCCCTTGACCAGCAGCTGGTGGAAAAAGCCATCCAGATTGTAGAGGACAATATCAGCGAAACCGAGTTTTCCGTCGAGGAGCTTGCCAGCAGCCTGAATATATCACGCAGCTATTTCTACAAGAAAATGATTAAGATAACGGGAAAGAAACCCATCGAATTCATCAGGACCATCCGTATGAAACGTGCACAACAACTCTTGACAGAAAGCCAGATGCAAGTTTCGGAAATTGCATATACCTTGGGGTATAACTCCCCCAAGATATTCTCCAAACATTTTAAAGAAGAGTTCAACATCAGCCCATCCGAATTTATAAGGCAGCAGGCTGAATAGAAACATTATTTTGACATCAAAGCATCCAACGAAGACACCAACGCCACCAAAGCAGCACTCCAATTAATGGCTATTTCATTGGAAGCATACGAACCTTCCACATCTGCATAAGACTCATCCGGCAGATTGGAAGGATAGGGTACACCGTCTTGTTGGCCAGGATTGGGACCGCCAACAAGGAAACCGGGAAGAGGTGCCTCTATATCATCCGATGCAGAAAGACGATGGTGCGGATACAGAGGACTTTTCATCCCGAAACCGGTGACATAACAATATCCCGTGGCATTCTTTCCTAAAATGTAGTCCATATTGCGGTAGGCGTTCGTCAGGTACGACTTCTCACCCGTAAGCAAATAGGCGCAAACCAGTGAAGTGGCTTGGTTAGCACACCCTTCGGCAAGGCATCCCCAAAAGAAATCTTTGGCATCGTTGCCGTAAGGAGCGTGGAAAGGAGAGCGGTCAGCACCCCGCACAGCCTCGGCAGCATAGTCCAGTAGCAGGTCTTTCATGGCATTTGCCAACTCCACGTCTTCACCCTGATATTCCCTGCCCGGTTGCAGCCAGGCAAACACGCCCAACGCAGTGGTATTGCCCCAAGAAGGAGTCTTATATGCAGTGGGCAGATGCTTCTTCACTTGTTCCCGGTAAACGGGCTTTCCCGTAGCAAGATAGAGCTCGGAAGCCGCCCAGAAGAATTCGTCATCAGCACTGCGATCACCATAAGCTCCCGTAACTACGGCAGGTTGATATTGCTTGTTGAGAAGATCCTGATGATAGAGTGCCTGCGGATGTGCTTCTGCCCAGGCATAAGCACGTTCGGCAGCCTGCAAAGCCACTTCCGAAAAGCCAGGATAATCCTCTTCGTAAGGAGCAAACAACACGGAAGCCTGCGCTAAAGCTGCAGCATAGTCCAATGCCGCCGTTACTGATTTCTGAACTACATAACGGGGCTGCTTACACTCCGTAGGCTTGATAAATCCCTCGAACGAAGGGGTAGTCAGCTTGTGGTAGACTCCTCCGTCGGCAGGGTCTTGCATGGTCAGCATCCATTTCAGGTTATAGTACATCTCGTCCAGCAAATCGGGCGTGTGGTTTCCGCTTTCCGGGATGTTCACCCGTTGACGGATAAAATAGTCAGGAAAACGGGCATAAATCGCCTGCATCAATCCGATGGAATAAGCGGAGTTCACAATGTACTTGTTATAATCTCCGGCATCATACCATCCTCCCGGAGAAGAAATCACCGCTCCCGCCTTACGTTCCGGCCCGCCAGCATTGGGATGTACCAGCACCTTGTCATCTGGATGGCCTGCCGGACGGCTCCACCGACCCGCATAAGTCGCTTCGATGGGCATA
>OBYK01000794.1_pt1 | contig 13403 bp, 9 predicted proteins | sample 1476721 | NCBI WGS metagenome assembly OBYK01 (sample SAMEA2580191, study PRJEB22360) | human gut metagenome | biome: human gut; feature: human-associated habitat; material: faeces | place: Denmark | collected 2008/2010
GATAGATTTATCTATTAATAAAGAGAGTAGCACCTATTCTTGAAACACGCAAAGCTAAATACTTTTGTATTGTATAAATCAATAAGGGATAAATAGAAATTAATAAAATATACATATTTATGAAATTGAAGAGTTATTTTCTTTTGAGTATAGTGGTAGGGATGACATTTGCGTGTTCATCAGACGAGAACGTTCCGGAGGTGGAGGTCTTTACTCCGGATGCAACTTTGTCTTTGGCAACTGTTGCAGATGAAAAAACTTTGACGAAAGCAGAGGAAGAAACAAATATTGATCCGGAAAATGCGATTAATACTTTGCACGTGATGGTTTTTTATTCCAATGGTACACTGCAAACCGACCGTGTAGTATCAAATTGTAGTCAAGTGGAAGAATTGGAAGTTCAAAGTGGGACTGTCAAGATACTTGTGTTGGCTAATGCAGAGACAGAAGAAGGGCAATTTGGTACGTTGACTAAAGCTTTGGCATATCAAAGATCGTTGGATAAAGAAACTTTATCCAATGGTTTTTCTATGAGTAGTAAGTTGATTGATGCGGATTTAGAGAAAGGAATGCACAATGTTTTCGGTGATCCGAATGATTTTCCAGCTCATATTCCTGCTGCAAAACAGACGGATGCTATTAAACTGACACGCCACATCGCCCAAATCAACTTGAAATCGGTTTTTATAAAATCCGATAATGGAAAAGCTTCTTTCGTCATTGACTCTGTCTTTGTGGCAAATGTGAAAGGCTATTCTTTGATGGCCGCCAATTCCACTGAAGAATGGGGTGCAGTGGAGAGCGAAGAAGCACCGAAAGGTGGATCTTTATGGTGGTACGGCCAATATGAAAATGAATATTGGAATGGTGAATACAAGACGATCGAGGATGGTTTGTTGAAGGCTGATTTGTTAGGCTTTAACGCTAATCAACGGGAAGTGACCTCTTCCTCTCCTTGGAAACCAGAAACAGGCCAACTCGCTTGCGGCAAATCATTTATCGTATATGAAAATATGGTTGATGCCGTCGAGCCCGGACAACGTACTTTGTTAGTGTTGAAGGGCACTTATACAGATGGTAACGGCAGAGTAGAAGCGAACCGTTTTTATACGATTCCCGTCAATGCAATGGGGAAGATGACGGATGCTGAAGGTGGTACGCCTGACCACTCTTACGTCAAACGCAACTACCGTTACAACATTTCCCTCACCATTAAGAGCAGCGGTTCCGACCGGCCCTATGATCCGGCAAGCGAGGCTTGTATGGATGTGGCTGTTACGGTGGCTGACTGGGATGTGATCGAGCAAAATGAAGATTTGGATTAATAGGGTAAAATGAATGAGAATAAAAAACAGAACGTTATGAAATCGATATTGACAAAAAAGGTATTATTTCTGGCACTTGTCGCGGTGACGGTCTTGGCTACCGGCTGTATCAAGGAAGACTTGGACGAGTGCTATAAGCTGACACTAAAGGTAGTGAACCACAAAGGTGATGATATCACGGCTTTGAGCGTTGTTTCGGAAGCTAAGCTCTTTATCTACGATAACAATTCGAAGCTGCTTGACACGCGCGATCTCAACGATGCCTTTATCAGAGGCAAAGAAACCATCGAGTTGAACTATCCCGAAAGTTCGAAACTGCACCTGATCGCATGGGGAAACCTCAAAGGACATCAGGACGTAAACGAGGCCACCAAGGCCGAAGACTTCGCCGTTTCTCTGAGGAGTGAAGATGAGATCGCACAGTCTCCCGACAGCATCTTTTTCGGCGATGTCGATGTGACGGTACGCGGGAACGGTGTGGCTGGCGGGAACCAGGAGATCGTGCTCGAACCCAAAACCGGAACGGTTGAGATGAGAACCCTCAACCTTCAATATGCCCTGACGGCAAGAGGGCTGCGTGCGACCGACGAATGCGACTTCTATATGGACCGCACCTTGAACACGATCGACTATAAGGGCGAGTTGACCGGCGACAGTGTCTATTACAATCCCGAAGCCGACTGGAAAGGCTCCGAATGGGAAACGACAGGTCCGCAGTCGCTCTACTTGGGCCAGAATATGACCGGAAGCATACAGGTCGGCAACGACCGCTACGAAGTGAAGGAAGGAACTTTCGACGACGGCACGACCGGCCCGATCGAAATCCATCCGTTCCAGCGCACATTGGTACTATTCGCATGGGGTGAAGACGGGGCCTTCTTAGGCGCAAGGATCAAAGTGACTCCTTGGGGTGTTGTCGATGATGATATTGAATGGTAATAAGAAACGAATGCTAATATATAAAAACGAATGAGTATGTTACACAAAAATATAATAAAGCTGGCTGCCCTCCTTTGGTGTGTGCTGACAGTCGCTTCGTGTACCAACGAAGATTTCGATAAAGGCAACAACGGCCCGGATGTCCCCGAAGGCCTGCCGGTAACCTTGAAACTGAATATCGGCACCCCCGAAGTCCCGGTGGTGGAAACGAAATCCTTAGAAAATGAGAATAATACTTTCGGCGCGATCAATGACTTGGCGGTGTTGGTGTATGACGAGAAGGGAGAAAACCCGATCGTTACGTTTCATGATGTGGAAGGCGAGAATCAAACATCCGTAAGCAATGTGCCTTTCAGTGCCAAGACCGGCAAGCACAAGATTTATGTGTTGACGAATGTCGGTTCAGAAGACGCCGCAAAAGCATATACGACGGAACAAGCTCTGTTGTCCTCACAAATTGAATCTCAAAATCCGAATGGAACGGAAATGATGCTGGGGTTTGTTGCGAAAGATATGGAGACGAGCATAGGGTTGTATGAAAAAAGTGCTAATGAAATCATTGAGATTGCAGGTGATGGTGAATCCTATGCAGCTAAAGTCGTACCACCTTATTCGAAGATAACGTTCGAAATTACGAAAGATTTGGATGTTGACGATTGGGTAACTTTGTCTATTACGAATGTTTCTGTAAGAAATTTGCCCAATAAGTATTCTTTGTTGTCTCAGGCTGAAAAGTGGATAGCCGTTAATGATGTTACGTCAGCCAAATCAGCTATCGTTAAAGATGACAACGAACAATACGTCTTTTATGTCTATGAGAATTTGCAGGGGAAAGGTTCTAACTCTTCAGGTTCTCCTTTGAATAAAAATCCTTTTACAGATGGAAATGGTCCGATAGCTGGAAATGGAAATCCTTCTAAAATTGGATATGAAGCCTGGGAGTCCAAATGGGCAGGAAAAACACCTTGTACATATATTGAAGTAGAAGGTGAATATGCTTTGGCAGGTAAGAACGTGGCTGGTACGATACGTTATCGTTTCTTCTTAGGGGAAGACGCTGTTAATGATTTTAATATAAAGAGGAATACACATTATAAAGTGCAGTTGGCCTTTACGGGTATTGCTGGATATGATGAGTTGCAATATGAATGGCGTGTTCAGTCTGAATTTAATGACATTTCTGTCATACCTGAAGGTGAAATTGTGATAGATGGTTCTCCGGGAATGCCGTTGCCGTTCTATATAATAAATAATACAGGAGAGGATCTGTCTATTACTGCAGGTGGTGAGTATGCCGGCGAAATGATGTCTGATATGAAGTTTCATTATACTGCTAAAGATGGAGGAGCACAAAGTTCTTCGGATTTGTCTTCTAATATCGTAGAGAACGTTCTTTCAACAGGAGCAGTCAGAATATCTGTGGCTTCCGTAAATGCGGGTATTTTGGGTTTTGCTGGGCATGGAGGTTCTGGAACAGGGCTTGATGTTGATTACTATTCAGATATGGGAAGGGAGATAAAAAATGACAAGTATGTAGATACGGGGGATGCCTATCAATATAAAAGTCTAAATAGTAATAAATCAGCATGTGACAATGTTGCAGCCGGTAATATTTACAGAGTAAGAAAATATCAACTTAATGCAGGCGAAGGATCAAAGTCTTTTAGGGTTAAGGAATACCCTCTTTTGTTAATCACTAATGGTTATGATCCAAATACAAATGGGACAGTCTACGCCCAGCGTATAGATCGGGTTAGTAAGAATGATAAGAGAGTTATGTCGAGAAATGATGCATTGTTGATTTGCCCTGAAGAAGCTACCATTATCTCTTCAGGTTCTTCGGTCGGGACTTTAAAACCAGCTTTCCCTACGGTAACCGATTTAACCAATATGGCAAAATTTGAACAAGTTATGGCTCCAGAGGTAGATATATTGGACAACTGAGGGGCTTTATTGGTGGAGAACGAACGGTACTGTAGAAAAAGCAACAGGAGAGCAACAAGGGTATCTTCGCTGTGTATATAAATATCCGTCAAATAACTACTGAAATATTTAGCACTTATGAAACTATCAAACATATTCCTCTCGACCCTGGCAGTACTCCTATGCTGTACTGCCTGCTCCAAGGATGATGAATCATTTAAGGGGAAGGATGCGGATGCTTCGTTGAGCATTGCGGTCAAGGCGGCGGGGTCGGCCGTAACGAAAGGGTTTCACCCGAATGATGAGAATGAGTTGGCCGGAGAGGCCAAAGTAAATAACCTTTCGGTGCTCGTTTTCGACGAAAGTGGTGCACAGCTTATCGGCTACGGCTGGCAGGCAACCAACTCGGAAGGCGAGGCCTCTATCCTGAACGTGCCTGCTATGACCATGAGGGCACAGATCGTGATCGTTTCCAATACGCCGGAAAATTCGCTTGCCGGTGTTACGAGCTATTCCGATTTCGAATCCAAGCTGGCGCAACTTGCCGACCAGTCTCAGAGCAACCTGGTCATGAGCAGTCCGGTCATTACGACCCAAGCGCCCCTTGTCAAGGGAGATAATTATCTGGGATATGCATCGATGGGCAGTGAGAACATCAACGGTATCGCCGAACCAGTCGAAATCACCCGTCTTGCCGCCCGTCTTGACTTGGTCAATGTCAAGACCGATTTTACAAAAACACTCCTGCGCAACCGCACGGTGAGAGTGGAAGAAGTAACGATACTGAACCAGAGCACGGCTTCTCGTTTTTTCAGCCGTGATTATTGGGGAGTGGTGATGGCGGCCGGACACCTCGGCAACAGCGGTGCGACAGCGTTGAACCGCGATATCGCCAACGGCTCTCCGATAAACGACACACCTTACGTGCACTACGTGATGGAAAACGATGGTTCTGAAGCTCCGACAGAAATACAGGTCAGAGCAACTTTGCTTGAAACGGACACGTATGAAGCGGAAACGAAAATATTCACCGCCGTGATCAACCGGAACGGTCTGGACAGAGGATATAATCACAACTACGTTAAACGCAACTATGTATATCGCCTGAATGTCACCTTCGGAGATACCAGCTTCGACGGCGACCACGAAAAAGATCCCAATATACCGATTCCGCCACGACCGACTACCGGAGACCTGGATGTACAAGTCGAAGTGGTCAATTGGGGGCAAGTGAGCCAGGATGTTGAAATCTGATGATGGCAACACATAGGGTAAATATTTAAAGTAGAACAAATTAAACGTATTACAATTATGAAATTAAGAAATTTATTTTTAGCCTCTTTAGCAGTTTGCACAATGGCATCCTGCTCAAAAGACGATGACGGAATATCCGGCCCGCAGGAAGTAGACGCCTACCTCTCTTTCGCCTCCACAACCGATGTCATGACGAGGGCATCGGTCGCAGGTGCTGATGATGCCGGCAACGGCAAAGAAGCCAAGATCCAGTCTTTGACGGCTTATGTGTTTGACGAAGACGGAAAGTATGTGATCAGCAAGCATGTTAGCTTGCCTGAAGGAGCAACGGAGTCTTCCGAAGACGATTTTGATACGAAAGACGCTTCGATCACGACTATCAAGGGCATCCATGTGAAAGTGGCAAAACCGGCAGAAGGTACAACAACATCTTCAACCCAATTCAAAGTCCTTTTGTTGGCCAATATGGAGCAACTTTCACCGGCTGATTTAGAAGCTTTACAGGCTGAAAAGACAGTTGCCATAACAACATTCAATGAAGAGGAAGTCGGTAAATCTTATTTACCTATGCATTCAGACGTTTTGACTGTAACGGGCTTGAAGCCTATTGAAGAAAGAGAAGATGGGACAAAAATTCATCATTTGAACTGGTATAAAAATAGCACTTCATGCGTTGTGTCCGATACATCGACAGATGAAATGCATATTGTAGATGTACCGTCAGACGCTGGAAAAGTTCTTTTGACCCGTTCCATCTCACGCGTGCAGTTTACTTCTTTGAAGTCGAACTTTACAGGCCAGTATGCAAATGTGACCTTCCATATCAGTTCTATCTATTTGGCAAATGTCCGTAATAATGCAACGGTTATGGGTGATGAAGATACGAAAGCTATTTATTTCAGAGGTGGGCCGAGTGAGTTTGAAGTGATCCAACGCTTGATTGATCCGACTGCTTTTGTTGAAGCATCCTTTGCCAAGGACTATGAGAACCCTCTTATGCTGAATAATACAAGTGAACTTGATACTGATGCTTTAGGTTTCGACAAATACATCAATGCCAACCAACCAAAATATGCAGAAGGAGGTTATTTGACACGTCTCCTGATCACCGGTACTTTAATGGATGGCAATCGTAACTTGGGTAAAAAATACTTCCATATCCCTTTGAAATTAGTAAATAATATCGGTAACGTCGCAAGCAACAAGTTCTTCAAGATCTCGGCAACTATCACCGGTGAAGGCAGCCCGAATCCGGATGAAATCTTGGAAAATGCTTGTATTAACTTCAGTATTGAAGTGGCACCGTGGAATGTGGTCGAGCAAACAGAAGAAGATACGAATTAATAAAATCATCGATTCGCAATAATCAGAGGGGACGTCTCAAAACGCCCCCTTATTTTTTGTCTATAAAAGGATCTTATTCACTGTGGAGCAACATATACCGGTAAGCCCACCAGCACAACTTACCCATGCTATAACTTCTCTTTGGGGCGGTATGCCAAAATGTACTTGCCTCCGTGCTTGGCACGAGGCCGCAAAAGAGGGTGAAGTGGCCAATTATCCTGTCTTGTAGCCGTTTCTATCGCAATTAAAGGGTGTACCTCTCAATTTGCCTTTTGGTATTTTTACCACTTAATCTTGAAAGTTTCGCCTATCGCCCCCTGTCGGCAATCCCCGTACATTTGCATCGTAAGTTAAATGAGAAAATACATAGGGTTATGAAAATTAAGAATATATTTTTCGCAGCAATATTAGTTCTTGCCGGTTTTTCCTGCTCCATGGAAGATGATGCTATCATGAACGATGTAGAGAAGGGTATTGAAGAAGCCACAGAAGCTTATACAGTATTGGACTTCGGTGTCGCTTTTAAGGAGATGGCTACAAAAGCCACAGTCGTTGGGCCGGGTGTTGATTTGGAAGCAAGTGAAGCTGAAAGACATATGTCTGACGTTTCTATATTTTTATATGAAGAAGGAAAACTGATAGAAATCTTGAAAGCGGATAAACAGGATGCAACCCTTGCCGCAGAAGGTGCTTCCGAGACTACGACTAATCCTTTGGCAGATTTGAAGTTTGTGACCAAATACAAAGCAGGACGTACATTGGCTGCCCATGTTGTCGTAAATGCCGGGGACTTGTTGGATGATATTACTTTCGGAACTTCAGTAGATCAGTTGAATAAAACAGTTTTAGGCTGTCTATCTGCAACGGAACTAATCAAATATGGCATTAAAGAGATTGTTTTTGGAACAGATGTGACAAAGCATTATGTTTCTCCGAGCGACGCAGAACTGAATCCTAACACAATCCTTGTAACAGTCTCCCAAATCGCAGCCCGTCTTGACTTTTCTGAGTTTAGCGTGACACTTGACGGTTTTGTAACGACTCCGGTTGTTACTTTTGAGGAAGCTAAATTCGTGAACTTGCAACAGGATGGCAAGATCGTTGAAGGATATGCAGATAGCAATGTTACCGAGGGTGCTCCTTTGAACTGTAGTAATAATCAAGAAGGAGCAATAGTCTGGACCGGAATGGGAACAGCCTATGGCTATGCGAACCTATATGAAGCGGATTCTCAGACGAATACAGCCCTGTACGTGAAGTTCACAGTTGACGGCAGAACTTTTGAAAAGACATATCCGATCAATCCGGCTGATATAGAGAAGGACGTCGAGCATGACGGTATCAAAGGCGGCTACCTCTACGACATAAAAGTGCATTGGACGATCACTCCAAAATGGGGAGATTCCACAATCGAATTCTATACGAAAGACTGGGTTCATAATACCATCCCGGAAGTTGTATTGTGATTAAATAGGAGAGTATAAAAATGAAAGTATCGACAGGTAAAATACACACAATTATGAAAACGAAAAATATATTCCTGACAGCTATATCTGCATTGTTCATCTTTGCAGCATGTACTGAAGAAAAAATAATAGACGAGCCGGGCGTTTCCGGCAAAGGCGATCTCGTCATCGAACTATCCCCCTCTTCCGTCATCACAAAAGCTGCTGCGGAAAATAAAGGATATGTGTATGCGACAGAGGAAGAATTGAATGTAGAGGATTGCTGGATATTTGTGTTCGGTGAAAATAAAAAATATATTACGTCTCAGTATTTTTCCGGCGATGTTTTATCGGAAACTGAGAATGAATATGTAGATACCCCCGCTCCAAATGGAGGAAGCCAGACGTATAAAAAAGGATATAAAGTCACTTTAACCGGTTTGGATTATGGCACTTATGACTTTTGGGTCGTAGCCAATCCGACAGAGGCTAATGGATCTTATGAATCTTGTCAATCTCTGGATGTATTGAAGGAGATTATTGAAGGTAGCGATTCATATCAAACTGCATTTGCAGATAAAGCTAACCAGTTGGTGAAAGTCGGTAACAAATCCGCAACATTTAACGCGACGACAGTCGCTTCTCCAATCCAAATCCCGTTAACACAGTTGGCTGCACGGGTGGAACTGAAAGTGCGGGTGGATATTCCGAGACAATTGAAAGGTGGAGAATATGTGTATGAGGGTTTCCCTAATGCAAATGGAGTACTTACTAATACAGAAATTGATAAATTGACAGGGACGCATGTACGTAACGAGGATGTAACTAATAACGACTTGCAACAAACAGATGGCTATGGCAACTATCTTTATACTTATTTTGGACATCCTGTAACAATTTCTGGTGACTCAAAAGTAAAAGCTATTAGGGTTGATAACGCATTGAAGGTTACCAAGCAGACTACGTATAGTGGTTATTTATTGGATAACATAGAGCTGACAGTAGATGATATACGTATCAAAAGTGAATTGGACCCTTTGTCTGTAGTAGTTGGCCAACTTGATGGTAGTGTGTTTAAACCGTTGGCAGATGAGATCAGTACAACTTATTTGTTTAAATTTTATACATATACCAAAGATGATTTGACAATAAGTTTGTCAGGTGAGCTTCAGAAGGCTAAGTATTCGGTTTCGCAAATGGGAACATTAGATAATGCGATGTTTGTGAATGATAAAGACCTTGCGTTAGTTAAGAAAATTAATGAGGATGAGGTCAAGGATGGTGAAGTTTTGACATTTGCTGGAGGAGGTGGATGGGGACAAGCTGCTACAGGCGTATTGCTCTGTAACCAAGATGCTTGGACAGCAGTAGATGAGGAGATTACAGGTGAGCCTGTACTTGAAGGTGATCCTAAAGAGTATTCCTCCGGCAGCGTAACCCTGAAACCCAAAAATGGTTTTCAAGTCGGTAATATGTATGAAGCATCTGCATTGATACAGAGTGTTCCGGCTACAGGTTCTTTAAATATAGTGATAGAAAATATTCAGTCTGGAGGCGAGATCAATTTCGGCTTCAATTAATTACCAAAGCGATTATTTGTCTTTCAAGGGCTATGCCGAAACAGCTTTGTTCCCGCGCCAAGCGTGTGGAGACAAGGCTGTTTCGGCATAGCCCTTGATTTTTGATGGGGGTGTGCCAATATCGGTATTTATGGAGACGCGGATGACACGGATATTATTAATTATCAATAAAATAAATCTGCGATATCCGTGTCATCCGCATCTGGAAATATCAATTTGATACACCGTCGTAAAAAACATCCATACCACCGACACCTCGACACCTTTCAGTGTAATTCCTTTATAATCGATAAGTTAACAGGTGTCGACCTAAAAACAAAGATCGACACCACATCGACACCTTTTCCGTTTTTCGCATATCCATCCCCCCGTTTTTCAGCAGTTTAAACCTCTATCTCCCCGCAAACTATCCCGAATCTTCCCACAAACTAACTCAAACCATGCCATAAACTAATTCATAGCATATTACATACTCTCTATAGATAGTACGACATAACACCGATAGGTAGTACTACCTATTAGCAATTCATAGTACTACCTATACCTTATACATAGCACTACCTATCCTAACTTTCCTGTATGTCCCGGATTAGTTTATGGCATGGTTCGAGTTAGTTCCCGGTGTGTTTTGTGTTAGTGTATGTATAAAATAATTGAAAAACAATAGATATCCGAAATATAAACCTTATCTTGCCGGAAATTTAAAAACTAATGCTAATATGAAAATAACGCAACTTCGCGGTGACCTGGCGGCTTTCCGTAACCTTGAACTAAGCATTGTCCTGAACGCCATGAAAACGGAAAATAGCCGGAAGCCGGTGACTACATTGCGGCAGAATATTCCTTATCTGACTCCCGGGATAAAAAGCCTTGCAGCAGAAAAGATACCTGTAGTTTTGTTTGGCGTTACGCTGAAGCGGGAGGATGAGAGGATCGGTGTGGTCACCTATACCGGATTGGTGCTGCTTAGTATCGGCAATCTGATCGGCCGTGCGGAGGCGGCTGCCATACGGGATCGTGCGGCGGGCTTTCCGCAAACGCTTGCCTCGTTTATCGGATCGAGTGGAAGGAGTGTCAAAGTCTTGGTCCCCTTTACCTTGCCCGACGGTTTCGTGCCGGAGACGGAGGAGCGTATGCGCCTTTTCCATGCCCATGCCTACCTACGTGCCAGCCGCTATTATGAGGCACAGCTCCAATTGCCCGTCGGACGGAAAGAAGAAGGCTTTCCGGTTCTGGAACAAGGATGCCGTGTGTCGTATGATCCGGAGTTGTATTATAATCCGGATGCTTTGCCGATCCGCCAGGAACAACCTTTGCAGATGCCCGCTCCGGTGATAACACGCGAGGCGCACGATGGCGAGCCGGACCCTCTGTTGCGCATGGCGCCCGGCTATGAGCGTTACAAACGCATATCGCTCCTCTATGAAACTAGCCTTGCCGACACCTTCCGGCAGGTCGGGCCGGAAGACGGCGGGGATGAAGAACGGAAAAAGTTCGTAGTACATCTGGCGCGTAAATGCCGGCAATCCGCTATCCCGGAAGAAGATGCCGTCCGTTTTGCCCTGATACACCCGTTCGGAAGGGAGCAGGAGATGGAGTTGAGGGCGACGTTCGGGAACGTCTACAGGAAAGAAAAACGTTGCAGCGTGCGGCCTTGTATGCCCCGGCGGATGCTGGTGGCGATGCAGATGGAAGAGTTTATGACGAGGCGTTATGAGTTGCGGTTCAACCGGATGAAGGGATGTAAGGAGTATCGCGAACGACATTCGCTGTTCACCGACTATCGCCCGGTGACGGCCGAGACGGTCAAGAGCATCTGTTTCGAAGCGCAGTTGGAGGGCGTGTCGGCAATCGAATATGATGTACAGCGTTACGTGGACTCCCGGCGTGTCTCCCATTACTGGCCGGTCGAGGAGTTCCTTTTCGCCCTGCCGCATTGGGACGGGCAGGACCGCATCCGTCCCCTTGCCGATTGTGTGCCCTGTGAAAACGAGGAGTGGAGGAATTTCTTTTATATTTGGTTCCTCAGTATGGTGGCACATTGGTTGCAAATGGACCGGGAACATGCCAACAGCACGTCCCCTCTGCTGGTCGGACCGCAGGGGTGTCGCAAGAGCACTTTCTGTCAGAGTCTTTTGCCACCCGAGCTGCGGCCTTATTTTGTCGATGGGATTGATTTGGGAAGCCGGAAGGATGCGGAAATGGCGTTGAGCCGCTTCGCACTGATCAACTTGGATGAGTTCGACTCGATACCCGCTTCCCGCCAGCCTTATTTGAAAAACCTGCTCCAAAAGGCGAAAGTCACATTGCGCAAGCCCTATGGCGAGAGCATGGAGGAGATGAGGCGGTTCGCTTCGTTTATCGCCACCTCCAATACGTTTGCTTTACTGACCGATACCACCAGTAGCCGCCGTTTCATCGGGGTGGAGGTGAAGGGAATGATCAGGATAGAACCCATCGATTATCCCCAACTCTATGCCCAGGCGGTCGGTGCCTTGAGGGAAGGTGAACGTTATTGGTTTACCCCGGAAGAGGAGGTGCTTTTGAACCGGAATAACCGGATGTTCGAAAAGCGGCCTTTGTTGGAAGAGTTGTTCCTCCATTATTTCCGTATTCCGGAGGAAGAGGAGGGTTGTGAGCCGTTGTCAGCACCCGAAATATTGATGACAATCAGCAAACAGAGCAAAATAGACCTTACGGAAACAAAGCTGAGGTTGTTCGGACAATTAATGCAAAAATATAATGTACGGAAGAAGATGAAAAAAGACCGGAAATACTATTATGTCATACCGGAAACAGAAGAACCGGGTACCGATGTGCCGGTCGGGTGAGTACATCGACATCTGCATCGACACCTGATAATAGGTAAATAATCAGGTGATTGAGTTGAAAGGTGTCGATGTGAAGCATGATAATCATTTATAAAAATAATATAGTATGAGTATACAATACAGATTTGTCCCCATTTATGATAACCTGAATGAGGACAGCGAGAAAGTAACGGGTTTTTATCCCAAAGTAGTCAGCCGCGGCACAATAAACAAAGAGCGGATGTTTGAAGAAATATCGCACGGTTCGTCTTCCCTCCGTTCGGAACTGGCGCGTTCGTGGATGCTGATGGAAGACTATATCATAGATCGGTTGAAAGACGGTTACGATGTCTGCCTGAACGATTTTTGCACTTTCGGCGTTTCCGCCAAATACCGCCGTGTAGACCGCATCAACGAAATTCGCGCCGAATCCATTTTCGTAAAAGGCATGCACGTACGCACTTCGGAGGTCGTGAATAAAAAACTCAGATGGGCGCGTTTCGAACGGGAACCGGAGAGATGAACAAGCCACTTCCGGATTCATTAATCGGTATTTCTATCGTCCTGTCTCTTTTTCGTCGGTATTTATATCACGCGGTCCGTTCTTGGTAGCTTTGCCCGTGAAACTTGAAACGAGCACCTACCGCGCGTGGTAAAGACTTATTCTATTTTTGTGTCGGGATAAACTGTATTATCCCCTTTGCTGTTTAACTTGGGATAGAAAAACGAAAGATAATTAAAAATGAAGTGTATGAAAAAAGTACTTTTCCTCTTTTTGCTTCT
>OBYK01000795.1_pt1 | contig 13399 bp, 10 predicted proteins | sample 1476721 | NCBI WGS metagenome assembly OBYK01 (sample SAMEA2580191, study PRJEB22360) | human gut metagenome | biome: human gut; feature: human-associated habitat; material: faeces | place: Denmark | collected 2008/2010
CGTTGGCCGGGGCGGGCGGGCGGCTCCACACCGGCCGCAGCCGCAATGACCAGACGACGACCTCTACGAAGATGTATCTGCGTCATGTGATCCGCGAGGTCCAGGCGGCCATCCGCGGACTGCAGGCAGAGTGCGTCGCGGTGGCGCGCGCCAATGCCGACGTGATCATGCCGGGCTTCACGCACATGCAGACGGGCCAGCCGATTCTCTTCGCGCACTGGATGATGGCGTTCTTCTGGATGCTTGAGCGCGATTTCACGCGTTTTGGCGACCTCTATAAGCGCATGGGACGCTGTCCCTTGGGATCTGCGGCGCTCGCCGGCACGGATTTCCCGATTGACCGCGACTTTACGGCCAAAGCGCTCGGCTTTGATGGGCCGACCGAAAATTCGATCGACAGCGTTTCCGATCGTGACCACATGGTCGAATTCAATGCCGCAGCGGCAATGTGCTACATGCACCTGAGCCGCCTGTGCGAAGAGCTCGTCACTTTCTCGTCGCAGGAATTCAAGTTTATTGAACTCTCCGACGACTTCTGCACGGGTTCCTCCATCATGCCGCAGAAGAAGAATCCGGACATTGCCGAAAAGATTCGCGGCAAGACCGGCCGCATGTACGGCAATCTCATGGCGATGCTCACCATCATGAAGGGCATTCCGCTCGCCTACAACACAGACTTGTCCGAAGACAAGGAACAGGTTTTTGATTCGATCGACACGCTCCTCGACAGCCTCGCCATCGTGACGCCGATGATCGCCAAGATGAAAGTGAACGCAGAGCGGACGCGCCGCGCAGCGGACATGGGCTACGCCAATGCGACGGACCTTGCTGACTACCTCGCTAAGAAAGGCATTCCCTTCCGTGAAGCGCACCACATCGTGGGGTCAATGGTGAACTACGCCATCAAGCATAACAAGCGTCTCGACGACTTCACTATGGACGAATACCGTCAGTTCTCCGACAAGATTGAGGAGGATATCCGTGAAGAAATCTCGCTCGAAACCTGTGTGAAAGCACGCCGGTCATTCGGCGGCACGGCGCCCGAACGCGTCCGTGAGCAGCTCGAACACGCCGATAAGGTTCTCTCTGAGGAAGCCAAAGCCCTCCAGGCTTAATGAGACCCGCCTTTAGGGCGGCTCCATTCCCTCCCTCTTGGGTGCGGTCGTACGTCTTCCTCACACCGTCGTCGGCCGCACCCGTCTTTCTTTGAGCTTTCAGCATTGATCTGGGCTGCAGATGCTGCAGCCCAGCAGGACTTTTTCGTCTCGAAAAGTCTGGAGATACATCATGGAAACCGATCTTAATTTTTGGCTGCAGCTTTTCACTGTTGCCTTCTGCATCGGCCTCGGCGGCCGATACGGCGGCGTTGGTCTAGGCGCCGCCGGCGGCCTCGGCGTCTGCATTCTGGTGCTTTTCTTCGGCCTCAAGCCGAGTTCTCCGCCCGTTTCAACCATTCTCATTATTGTGGCCGTCATCGCCTGCACATCGATTCTGCAGGGGGCCGGTGGTCTGGACTGGATGGTGAAGATTGCCGAGCGGATGCTGCGGCGGTGGCCCAAAGCCATTACGTTCGTCGCGCCTTTTGTCTGTTCCTTCTTCGTGATCTTTGTGGGGACGGCCTACGTGGCTTTTGCGGTCTACCCGGTGGTGGCAGAAGTGGCCACTCAGGCCCGCGTGCGTCCCGAGCGTCCGATTGCGGCCTCGGTCATCTCTGCGGGCATTGCCGTGGTGGCTTCGCCGATGAGCGCCGCAACTGCAGCGCTGGTGGCGTCGCTTTCGCCCTACAACGTGTCGCTTCTTGACATCCTGATGATTTCGGTGCCGGCCTTCATCATTGCCACTGCTGCAACCTGCCTTTCGGTTTATTGGCGCGGCACGGAGCTCGAAGATGATCCCGAATTCAAGCGCCGCGTTGCCGAGGGCGACTTTGAGGATCTGGTCCTCTCGCGCACGGACGACAAAAATGCGAAATCTTCGGGCCTCAATAAGGTGCGTCTCTCGGTCGCCATTTTCGCGATGGGTGTGGCGGTTGTGCTGCTCCTGGGCTTTTTCAAAGGGCTTTTGCCGACATGGACGACGCCTGACGGCCGCACCAGCACGCTGCCGATCCCGTCGCTTATTCAGATGGTGATGCTCGCCTGCGGCCTCTTCATCATCGTGGCCTGCAAGATTCCGCCGCACAAATTCGCCGACGGCTCGGTTTTCCGCGCCGGTCTCATCGGCGTGGTGGGTGTTTTCGGCATTTCCTGGCTGACCGGGACGTTCTTTGACGGCTATCACGACCAGTTTGTGTCGCTCTTTAAGACCATGGCTGAATCGACGCCGCTCCTCTTCGGACTCGTGCTCTTTTTCTTCTCAGCGGTGATTCTCAGCCCGTCGGCAACCGTGGTAGCGCTCATGCCGCTCGGCGCAGCCATCGGCATCCCGATGATGAACCGCCGGCCCCCCCTCCCCGCACCCCGCCGCTCCTTTTGGTGGCGCTTTACCCGGCAACCTGCGGTGATTTCCTCATTCCGGGCGGCGCACAGATCGGCTGCTGTTCGTTCGACCGTACGGGCACGACGCATTTGGGCAGCTGGGTGCTCAACCACTCCTATCTCCTGCCGGGATGCGTGCATGTGATCACGGGCGTGGCTGCCGGCTATGCCATCTACTGCATGCTCTAGGTACTGCAAAAGCGGTGGTAGGACTAGTTCTTCCCCATTGAGATCTTCTAAAATTACCGCCGCTAAAGGTGCCGAAAGCCTGCCGCAGAGGCAGTTTCCGGCACTTTTAGCTCGCACAAATACCACCAATTATCAAAAGCATCATGGAAATGGATCTCTCTATTTGGCTTCAGCTGGCCGTCGTGCTTGTCTGTGTGGCCGTAGGCGGCCGCTTGGGCGGCGTCGGCCTCGGCGCAGCAGGCGGTCTCGGCGTCTGTATTCTTGTTTTGGGCATGGGCATTCAGCCGGGGTCTCCTCCGACCAGCGTCCTGCTCATTATTACGGCAGTGATTGCCTGCACATCTGTTCTTCAGGGTTCGGGCGGTCTGGATCTGCTGGTGCGATGGGCTGAGAAGCTCCTTCGCAAGTGGCCGCGAGCCATTACGTTCGCCGGGCCCTTCGTCTGCTCCTTTTTCGTGATGCTGGTGGGAACGGCCTATGTGGCCTTCGCCGTCTATCCGGTGGTGGCCGAAGTGGCTGCCTCGGCCAAGGTTCGTCCTGAACGCGCTGTGTCGGCCTCAGTGATCTGCGCGGGCATTGGCGTGATGGCTTCGCCCATGTCCGCGGCCATGGCTGCTATGGTGGGCATCATGGCGACCCAAGGCGTGGCCTTCTGGCAGATTCTGGCGGTGACCGTCCCGACCTTCCTCCTGACGATCTGTGTGACGGCGCTTTCCGTTTTCTGGCGCGGCGCTGAACTCGAGGATGATCCTGAATTCAAGCGTCGTCTGACCAACGGTGACTACCAGTGGCTCGCTGGGGTAACCGAAGGCGAAAAGAAGTTCGAAGAGAAGCCCTTCGCCCGCCGCGCAGTGGCCATTTTCCTCATCGGCATCCTTGTTTCGATCTGCGTGGGTTCCATTCCGGGTCTTCGCCCTGCATGGGAAACCGCCGGCAAGGTTTCACAGCTTTCGATCCCGTCGCTCATTCAGATGGTGATGCTGGCTACGGCTTTCTTCATCATCATGCTTTGCCGAGTGCCGCCTGAAAAGTTTGCTTCCGGTTCGGTCTTCCGCTCCGGTCTGATCGGCGTTGTAGGCGTCTTCGGTATTGCCTGGTGTACGGGGACGTTCTTTGACCTGCACACGAAGCTGCTCGCCGATGTCTTCTCGGGCATTGCTCAGAGCGCGCCTTTCGTTTTCTGCGTTGCTGCATTCCTCGCTTCGAGCGTGATCTTTTCGCCGACGGTATCGACGACGATCATGATGCCGCTCGGGCTGAAGTTTGGACTCCCGCCGGAATTCCTGATCGGTACATGGGCCTGCTGCTACGGCGACTTCCTCATTCCGGGCGGCGCGCAGATCGGCTGCACGGCCTTTGACCGTACGGGGACCACTCGCCTCGGCACATTCGTCATCAACCACTCTTATCTGCGTCCGGGCGTCGTCTTCGTCGTAAGCGGCACGCTGATCGGCTGGTGCATCTCGAAGCTCGTCTTCTAAAGCAGAACACGCGTCTTCCGTTTTTTCTGAAAGGTCCGCGCCCGACGTGCTCAATCGGGCGGCGGACCTTTTCCTATTTTGCGTGGGCGCTGATCGATTGCCTTAGTTCGACTTAGGCAGGAGGGCTTCGATTAACTCCGCTTCCAGCTGGAGCAGCGTGGCGTCGTCGTGCAGCGCTTCGCCGTCAATGAGAAAGACGTCTTCGGCGCGTTCGCCGAGCGTGGCGAGCTTGGCGGTCTGCAGATTCACGTCGTACTTGGCAAGGACTTTGGAGATGGCATAAAGCAGTCCCAAACGGTCGGTGGCGACGATATTGAGGATGAAAGCTCGGCCGGATTCGTCGGGCTGAATTTGCACCGAAGGACGGGTGGGAAAGTGCCGCGAACGGCGGGAAAGCCGGCATTTCGGCGCCGGCGGCAAGGGCTTCCCGTTGGTCAGGGCGGCAGCGAAGTCCCGTTCGAGCTTTCTCAGACTGTCGGTCGAAGCGAACTTCGCGAAGGCGTCGTTAGCCCCAAAGGTGTCGAGCGCCCCGCCGTGAGAGGTAGTGTGAATGCGCGCATCGACCACGGAGAGGCCCGATTTGCCGAGAAAGGCGACTGCCCGCAGGAAAAGTCCCTTGGTGTCAGGCAGATAGAGAAGCACGATGAGGCTGCCTTCGGCCGTGCCGCGTTTGACTCTGACGACGGGATCGGGGCTGTCCGCACGTTCGGCGAGCATCTCAGCATGCCAGGCGATTTCTTCGGCCGAATGACGCATGAAGTAGACGAGGTTGAGTTCTTTCCAGAACTTTTCGCGCGTAGCGTCCGTGACGCCGTGCACAAGGGCCGCAGCCCGCGCACGGCGGTCGTCGATAATGCTGGTGACAGACTTCTCGGCTTCGGAGCCGTTGAGCCGCTCAACGGCCGACTTGTAGAGGGTCTCCAAGAGACCGGCTTTCCAGGGCGTCCAGACCTTGGGGGACGTTGCCCGAATGTCGGCGGTGGTGAGGAGGTAAAGGGCATCGAGGCGCTCTTTGGTGCCGACGAGTTCAACGAAGCGTTCAACCACACTCGGATCCGAAATATCTTCCTTTTGCGCCACTCGGCTCATGACGAGGTGTTTGAGCACGAGAAAGTGGATGAATTCGCGGTCGGGCTCGGAAAGCCCGAAGCGTCTGCAGAATGCATCCGACTTTTCTGCGCCGATCACTTCATGACCGCCGCCCAGTCCCTTGCCAATGTCATGGAAAAGGCCGGCAACGATCAGCCGCCATGAATTCGGCAGCGCCGTCATGAGCTGGGTGCAGAGGGGATATTCATGCGCGTGCTCGCTGCGGCGCAGGCGGCAGAGGTTTTTGACCACGAGCAGCGAATGCTGGTCGACCGTATAGATGTGATAAAGGTCGTGCTGCATCTGTCCGACCACGTGACGCCAGGCCGGCAGCATGCGCCCGAGAATGGCCCAGGCATTCATCATCACGAAGGCGTCATCCGCGCCTTTTTCGAGCTTCAGAATCTCAAGAAAGGTTGCTTGGTTTCGCTGGTTGTCGCGGTAGGCGGGGCCGATTTCAGGCGCAGCATGCCAAAGCGCGCGCAAGAGCCGCGTTGAAAACCGTGTGAGTTCGGGGTGCGTAGCAAACACCAGAAAGGTGCGCAAAATGGCATTGGGATCCGTTTCGTAGATATTCTCGGCCACAATGTCCATTTCGTCGCCGCGAGCCAGAAAGGCGGATTCAAGCCGCAGCGGCGTGGCTCTCGAAGAGCCGCCGAACAGGCGGTCGGAAATGGTCTGCAGCTGAATAATCGACATCTGCACGACGGATTTGGCGTGCCAGTAGTAGCGCTTCATCAGCGCTTCGGAGGCCCGCATGAGCCCTGTTGCCCGGTAGCCGAGGCGGCTCGCTAATTCCTCCTGAACATCAAAGAGAAGCCGGTCTTCATCGCGTTTGGCAAGCAGATGAAGTTCGATGCGGATCGTTTTCAGGAATTCGTAGCACTGCCGGATGGTGTGCATTTCGCGCTCGGTAATGAGATCCGCGCGGTGCATCGCCTCCACGCTGTCGGCTAAACCGGCGGCTCGAGCGCACCAGAGAAAGACCTGCAGATCGCGAAGGCCGCCCGGAGATTCCTTCAGGTTGGGTTCGAGCGCATAGGGCGTATCGTCGAACTTCTGATGCCGGCGCTTGAGTTCGAGCATTTTGTCGCGAAAGAACGCTCGGGCGTCGAGCGCCGCGAAGAAGTCGTCCTTGGCGTCGTAATACAGGCGGGCGCTGCCAAGCAGGAGCCGCGATTCAAGATAGGTTGTGGCGATGGAGACGTCTTTGCCGGCTTCGACGGTGAATTCGGTGCGGGTTCGGACCGCTGCGCCCACCGTGAGTCCGAGCTCCCACAGAGCGGAAAGAAAGGCCGAGAGGTGTTCTGCGAGTATCGGATCTTCGCCAGCTTCATCTTCAAGGAGCACCAGCAGATCAATATCGGAATAGGGAAAGAGCTCTCGTCGTCCGAATCCGCCCACTGCTTCGATGGCTAAACGGTCTGTCGGCAGCTCAGCGAGTTCCGCAAGAGACTTCACCGCAGCGTCGAGCAGGGCGGAGTGACTCCTCAGATAGTCGTCCGTGGAGCGATGCTCGCGCCACGCTTGGGCAAGACGCTCTCGGGCGGCTTGAAAAGTGCGCACGACGCCGGCAACAGCATCGGAAGGCAGTTCGTAGGGCATAAGGGCAGGATCGGTGAGAAGCGGTTGGATGCCTAAAGGATAAGAAAAAGGCGGCCGCCGCGCTTCATGCGCTGACGAGCCGCCTTGATCAGGATCTGGCGGAATGCGGCAGACCGCTGAGTTCGTTTAGAGGTTTTCCGGCAGATGCCAGCCCTTCACGAAGGCCGGAGGCGGGAGCGTGCCTTTGCTCACCGTCAGCACGTCGTAGCCCGTTTCAGTCACCAGCACCATATGCTCCCACTGTGCGGACAGCGAGTGATCCTTGGTGACAACCGTCCAGCCGTCATTGAGCATCGTGACGCCGTAGCGGCCGGCGTTCACCATGGGTTCAACCGTGAAGACCATGCCCGGTTCAAACTTGGGCGTCGGACGGTTGACGGGAAAATGGTTGACGTGGGGTTCTTCATGGAACCCTTTGCCGATGCCGTGACCGCCGTAGTCGCGCACAACCGAGATGCCGTTGGCGTCGGCGTAAGCCTGGCAGGCACGGCCGATGTCATTGAAGCACCCGCCCGGACGGACGGCGTCAATGCCGGCCCACATGGTGCCGAAGGCCAGATCAACCAGACGCTTGCCGGCGATGGTTGGTTTGCCGACCACGAACATGCGCGAAGTGTCGCCGTGGTAGCCGTTCTTGATGCTGGTGACGTCGATGTTGACAATATCGCCCGTCTTGAGAATCTTTTTGTCGCTCGGGATCCCGTGGCAGACCACGTGATTGATCGAAATGCAGGTGGTGGCGGGGGAGGGCGTCATGCCCGGAGGGCAGTAGCCGAGACAAGCGGGAATGCAGCCCTGAACGTTGACGGTGTAGTCGTAAGCAAGACGATCGAGTTCGCCCGTGGAAACGCCGGGTTTGACGAAAGGCGTGAGGTAGTCGAGAAGTTCGGCGGCAAGGCGGCCGGCAATCCGCAGACCGGCAATGTCTTCGGGCGTTTTAATGGAAATGGACATGATTGGAAAGCAAACTCCGGCATCAGGCGGCAAACGATTGAAGCTGCCGTATGGGCTGCGGAGAAAATGAATGTGTCGGCAGTCCGCTGCTCTTTATCTGAGAGAGGCGGACGCTTAATGATTTATGTTGATCAGCGCTGCCGCAGGAGACTAAAGCCTGCCGCCGCAGCGTCAATGTTCGCGATTTTACTGCGCTCAAGATATTTTTCGGCAAAACTAAGGCGCAGCTCATCTATGCCTCAGCACATCCTAATTGATGCTTTCTAAACTGAACCTCAACCAGATAGGAAAAATGTTTGGAGCTGCTTTTCCCCGGCGGTTCGAACACTCCTACGACACATGTTATTCATAGAGAGGTTTCACCATGAATATCCGCACTGCTCTCTTCGCACTCGCGCTTGCTGCCGCTCTCCCGCTCGCTGCTCAGGCCGCATCGGGCACCGCGCCCCAGGGTTTTGATGCTCCCGCCGCTGCGCAGACTTCGCAGGATAAGGCCCCGCAGGGCTTCGGTCCCACGACGCCGACCACGGTTGAGAATGTGATCAAGAACGGCGCTGATGATGAGTACGTCATCCTTCGCGGACGCTTTACGAGCCACATCAAGAGTGACAAGTATGAGTTCCAGGACGAGGCGGGCGGCGTCATTACCGCTGAACTCGATCACGACCGCAACTGGTCAATGGTTCATCGCGGCAAGCTCATGGAGATCCGCGCCAAGGTTGACCGTGATTGGAACAGCACCAAGCTCGATGTGAAGAGCGCCAAGCCCTTGGAATAAAGGCTCGGAATGAAAAAAGTCGATAAACGGCTTGAATTCCTTTAACTGCGCCCGTAAAATTGCGCGCTTGATTCGGCTCGAGGTGATCTACTTCGAGCCGGAACATTTCCATAAGCGCCCGGAAGCCTTGGTCGGCCCGGGTATGTACATTGCGCGCGGCCTGCGCCCGAGGTGCCGTTCATTCATCACTAGAAGAAGCGGTTCCTGCAGGTCGTGTCAGACTGACAAACCTTGGAGAAAATTCAAATGGTCAGCATGCGTGAAATGCTCGAAGCGGGTTGCCACTTCGGCCATCAGACTCGTTTCTGGAACCCGAAGATGGCCCAGTACATCTTCGGCTCCCGCAACAAGATTCATATCATCAATCTTGAAAAGACCGTCGTGATGTTCGACGAAGCGGTTAAGTTCGCTCGTCAGCTCGCGAGCCAGGGCGGCCGCATCCTCTTCGTTGACACGAAGCGCGGCGGACGTGAAATCGTTGCTCAGGAAGCGCAGCGCGCCGGCTGCTGCTGGGTTGACCAGCGCTGGCTGGGCGGCACGCTCACGAACTTCAAGACGGTTCGCGGCACGATCAAGCGCCTCAAGGACATGGAAGAGCAGCTCGAAGACGGCACCGCCGCCAAGCTCACGAAGAAGGAAGCCCTTGACTTCCAGCGTCACGTTGAAAAGCTCAACAAGTCGATCGGCGGCATCAAGGATCTCAATGGTCTTCCCGACGCCCTCTTCATCGTTGACGTGGGCTACCACAAGATCGCCGTTCAGGAAGCCAACAAGCTCGGCATTCCCGTGATCGGTGTTGTCGATACGAACGGCTCCCCCGACGGCATCGACTACGTCATCCCGGGCAACGACGACTCCTCGAAGGCCGTCCAGATCTACGCCGCCGGCATTGCCGACGCCGTGATCGCCGGTCGCGCTGACAGCGCCGTCGCCGCCGAAGGCGAAAAGGCCGCTGACGAAGAGTTCGTCGAGGTTGTTGAGGCCGCTCCGGCCGAAGCCCCTGCCGCGGAATAATTCCGCCGCGAGCTTCAAAGAGGAGTGCAGCGGACGCTGAAGACCGTTAGTGGGTTCGATGCGCCGCAGAACACTCCGACATGAGAAAGGGAGCTCGCACAAGAGCTCCCTTTTTTCTTAGAATTCTTTCGATTTTTTTCGTTCTCAATTTTGGAGTAACAGAACATGGCTGCTATTTCCGCCGCCCAGGTGAAGGAATTGCGTCTCAAGACCGACGCCCCGATGATGGAGTGCAAGAAGGCGCTTACGGAAGCCGATGGCGACATGGCCAAGGCTGAAGAAATCCTGCGCGTCAAGCTCGGCAACAAAGCCACGAAGGCTGCCAGCCGCGTGACGGCCGAAGGCGTCGTGGTGGTCTACGTCTCCGACGACAAGAAGCTCGGTGCGATCCTCGAAGTGAACTCCGAAACGGACTTCGTTGCGAAGAACCCCGAGTTCCTGCAGATGGCTCGCGAAGCCGTCAAGCTCGTCGCCGAAAAGAACCCGGCCGACGTCGCTGCGCTCCTCGAGCTCCCGCTCGGTGAAACCACGGTTGAAGGCGTCCGCAAGGCTCTCGTCGGCAAGATCGGCGAAAACATGACGTTCCGCCGCTTCGCCTGCGTCGAAGCTCAGGGCTTCATTGAACAGTATGTCCATGGCTCCCGTATCGGCGTTCTCGTCGACATGGTTGGCGGCAACGAAGAGCTCGCCCACGACATCGCCATGCACATCGCCGCCACCAAGCCGAAGGCTATCGACGAAACCGGCATCGATCACGCCCTGATCGACTCCGAACGCCGCATCGCCATCGAGAAGGCCCGCGAAGCCGGCAAGCCCGAAGCCATGCTCGAACGCATCGCCGAAGGCTCCGTCAAGAAGTTCCTCAAGGAAGTCACGCTCGTCAACCAGCCGTTCGTTAAGGACGACAAGAAGTCTGTGGCTGACCTCCTGAAGGCTGCCGATGCCAAGATCGCCTCCTACGTTCTCTACGTTGTGGGCGAAGGCATCGAAAAGCGTGTTGACGACTTCGCCGCTGAAGTGGCTGCCCAGCAGGCTGCCGCTGCCAAGGCCTAATCGGGCTTGCGCTTTAAAGAAACGGATATCGATTCCCGCGAAGCGATTGGCGAAGGCCTGATGAACCGCGCTCGAGAGCGGTTTGGGAAGGCTCTTTGAACGCTAAAGAGGGAATCGCCTCGAGCAGCACCTTACGGCTGCAAGGGATGGCTGAAAGTCTTTTCTCACCGCATGCACGGGCGGGGAGGATGACGCCAAAACAGCCTTCTTTGAATCCGTGAGTGAGCGATGAGGCTTCGCCAAACAAAGGCCGTCCAGCAATGGGCGGCTTTTGTGCGTTTTGTCGACGGTGTTTTGCTGCTTGGCCTAAAAAAGGCATCTAGGTAAACCTCCTCACCGCGTATAATTTCGCCCAATGTCTGCAGAGCATGCTCTGCGGGTTAATGTGAAGGTGTGAGGAGAACAACAAATGGACGTACAGGCCAAGCCCTGCTACAAGCGCATTCTGCTGAAGCTTTCAGGCGAAGCCCTGATGGGCGAGGACAGCTTCGGCATCAACCGCGCAGTGCTGCAGCACATGATTGAAGAGCTCCGTACGGCGCTGGACCTCGGCGTACAGGTAGGCATCGTGGTGGGCGGCGGCAACATCTTCCGCGGCGTCGCACTCGGCGCTACCGGTATGGACCGCGCCACCGGCGACTACATGGGCATGCTCGCAACAGTGATGAACGCCATGGCGCTGCAGGACTGCTGCCGCAACAACGGCATTGAAGCCCGCGTGCAGTCAGCGCTGAACATCGAACAGGTCGCCGAACCCTATATCCGCGGCAAGGCGCTGCGTCATCTGCGTCTCGGCCGCGTTGTTATTTTCGCCGCCGGCACGGGCAATCCCTTTATGACCACGGATACGACCGCAGCGCTGCGCGGCGCGGAAGTGGGTGCCGACATCGTTCTCAAGGCCACCAAGGTCGACGGCATCTATACGGCTGATCCGAAAAAGGATCCGACAGCCACGATGTATGACGAAATCACCTTCGACGAGGCGCTGCGCAGCAATCTCAAGGTGATGGATGCCACTGCTTTCGCCCTCTGCCGCGAACAAGGCCTGCCGATCAAAGTCTTCAACATCAATAAGAAGGGTGCGCTTCGCCGCGTGCTCCTTGGCGAAAAGGAAGGCACGCTCGTTCATTCGTAATAGAGCCTTGCTACAATCCTTTAGCTAAGACATGGGCCGGAGACGATGTTTTCGGCCCATGTTCGTACCAGATTTCAATTTAATGCAGCGCTTTCATCCGCCGGCCTGAACCATTCAGCCGGGGAACAACGCGGCTTCACGGGACGGGGTCACGCCTTCGGGAAGATGAAGTTCACGTCAAGCCGGCGCTGCGGATCTCAGGAGAATCATTCATGACTGCTGCCGATGTCATCCAGCAGACCCAGCATAAGATGGGCGTAACTGTTGAGAAGCTTCGCGACGATTTCACGCGCATCCGTACGGGCCGCGCAAGCACGGGTCTGCTCGACAAGATTCGCGTCGACTACTACGGCTGCCCGACGCCCCTCAATCAGGTTGCTCAGGTGGGCGTGGGCGATGCGCATACCCTGACGGTGCAGCCGTGGGAAAAGAACATGGTGAAGGTTTGCGAAAAAGCGATTCGCGATTCGGACCTGGGTCTTAACCCGGCCACTTCGGGCGACACGATTCGCGTGCCGCTGCCTCCGCTTACCGAGGAACGCCGCCGCGAACTCACCAAAGTAGTGAAGGGGTTCGGCGAAGAAGCCAAGGTGGCAGTGCGCAATCTGCGCCGTGACGCCAATACGCAGCTCGAACGTCTGGAGAAGGATAAGGAAATCTCTGAAGACGATCAGCGTCGCTATGAAACCGAAATCCAGAAGCTCACGGATCGCTTTGTGGCTGAAATCGACAAGGTGATCGCCGAGAAAGATAAGGAAATCATGACGGTCTAATGCCGTATGGGACGCCGCAGTCAGCAACGTTCGTCATGACTGTCGGGAAGCCGCAGAGCGCGGGCGATCCAATGCCTAACGCTTTTTGCGGCTTTTCTTTTTTGCGACAAATGAACGCTTCGGAGCGGATGATGAGAAAAACCGCCGAATTCGTGCTGATGGCTGCGATGCCGGTGCTGCTTAATGCTTGTACGGCGGCGAGCGGTACTGCTCCGCTGTTGGGCGCAGACCGAGATGCTCACGGCTGCATCGATTCTGCGGAATACGTCTGGAGTGCGCTTCTTCAAATCTGTGAAAAATGAGGCCGCAGCCCATTAATGCCTGTGTCTACAAGATAAATTCGTTTTCATTTTCGAACGCTGCACGGCGTTTCACCTTGCTAGACTCGATGCCGAAATTTTCCGTTGCCGCATCGGGCACCATCGTTCTTTCAGGCCGCCGCCATGTCTAAAGACATTTCCATCCCCAAGCATGTTGCCGTCATCATGGACGGCAACGGCCGCTGGGCGCAGTCTCGCTGCCTTCCGCGCGTTGAAGGACACCGCAAGGGTGTAGAGGCTCTGGAGCGGGTGGTTGAAGCTGCTGCACAGCGCGGCGTGAAGGCTTTGACCGTTTTTGCTTTTTCAAGCGAAAACTGGCGTCGGCCGGCTGCGGAAGTGACTGCGCTCATGAAGCTTTTTGCCCTCGGACTGGAGCGCTGGCGCAAACCTTTGTCAGAGGCCGGCGTTCGTCTGCGCGTAATTGGCGACCGTACGGGCTTTAGCTCTGCGCTCAATGAAACCATTGATGCGGCCGAAGCCGCAACGGCTGCCGGCAGCGAAAAGACGCCCCTTTCTGCCCGAACATACCAC
>OBYK01000800.1_pt1 | contig 13322 bp, 17 predicted proteins | sample 1476721 | NCBI WGS metagenome assembly OBYK01 (sample SAMEA2580191, study PRJEB22360) | human gut metagenome | biome: human gut; feature: human-associated habitat; material: faeces | place: Denmark | collected 2008/2010
GTGGAGGGCGTCTATCGGCGTTCGGTTACGGGTATCGATGAGGATAGCTGGCTGTTCTCGGGTCCGTATATCTACGACTCGGCTGCGCACGAGCTGCGCCCCGCAACTGAGATATCGGTTCCCGGGGCCGAGGGGCTCGCAGTTTTTTTGGCCACGGGCGAGGACGAGGGGGCGCAGCGCCCCACGTCCGGTGCGGCCGCGACGCAGCGTGCGTACCCTGAACAGTCCCAGAGCTATGCCACCGTGGCCGGCGTCGAGCGGGGCGCGATCGGCTTGATGGACTGGGGCCTTAACGGGGAGTATCCGGGACCCGGCCGAGACACCTCGTTTACCAACTATGAGGACGGCGCGGTGGAGGTCGTGGCGCTCGATCAAGACAACCTTGCCCAATACGACACTCAGCAGCGCACACTGCGGGCGGATCCGGTGGCGGCTTTCAAGCAGATTACGGATATCGACCTGCGTGATGCCTTTGGGGCCGACCGCATCTCCAACGTCGCTTACTACGCGTTCGCCGGAGGCGTGCGCCCTCCCTTCATCGCGGTGAGCGACATGGTGCAGGGCGTAGGGCCTTTTGTGATCTACGGCGGCCTGGCGATCGTGATGTTCCGCCGGTTCTATCGCACCAACATCGCCGAGCCGTTGGGCGAGCTTGCTGTCGCGGCCGAGCGGATCGGCTCGCAGGATCTCGACTTTGAGATCGAGCCGGTGCGCGGCCGCGAGCTGGCCCGTTTGGGTGCCACCTTGGATGCCATGCGCGCCGAGCTGCTGAGGGCGCAACGGCACCTGTGGCACACGTCTGAGTCCCGGCGCCAGCTCAACGCGGCATTCGCCCACGATCTGCGCACGCCCATCACGGTGCTCAAGGGAACGGCCGAGCTGGCCCGCATGCGTGTGGATGCGGGCAAACAGGTGACATCTGAGCAGGTTGAACGTTTGCAGGCGCAGGTTGCCCGCTTGGAGTCGTACGCCAATGCCATGAGCGGCGTGTGCAAGCTCGAGGATCGTGCGGTGAACCGTGCCCCGCTCGCCTTGCGTGAGGCTGAAGACGAGCTTAGGCGGCACGCGCGCGAGGTCGTTGCGGCCCGGGCCCCCGAGTTGGCGGTCGAGGTGCGCTCGGTCGAGGGCATGGATGGGGTCTCGGCTACCGCCGCCGCGCTCTTGCTCGACATGTCCCTGGTGGAGGAAGTGCTCGACAACCTTTTGAGCAACGCATGCGGCCACGCCCGCGCGCGGGTGGTGGTCGAGCTGGGCGTGGGGGACAACGGCGATTCGCGGCGTCTGATTGTGCGCGTGCGAGACGATGGCGATGGTTTTTCGCCTGAGGCCCTGCACCGCGCATGCGATGCGTTCTACAGCGAAAACAAGTCGGCCGAGCACTTTGGCTTGGGCCTGAATGTGTCGAGCGTGTTGGCCGAGCTGCACGGCGGCGACATCGAGCTGGCCAACGGCCCGTGCGGCGGGGCGTGCGTGACGGCGACGTTTGAGTGCGGGTGCAAGGCTCCTGGCGAAAATCTTCCAGCGTAGACAAAGGGTTGACACGCGTTTTGGACACTACTGGTTGTAGGTAACCAGGGAGGTGTCCGAGATGCGTGTTGACATGAATGGTGCGGACGCGGCCATGCGCCCGCTCGGAATGACGGGAACGGTGTTCCCGCGCGAGGACTGTACAACGTGCCGTCGCAAGGAAACGTGCTCGGCGTGCCGGAGGGCCGCACAGCGCGATGCGGCACCCAAGGAGCCGGTGTCCTCGGCACCCGAGGCCGCGGTGCGCCGCCGTCGCATGCGTTGGGCCGTGATGGCCGCCGCGGTGGGTACGATCTCGCTCATTCTTCCGCTGTGCTGGGAATACCTGCCCGATGTGCTCGCTTGGCTGGGCGACCCCGCGCAGGTGCGCACGTTTGTGGCCGAGCATGCCATCGCCAGCCGCCTCGTGCTCTTCCTCATCAACTTCGTCCAGGTGCTGCTGGCGTTTTTGCCGGGAGAACCGGTTGAGCTGGCAAGTGGTTACGCCTTTGGCTTTTGGGAGGGCACGGCCATGTGCCTGGCGGCGTCGGGTGCGGCGACCTGCGTGATCTGGTGGGCGGTGCGCCGTTGGGGCTGGCGTCTTATCGATCTGTTCTTCGACCGCAGCCTGGTCGAGCGGTTCTCCTGGTTGCACAATTCGCGCCGCATGGGTCTCGTGATGCTCTGCGTATTCCTGGTCCCCGGAACGCCCAAGGACTTCCTTACCTACTTTGCAGGCCTGACCGGCATGGGTTTTGGTCCCGTGGTGCTTATCGCAACGTTTGGGCGGATCCCCTCGATCGTCACCTCGACCGTTGCCGCCTCGGCGCTGGGAGCGGGCGAGGTGGAGATGGCCGTTGCGGCCGTGGCGGTGTCGGTGCTCATGCTGGTTGCTGGCGTGTACTTGGTGCGCGTGGTGCGCAAGCGCTCTGCGAGTCGGGTCTCGTGTGAACCGGACTCAACGGTAAACAAACGGTAATCTTGCCCGCAGTTTACGGGTTGTTAGCAATCAGTCGGTACAGTGTTGGAAGGAGAAGAACCATGAGGCATGGAGGACAAATGCAGTATCGGTTGGGCGATGTGCTGATGATGGAAGACGGCACCGAGGCCGAGGTGACTCCACTTAAAGAGGATATGCAGGCGCTGGCGTCGCTGGCGATTTTTGCGCTGATCGCCGTGTTGTTGCTGGCATTGGGCTGCTAGCGGCACGTTTTAGCCTGATCGCATGCCGTTCGCCGCAAAAACGCTGCCGTCCGCGGCCGGTATATGCATGTGGTCTCGCCCATCTGTTACGCGGGGCATCATCATCACATGCATAGGTAATTCGGCCGGGGTTTCCCGGAGAGTGGGATTCCCCAGAGAGCGAGGTTCGTATGGATAAGCGGACGGTTTCCTATCGAGCGATCGCCCTTGCGTTGGGAATCGCGCTGGTGGGCGCGGGGTTCGGTCTGTGGTCGGCGCGCGAAACCGCGGTCATCAAGAGGGGCCTTGCCGAGGGATTTGCCATCAACGGTATGTTCCAGGAGCGACAGCCCGGCCGATCAACGCTTGCGTTTCTTGACGAGGAGGGGCGGTGGCAGCACGTCGACGAGCACGGTGACGTTATGAACGGCACGTTCAAGCGTTCGGCCGACCCCAACGGCTTCGTGCTGCTGGACGAGGCGGGCGGCGAATGCGGGTCCGTCCATCTTGCGTTCACCTCGAAGGACGGCCTGCACGGAACGCTGTATCTGCAGGCCGATGACGAGATTGTTAGGTTTGACAAGACGGATCGGGTCCCGGCTTTTATGGAACAGTAGGCTGGGGCAGCTGCCGCTCTTAGCAAAACCTTAGGATTTCATTCAAGACCTCTTATGGGGCAGGGCCATATTCTCCCTATCGATGGCGTACGGGCGCAATCGGCGATAAGGGAGGCATTATGGAATGTATGTTGGCAAGTCAACGCCCATATAGCGATGGGAATTATGGCGGGAGCGACGTCTATCGCGTCCCGGCGGGTCGCACGGAGGCATTTCCCGTTCAACGGCGGGGCAGAGGCGCCCGCACGGCTTACCGTGGTGTGCGCCGCATCGATCGAGGCCCTTTGCGCGGCCGGCGTCCGCGACGCGGCATTCGCGCGGCCGCCCTCGTGGTTGCGATGCTGACGATTGGCGCCATCGCCTTGTCGTCGTGGCGCAACGGGGGACCGACTGCGCCCGTGGCGGCAGAATGGGATGCCCTGACGGCCCCGCGCTCAACGCCTAAGCGAGAGTGGAGCCGCGGTGTGATTCCGCATTTGTATCAGATCGATCCGGTATGGGCTAACGAGCCGTACGCCGGCGGCACCATTGGCGAAAACGGGTGCGGGCCCACGTGCCTCGCCATGGTATATGTGGCGTTAACGGGGCGTACGAATCGGGGTCCCGTGGAAATGGCTCGACTGAGCGAGGATGCCGGGTTCACCGTGGACGGCATGACATCGTGGGAGCTCATGACGGTCGGCGCTGCTCAGTTGGGCATGGTAGGTGAGGAGATGCCCGCTGATGCGGGGCGTGTGTCCGAGGCCCTTGCTGCCGGTGTGCCCATTATCGCGAGCGTCCGCCCCGGCGACTTTACCACGACCGGCCATTTTATCGTGCTGGCGGGCATCGACGAGTCCGGACGGCTTGTTGTGCGAGATCCCAACAGCCGCAACCGAAGTGAAAAGACCTGGGACATCGAGCGCGTGCTTTTGCAGTGCTCCAACCTGTGGAGTTTCCGCCTGGCCTAGGCGTTGTGCCTTGGAAGCTCGACGGTGAAGCCCGTGGTGCCGCCGGAGCTCTGCGCAGTGATTTCCCCGCCGTGCAAGTGGACGATCTCGCGCGCGATGGCGAGCCCCAGGCCTGCCCCGCCTGTCGAGGTCGCACGGGTTTCGTCCACGCGATAGAACTTGTCAAAAATGGACTGCAGCTTGTGCGGGGGAACGGTCAGACCCATGTCGGTTATGCGTAGGCGCACGCGTTCCGCATCGGCCGTATCCACGTTAACGGCGATGGGTGTATTGGGCGAGCTGTAGGCGATCGCGTTCTTGAGGATGTTGTTGAACACGCGTGCCAGGCGCATGGCATCGCCCTCGATCATGAGCGGCTCGGGCTCTTCGTCCGTAATCTCCGTGCCGTCTACGACAAGCTTGGCCGTATTGCCATGCCCATTCAGCAGGGGATAGAACTCATCGAGCATTTGCACAAGAAGAAACGAGAGGTCGACAGGCTCCATCTCGAGTTCGATATTTTGCAGGTTGTAGCGTGTGATGTCGAAGAATTCGTTGATCAACCGTTCGAGACGCCGGGCTTTGTCCAGGGCCGTGGCGGTATAGCGGTTGCGTTGCTCTGCGGGCATATCCGGGACCTCGTCCAGCAGGGAAAGATAGCCCACGACCGAGGTGAGCGGCGTTTTGAGATCGTGCGCCAGGTGGGTGATGAGGTCGTTCTTCCGGGAGGCCTCATCGCGTAGCGCCTGCTCGCGATCGCGCATGGTTCGTTTTATCTCGGTCATGCGCAGGGCGACGTCGTCAAATCCGGGGCCAAACACATCGGCTGCCGGCGCCTCGCCCTCCATAAAGGTGTCGATGCGGCGGCAAACGGCCTCCAACGTTCGCCTGCGTTCCATACGGCGCGCAATCAACATCGTGATGGCGACGGCAATGACCAGGGTTGCAAGGGCGCCCAAGCCCAACTGGTAAAACATGAAGCGCACGCCATCCGGGCTCAACACGTCAAGGGGCATCAGCCCCAGTTCATCGAGGTTGAAGGTCTGCAGCACCTGGCTGGCGAACCAGCTCATGAAGGCGCCATTCATATAGGTGTCTATAAAATCGAACAACGCGCTGAACAGGATTCGGATGAGTGTGAGCCCCAATACGGCCGCCGCGAGCCCCAGGGCTAGCGATGTCAGACGGTCTCGAAGAGATTCAGCGTTCAATTTTGTACCCGCATCCCCAGACGGTTTTAATGTAGTGCGGTTCCTCAAATGAATCACCCATCTTCTCACGTAAATGTCGAATGTGTACGGTGATAGAGCCCGATCCCTTGTCGTAATATCCCTCGCCAAAGACCCCGCAATACAGCTCTCGTGCCGAGAGTACGGCCCCGTTGGCTTCGAGTAGCAGTTGGAGGATGGAGAACTCGGTGGGCGTGAGGGGGAGCGGGCGTTCATTGAGGGTGGCTTCGTGAGCGGAGATGTCGAGCACGAGCCCGCCGCGTACCAGCAGGCTTGGCCCGGATGCTGGGGAGCTCGCGGCAGCATCGCCGGCTTCGGCGGGATTATAGATGGTCGCGCGCCTGAGTTGGGCTTTAACGCGGGCGACGAGTTCAAGGGGCAGGAACGGCTTGACTACGTAGTCGTCGGCCCCGAAGGTGAGGCCCGCCACGCGGTCGGCCTGCTCGCCTTTGGCTGTGAGCATGATGATGGGATAGGCATGCTCCGCGCGGATGCGGCGGCATAGCTCCAGGCCGTCCAACCCGGGAAGCATCACATCGAGAATTGCCAGATCGATCGGCGCGGCATGTGGGTCAAGTGCCCGTATGGCCGCCTGGGCGCCATCGCCGAACATCTCGACATCAAATCCCTCGTTGCGCAGGTATACACCGATGAGCTCGGCAATTGCCTCCTCGTCGTCCACCACCAAGATGCGGGGCATAGCCCACCTCGCCTTCCGCAGAGTTTCCTAGCCTCTTACGGTACGGCAATCTGGACATGTGCGAATGCTAATTCTTTCCTAATGTTTGGGATATTGGGCGCGAGGACCTGGCATTAACGTTCTGCGAGCTCGATTGATGTGTTTAGACCAACCGCGCGTAGTCTTGGGACTGATGGAAAATGTGGGTGATGAACACATGGCCATCTTTGATTTTGAAGAGCGCGACATAGCGCATGACGGCCATGGAGCCATAGCCCTGGGCGGCGAGCTCGGGGAGATGCGACGGGGGATAGCTTTTGGGGTTTTGTCTCACGAGTTCGATCTTTTCCGCAAAAGATGAAATGAAGTGGGATGCAGCCTGTCGGCTGCCGAGCGTCTTGGCCAGGTATGCAACGATTTGTTCGTACTCTCGTTCTGCTTCGCGCGTGATGACGAGCTTATAGGTCATATTCTGCCTTTATGCGTGCGGCAAACGTATCGTAATCTTCGTACTCGCCGTTTGCTATTTCCTGCTCGGCGAGCATGATGCGGGACAGGAGTTTCGCTTTAGCCACCTCGTCGCGTTGAGATGCCCACTCTTCGGCGGACAGACAGTGAAACGCCTCGTATCCGTTGCGCGTTACGGTCACATCGCGTTCCCGCTCAACGAGGGCGCTGAATGCGGCCGTGTCTTTCATATCCCTGACGGGCACTGCTGTTGGCATGATGAGACCTCCAAATTGAGTGTGGTATAAATATACCACACTCAATTTCCCCATGTTGCTGGACACTTCTAGCAGTTCGCTAATTCTGCAAGTTGGCGGTCGATTCCTTCGCCCATCCATTCGATGGAGGCCTCGGCGATGCCTTCTTTGCGGGCGACGACCCTCCAATTCCTGAGCCTCTTGGCCAGTTCTCGACACGTTGCTCTGGCGGCGCTCGGAGCAACGTGGAAGTATTCAGAGAGGGCCACGGCTTCTCGAACGCTGCTGTATTGCTCGTCAAAGCCAAGAGCCGTTGCAAAGCGTTTGGGCTCGGCTCCTGGCGTGGGATTGACATCGAAAACGGGTGCCAGTCTCCAGCCGCGATTCGAGTGCAAGAATCCGAAGTTTCTTAAATGATTGTCGGTATTTCCCACCACGCAGCCAAACAGGGCCCTGAGCCACAATTCCGGTAAATCCTTTTCGGGTGCGGAGCCGTTGGACTCCAAGAATTCCACGAGTTCCAATAGGGAATAGCTCCCGCCGTCTTCTCCTTGGACTGCCGTGAGCCCGCTTATATACGGCAGGCGCATCGCTCCTTTGCGATCGAATCTCTTTATTAGAAGAACGGACCTGTTGACTATGCGGAGGCAGCGTGACGAGGGGGTTGTGATTCCGCATGCCTCCATAAGGAGCAAGCATGTGTGTTCCCATGCACCGACATCTTCGAGATGTCCCTCCGCAGACTTGGGGAACTTCGCCATCCAAAGATCTCCATGCTCATCGCGCATGGACGCTTTTGGGCGAGCTCCTCCCAGGCTCGATCCGGCATCGAGAAGGTCCCGGATGTCTACATCCATATCTTGGGAGGCGCGATCGGCGGAACTGAGCAGATGGGGAAGGTCGATTTCGCGGGGAACGCCGGTCTCGGGAGCTGTGAGCACGTTTCCGTCTGCGTCCCATAGGCGCAGAGCGCCCTGGCGTGTCTCATCGTTCACGCCTGTGAGCAAATCTGTTTCAAATAGGGTTCGGGGAGTTCTTCCTGCGTTTTTTGCTTCCAAACGCTCGGCGCGTGTCATCAAGTTTCTTCCCCAGCGATCGGGCATACAGTCTTCAAGCGCCCTAAGAGATCTGAGGCCCGCAGAATGGAAAGAGCCTCCGCCCAGCGGCACATCGGGCGCAAGCGCAAAGGCGTCCTCGCGTGCCAGATATTGCTGGTCGTAAACAAAACTGGTGGTTTCTTCCCCATTGCGTATGTTTTGAAAGAGCGTGCCTGCGGGGACATCCATGCCGTCGATTTGCATGGTAACCAAGTACTGCATTAGAGGCTCCTCACTCGCTTGGGTGTGTCCTCCTCGGAGCGCGCTCGGCCGATGGGGGTGACGAGCGGATCGGTTGCGTCTACGACGGAATCAAGCATTCCAAGTACGCGGGCAACACGCAGAAAGGTCTCGAGCGATCCGTCGCCCTTCGTGAGCATCTTGGTGATGGTGGGGATCGACATGTTGCAGCGCCGCGCAAGCAGATCGACGGGAATGCGCTGCTGCCTGCGCGCCAAGTCGAAGTGTGTTGCGATGGTACGTTTTGCCCGGGCTATGGGAATTGGTGTGATGCCAGCCATAAAAACCTAACATTAATAATCTTTACTGTTATATAAGATAATAGAAAGAATCGTTAATGTTAGCAAGCATTCTGCAAGTACAAACCGAATCGGAAACTTTGCTTTAACCGTCTTGCCGCCACCGCTCGCCGATAGAGGGGGAGGCGGGAAGCCCGCGGGAAACACTCCTCGAATATGATACTGTTCATATAAGGCGCGGGATAGCCCGCTCGTACAAGGAGGCATCATGAGCTATCGAGTGAGCAATTTTGACAGCAACGATGACGTGCGCAAGTTGGCGGAACGTGGTCAGTTTTCAGTTATCGAGTGGCGGCGCGATCTGTCCACGACGCCATGGACTGCTCAGACGGCGTGGTTTGCCGCCGAGATGGACGTGCGCCGCCGCCAGCTCATCATTAACCTAGCGGGAGGACCTGGCGCAACGCTGCAGAGCGGTGCCATGCAATGGACAGTGGGGGACGTCCGGGCCGATACGGGGGTAAAAGGTGCAGGCGATCTGGTGGGGAAGATGTTCCGTGGCGCGGTCTCCCAGGATTCAATGATCAAGCCGGAATATCGCGGATCCGGTATGGTCGTGTGCGAGCCTACTTGGCAGCATCTGCTGCTTGTCGATCTTGCGGCCTGGGGTAACTCCGTGGTACTCAATGACGGCCTATTCCTAGCTTGTGACGCCGATATCAAGGACTCCCTGCAGCGTCGTTCCAATCTTACGTCTGCCGTTGCGGGCAACGAGGGCCTGTTCAACCTGCGCTTGGACGGATCAGGTGTCGTGGCGCTCGAGTCGCCTTGCCCGGAACAGGAGATCGTTTTTATCGATTTGGAAAACGACGAGCTGAAAGTGGATGGCAACTACGCGCTGCTGTGGAGCTCGAGCTTGGAATTCAGCGTTGAACGATCCGGTAAAAGCCTCATCGGCTCTGCGGTGGGCGGCGAAGGTTTGGTGAATGTGTACCGCGGCACCGGCCGGGTGATGCTTGCGCCGATGCAGCCTTCCACGGGCTGCAACACCTACGCGCCCACGCCCACGGACGTGTAGGGCGTGGTGGCGGGCGCGCATCCCGGCCATTCGCAATCGATTACAGCTGAAGGAGCTATACCATGGGCCATGTCCCCACACCGCCGGCCGATGGGAAGGTGTTGCTGCGAACCCCGGCCGAGCGCGATGCCTCCGATGCGCTCTACATGCGCAGCCGCATGACGACTGCCTCCGTGCATCAGTCCCGTACGAATTGGCAGCTTTACCTTGCAGAATACGAAATGCTCCATGGATCGCGCGATGAGGCTCAGCGCCTGGCGTCCGATGCCTCTCTCGATCCGCTCACACCGCGCATGCAGCACCTACGAGATGGCATACTGAGGGGCCTCGATGCGTGCTGATCGCCGAAAAGCCGGGCCCAGCTTGCGGAGCAGCTCCGAAGCTGGGCCCGGCTGAAAACTCAGTAGGCATTTGCGCCAACGGCACCTTTTGCGGCCGCGCTCTTCCTAGCGCTGCTCTATCGTCTCAAGCGCATCTTCGGCGGCTTCGGCTGCGGTTTTGTCCCTGGGGCCATCTTCGAACCAGGAGCGCAGGTCCGCGAGCGTGGTCGCGGCGCCGTACACGCGGAGCTTTCGCCCACCCTTGGTGGCGACTATGCAACGATCGCCGTATTCGCTGTGCTCTGGTGCGCCAATGCGCCCGAGGTAGTCGCGGCGAAATGCGACCACATTCATGTTGCTGATCTCGATGAACCAATCCTGGTCCTCCAGTGAGGCACCCGTGGCGCCGCGCTCGGCCATGTCCTCGGCAAACGTAACAGGCGTTCGGCGAGAAGTGACGGCCTTTTGCCTCTTGGCGTTTCTACCTGGCACAACAGCGCATCTAAAAACCTAATGCATGTTTTCGGGTTTTGGAGGGCGCCGCGTGGTGGCGTGCAGAGTCGGGCGCAGTTTCGAGACAAAGGGCGCTCAGGTTGTTTGTTTGCGCGATTGGCTGCTCTCCGTCTAGTTGAGGCGCTCCACAAAGAAATCCGCCATGTTCAACAGGAGCTCGCGGCTCACGGGCTCAAGTTCGATATCGGCGAGGATCTGCTTGGCGTCGGCAATGAGGTCGAGCGCGTATTGTCGCGCATACTCGATGGACCCGGTTTCCTCAAAGAGGTCGACGGCCCGCTGGAGCTCGGCGGGGTCGGTGGTGCCAGCATGCAGCAGGTCCACGAGCTCATCGTGGCGGCGTGCATCGCTCAGCGCGTGCACGGCAACAAGGGTGCGCTTGCCCTCGGTGATGTCGCTGCGGAAGTCCTTGTTATTGGCCTCGGCCTTGCCAATGAGGTTGAGCAGGTCGTCTCGGATCTGGAACGCCAGACCGGTCTTCATGCCAAAGCCGCGCAGGGCCTCGACCTGCTCCTCGGAGCCTCCGCCCACGATGGCGCCGCAGGCCAGGGGGCGTGGCTCCGCTGTAATATGCGGTCTTGAGCGTGGCCATGGCCAGGTAATCCTCAACGGAGATATCGAAGCGGTCATCGCGGACCCAGCCCAAATCGAGCGCCTGACCCTCGATGGTCCGCTCGGTCATGGCGGTGAGCTCGCCAAGCAGCCGTACCTTAAGATCGGCGCTCAGGGAATCATCGGCCAAGATGATCGAGGTGACGGTCGTGAGCTCCAAGTCTCCGCAGTTGGTGGCAATGCCGATGCCCTGGGTGCGGTGCATGCACGGCTCGCCGCGCCGCAGCTCGCCGTGATCGGCGATGTCATCGTGGATGAGCGCCGCGCTCTGGAAGTGCTCGATGGCCGCCGCCGGGGCGAGTGCGTCGGTAAAGGTGCCGCCAACGGCCTGGCAGGCAAGCATGCAGATCAAGGGCCTGTGACGCTTGCCCGCGTTAGCCGAGAACGCGCGCAGCGGTGCGTAGAGAAAGGTGTCGAGGTCCGCGCGATCGGTGCGGCCGCAGAAGTACGCCTCCATGCACGGATTGATATCGACCTGATGGTCCTTGAGGAATTGTGCAAACGGGTTAGCCACGGCTCGTGCACCTTTCTGGGATATCGACAGCCCGCTCGGCAGGCTGCGCGCATTGTTCTGCATCAACTATAGCGAACCATGCTGGCAACGGGCTGTGGGATCTGCGTGAGGGGGGGCGCCGGCGCTTGTTGCACGGCGCATCGGTCTTTGCGCCGCCATGTGAGCCCGTGCGCCCGGGGGCGTGCGAGGATGCGCTCGTCCGCCGGTACGGGACTAAGAAAAAGGGCGCGACCGCATTCGATCGCGCCCCGATTTGGGCCGTTGTTGAGGAGCCCGCAGGCTCCGTAGCCCTATTTGACGGTGGCGAAGCCGTCGGGGTTGTTGGACTGCCAACGCCAGCTGTCGCGGCACATGTCCTTGATGTTGAACTTGGCCTTCCAGCCCATCATGCGCTCGGCCTTGGAGGCATCGCCGTATACGGCGGCAACGTCGCCGGCGCGGCGCGGGCAGATCTTGTAGGGCAGGTCGCGGCCGCATGCCTCGGAGAAGGCCTGGACCACCTCGAGCACCGAGGTGCCCTGACCGGTGCCCAGATTGAAGATCTCCACGCCCTCGCGGCCGTTCATCCAGTTGAGCGCGGCGACGTGGCCGCATGCCAGGTCCACAACGTGGATGTAGTCGCGCACGCCGGTTCCGTCGGGCGTGTCGTAGTCGTCACCAAAGACCTGAACGGCCTCGAGCTTGCCCACGGCGACCTGGGCAACGTAGGGAAGCAGGTTGTTGGGGATGCCCTTGGGGTCCTCGCCGATGAGGCCGCTCTCGTGTGCGCCGATGGGGTTGAAGTAACGGAGCAGCACGACGTTCCACTCGGGGTCGGCGGTGTGGAGGTCGGTGAGCATCTGCTCGATCATCCACTTGGTCCAGCCGTAGGGGTTGGCCGGTCTAGATACCGCTGCGCGCGACGCATGCGCCGAGGTCGTGCTCGACTTGCTCGACGGCCGCATGCTGTTGCTTGCCACGCACGATGCCGCTGACGCTTGGGCCCTCAATATCTCGGACATCATCACACTCTAAAAATTTACTCAGCAACAAAATGATCCGTTTTTCTCCGTCCCCATGGGGCGGGTGTGGTATTGTATATGCGGGGTATTATATAAGAATACTAAGTAATACCAACGCCGTAGAAACAAACTCCAGATGCGGGCCAATCGGGTTGCCTTCACAGCCCGTCGCCCAGCCGCGCGGCCCGCATCTATCCGCACTACCGTCGTTTCAAAAAGGAAGCGCCATGGCAGAACACATGACCCCGGTTGTCGCGAAGGTCTTGCCCGAGGAAAAGGCGGCCTTCGCAGCGGCAACCCAGCTCGTGGGCACCACGCCGTCCAACGCCATTCGCATGTTCATTGCTGCCTTCAATCGCTGCGGCACCTTTCCGTTCGACATCTCGCCGAGCGGGGCTTTTGGCACTGCGCCCGATTCTCATCAACAATGACTGTTCCAAACTGCCGGCACTTGGGGACGTTCCTTTTAATATGAGCAGGACATTGTCAAGAGGCAAAATCGGGCCTGGCCCCAACGATATGGGGTCAGGCCCTCTCCCTATATCAACCCCTCCGCGGCGACCTCGGCGTGTCTTCCCGACGCTCGTCTTTGCAGTTTAATATCCGCCCGTGGCGATCTCTCGCTGGGCAATCCGTTGCTACGGCTGAGGCTTCTTCGTCGAACCGACAGTCTGTGCACGCGTGTGGCGCCCTGGGCGCTCGCAGAAAAGGGACCTGAGGTTCGCCTCAACGGCTTCGGATCCAACCGCTTCCGGGGTGATCGGCTTATGTGCGGGGGAACGCCCCCCTATGCCCCCTCGGCCATTAGGCCGACCGCCCACACCCCGCAGGCGAGCGCGCGGCGCGGGGCGCCCTCCGAGCA
>OBYK01000805.1_pt1 | contig 13097 bp, 10 predicted proteins | sample 1476721 | NCBI WGS metagenome assembly OBYK01 (sample SAMEA2580191, study PRJEB22360) | human gut metagenome | biome: human gut; feature: human-associated habitat; material: faeces | place: Denmark | collected 2008/2010
TGGCTGAGTTGGAGCGGGGTGGGGCGGGGAGAAAAGCCATAAGCTCCTCGCGCTCTTTGAGGATACGGCGGGACTTCTGCCACTCCTCGGGATAGCTCATGCGGATCTCATCGAGGATGTTAAAGAAGACGTCAGCGTCGATAACCTTCATCTGGGCGTTCTTGCCGAACGGCGTCTTAGCCTCTTCGATGAGCCCCTCGAGCTCGTCGACAAGACTCACGATCCTGTCGCCAGGAAAATTCTCGCCCGGCATCCGGTCTCCTTTCATAGGTAACATATCATCGTGTTAGTTTACCACATGCCACCAGGCAATAAAAAACGTCACGAAAAGCGATGTTTGAGCGCTTCGACCACGTTGGGCGGCACAAACGTCGACACGTCACTGCCAAGCGATGCGATCTGACGCACCACCGAACTCGAGATGTAGCCGTACTGCGGAGCACTCATGACAAAGATGGACTCCAGCTCGCTATCCAGGCGATAGTTGAGGTCAGCCTGCTGCAGCTCGTACTCAAAGTCGGTCATGGCGCGCAGACCCTTAACGACGGCACCTGCCCCCTGTTCACGTGCAAAGTCGACCAGCAGGCCGGTGAAGGGCAGTACTTCGACGCCGTCCAAATCGCCGAGGGCCTCGCGAGCCAGCGCAACACGCTCGTCGAGCATAAAGGTGGTGCCCACGCCGTTTTTTCCCTGCGACTCGGCAACGGCGACGATCACGCTGGGGAAGATGCGGCGGGCACGGCGGATCACGTCGATGTGGCCAAACGTGATGGGATCGAAGGTGCCCGGGACGATCACGCGGTTGATGGTGTCATTCATGGGTGTCCTCCGTGGGCGCATCCTCGTCATTTTCGTTCTCGTCAGCATAGTCGTTCTCGTCCTCGACCACCCAGCGCAGCAAGTCAACCGAGGTAATGCCATAGCGCTTCTCCCGCACAGTCTCAAAACCAGCTGGATGAGCGCCCGCATCGGATGCGGCATGCTCAAACAGAGCAAAAGCCCCCGGCGCCAGCAAACCCTGCTGGGCAAGATTTAGCAGCAGCCCCTCAACCGGTTCGGCGCCAAAGGCATACGGCGGATCGAGCAGGACCAGATTAAAGGGACCACCCGGCACACGGCCGCGCGAGGCGCTCGCCAGCACATCGCCGGTAACGACGCGCCAACGCGAGCGGTCGCGGCACAGTGACTCGATATTCTTGGTGATCAGACGGGCGGCATTGCGATCGATCTCGAACGTGGTGAGCGTGCGGGCGCCACGCGAGAGCATCTCGATACCCAGGGCGCCGGAGCCGCCAAAGCCGTCCAGCACGCGGACCTCGTCCAAATCGAAATCGAACGCCGACATGACCATAGATGCACATGCCTCGCGCACGCGATCGGTCGTGGGACGGGTAACATCGCGCCCGCGCGGCTCTTCGATCTTGCGGCCGCGCCATTCACCGCCGATGATTCTCATCCTCCGCTGACCTCCTTAAAGATATGTCGATAGCGCATGGCGACCGCATCGCGCAAGGGGCGCGTCGCCACGGAGTCAAGGTTGCAAGCATACCGCAAGAGCTCGACCGCGTCCAAATGGGCCCATTCGATAAGATCCTCGTCGGCGTCCAGGTCCACAAAGCGCAAGGTCACGCCGCCGTGCTGGCGATAACCCAGGATCTCGCCCTCGTGGCGCAGGCGCAGGTCCATCTGGGCGAGCGTAAAGCCGTCCGAGGTCTTTTCGAGCGACTGGAGACGTTCTTGTGCCGCCGAGGCCCCGCCATTGCCCTTGGAGTGCGTCATGACCAGGCAGGTGCCCGACACGCTGCCGCGGCCCACGCGACCGCGCAGCTGGTGCAAGGCCGCCAATCCAAAGCGCTCGCCATTCTCGATGACCATGACGGTGGCGTTGGGCACGTCGACGCCCACCTCAACCACCGTGGTCGAGACGAGCACATCAATCTCACCGCGCTTAAAGGCATCGATGACCCGGTCCTTCTCCCCCGCCGGCATGCGGCCGTGAAGGCGCTCAATGGTAAGCCCCGGCAACGCCAGGCGCAGTCGGTCGAGTTCGGTTGCCGTATCGTGCAGCGGCACAGGGACAGTCACGCGGCCCTCGTCGTCACGAGCGATACCGGGCACGTCTTCCAGCTCATCGGCCGAGTCACTCGGCTCCACAAGTGGGCAGATCACATAGGCCTGCTGGTCCTTTTCGTGCGCCTCGCGAATGGCGCCGTAGGCCAGGTCGCGGCTCGACTCGGTGAGCACGCGCGTCGTAACACCCGCACCCGGAACAGGTCGATGGCGAATGATGCTCGTGTCCAGGTCGCCATAGACCGAGAGCGCCAACGTGCGCGGGATAGGCGTGGCCGTCATAACGAGCAGGTCGGCGCCCGGGCCCTTGGCACGCAGGGCATTGCGCTGGCCCACACCAAAGCGGTGCTGCTCGTCGATGACGACAAGCGACAGATGCTTAAACGCCACGTCATCCGAAAGGACCGCGTGGGTACCAAAGAGCACGTCGAGCTCGCCCGATTCCAGCTGCGCATGGATCCGCTCGCGCTCGGCCGCCGGCGTGGCACCCGTCAGGAGCGCCCAGGACATGCCAGCCTGCGAGAGCAAGGGGCCGGTCTTATCGGCATATTGGCGCGCCAGCACGCCCGTAGGCGCCATAACGCAGGACTGAGTACCCGAATCGGCCGCGACGGCCAGCGCGCACGCGGCGACGGCCGTCTTGCCGGTACCGACGTCGCCCAGCAGCAGGCGGTTCATCACGCGATCGCCATCGCACATGTCGAGCAGGATATCTTGGAACGCGGCCTCCTGCTCGTCGCTCAGCGAAAACGGCAGGGCTTCCTTGAGCGCCGCCAGGTGCTCGCCCGCGGCGTGGGCATAGGGAGCGACTTCGACCAAGCCGCCGTCGTTGCGCAAGCGCAGCGCCAGCTGCAGGTAGAGACACTCCTCATAGGCAAGCCGTGCGCGCGCGATATCGCGCTCGGCCATACTCGAGGGAAAGTGAATCGAGCGCAGCGCGCGGGCATTGCTCATCAGGCGACGCTTGACGCGCAGGCGTGCGGGAATCGGGTCGAAGGGATTACCGACAACCTCGAGCGCGCCGCTTACGATGCGACGCATCCACGCCTGGCTCACGCCATCGCTCACGTAATGGACCGGCAGGATAGTGCCCGCTGCACGCCCTTCCTCGAGCTTTTCGAAATGCGGCGAGGCCATCTGCTTAAAGCCGTAGGCAAATTCGACCTTACCCATCACGGCCAGGCGGTCGCCCTGCTTAAACTGCTGGGCAATCCAAGGCTGACGGAAAAAGGCGACTTGCAGCACGCCCGTCTCGTCCACCAGCGAGACCTCGGTCACCTGCATACGCGGGCGGGGCTGCTTTTGGACGATGCGATCGACCGTGGCGACAATCGTGCACACGGTACCGATGGGAGCCATCTCGATGGACCAGGAGCGCGTAAAGTCGAGATATCGATGAGGGATATGGAGAAGGAGGTCCCCCACCGTCCGAATTCCCAGACGGCGAAGGGCCTCCTCACGTTTACCCGAAACATATTTGAGTCGCGCGATATCCTCGTCGAGCGCATTGCTCTGGGCAAAGCGCTCCGAGACGCGCGGCACGGAGCACAGCTCGGACATGGGCAGATGCCTACTCGATTGAGAAGATCACGGGATAGAGCGGCTGCTCACCACGATGGGCATCAATCTCCAGGTCGGGCTGAGCCTCCTCGATGGCGTCGACGATCTCCCGGAAGGCCTCGTCGGACAGCTCCTCACCGGCCAGAATCGTAAGCGCGTCGCCCTCCTCTTCTTCCTGCATGCGGTTGATGCAGTCGAGCGTGACCTGCTTCACGTCGGAGCCGACCACGTCGATGGAGCCGGCGATGATACCCATAACGTCACCGGAGTGAATCGGAGAGCCGTCGGAGGCGCTGGAATCGCGCACGGCACGGGTGACCTCGCCATCGCGGACCTCGCTGATGGCGTCGACCATAGCGGCGACGGCGTCCTCGAGCTCGGAATCGGGCAGGACCGCGAACAGCGCGGAGAACGCCTGCGGGACGGTCTTGGTGGGAACAACGGAAACCTTCTTGTCGGTGCAGGCGGAAGCGGCAGCCTCGGCAGCCATGCGGATGTTTCCGTTATTGGGCAGGATGATGACCGAGGTCGCGTTGACCTGGTCCACCGCACCCAGCAGGTCGGCGGTCGAGGGGTTCATGGTCTGGCCACCCGAGACGATCACGTCAACACCGAGGGACTTGAGGATGTCGGCCTCGCCGGAGCCGGCGGCAACGGCGACAAAACCCAGCGCCTTGGCGGGCTCGGCCGCCTTTTCCTGGTCCTCGTGAATCTTGGCGGTACGGTCGTGGGCCTCCATTTCCATGTTGTGGATAAAGACCTCATAGATCTGACCAAGCTGCAGCATGTGCTCGAGCACCAGATTGGGGGTATTGGAGTGCACGTGAATCTTGTAGTCGGGGTAGGCGCCCACGAGCAGTTCGCAGTCGCCCATGGAGCCCAGGAACTTAAGGCACTCGTCCTCGTCAAACGGGGCGTCGGCCTTAAAGAGGAACTCGTTGCAATAGCGGAACTCCGAGCCCTCCCAGTCGTCGTTAGCCTCGATCTCAACGCGACCGAGGGCCGCGTCGCGGGCAGAGCCGGCAGAATCAAACGTGGCGGAGAAATCCTCGACAACGGTGCTGCGGCCAAGAGCGGCGGCGACAAAATTCTCCAGGAAAATGGCAAAACCAAAGGCACCGGAGTCGACCACGCCGTTCTCCTTCAGGACGGGCAGCAGGTCGGGCGTGCGGGCGACGGACTGGTAGGCCTCGACGACGATGGCATCGAGCGCGTCCTCGGCCGAGAACTTCTTCTTTTCGCACTCGTCGGCCTTGGTCGAGACATCACGAAGCACCGTGAGGATCGTGCCCTCGATGGGCTTACGGACGGCTTGGAAGGCGACCTTAACGGCGCGGCGGAACGCATAGGCGATGTTGGCGGATGTGATGGGCTCATCGGCAGAAACGAGACCCTCGGCCACACCGCGCAGGATCTGCGAGGTGATGACACCGGAGTTGCCGCGGGCGCCCATCAGGGAACCGTGGGTGATGGCGCCGGCGATGGCCTCCATGTCGGCATCGGCGGGAAGAGCGGAGAGCTCCTTGGTCACCGAGGCGAGCGTGAGCGACATGTTAGTGCCGGTGTCACCGTCGGGCACGGGGAAGACGTTGAGCTTGTTGATCTCCTCGGCCTTGTCGGAAACGGCAGCCGCAGCGATCGGAAAACAGGTGCGAATGGTCTTTGCAATCATGGGTATTTGAATCTCCGTTTTCGGATGCTAGTTCAAACGGCTCTTGAGCGCGTCGATATGGATGCCGATCTTAAGGCTGGCGGGATCGATCTGAGCGATTTCCTGCAGGGTGAAGGCAACGGAGCTCGAAAGATTGTGGCAGACGGACTTCATGTTGACGCCGTTCTCGAGCACGACGTGAAGATCGACCGTGAGGCCGTTCTCGTCGGCGGAGACAAGCACGCCCTTGCGGAGGCGCTGACCGGCAAGCAGGCGCACGCTCTCGGCGCCTTGGAGCTGCTCAGCCATACCGACGACGCCATAGCACGTCATCGCGGCATAACCGGCAATATCGGCAATAACGTCGTTCGAGACGCTCAGGCTGCCGTTAATGGTCTCAGACACAAGAATCTCCTTATCTGGTGCTCGCGGCACCATGTCGTGGGAGCAATCACTGCAATATTCTACAACGACCGCGCCATGTTGAGGTGGTGGGTCGCGGGATTACATCCTCGACACGAAATGTTGATATGGCAACGTTCGAGTCAATTGGTCGCGGCATGAAAAAACCCGCCGCATAAGCGACGGGTTTTATAACCTGGCTCCCCGGGTAGGACTCGAACCTACAACAGCGCGGTTAACAGCCGCGTGCTCTACCATTGAGCTACCGAGGAATTTAAAAGCCCAGCGGAATGGGCTGAAAATTCTGGCTCCCCGGGTAGGACTCGAACCTACAACAGCGCGGTTAACAGCCGCGTGCTCTACCATTGAGCTACCGAGGAATAGGTGCGTGCTCTCAAGCAACGAAGTTAATTATACGGACGAATCAGCTCAGGGCAAGAACTTTTTTGAGAATTTTTCCGACCTAGTCATTGGGGACGTTCTTAAACGACTAGTCATTCAAGAACGTCCCCAATGACTACATGAAAGCGCCCCCAAGCGGATGTACTTGAGGGCGCTTCTTGCTTGCGAGGTTATGACTCGATGTAGTCCTTGAGCTTGCTCGAACGGCTCGGGTGGCGGAGCTTAGCCAGAGTCTTGGACTCAATCTGGCGGATGCGCTCGCGCGTGACGCCAAACTCGCGACCGACTTCCTCGAGCGTGCGAGGATGACCGTCAACAAGGCCAAAGCGCAACTCGATAACCTTGCGCTCACGATCGGCAAGCGAATCGAGCACCTGGGTGAGCTGCTCCTGCAGCATGGAGAAGCTGGCGGCATCGGGCGGAACGATGGCCTGGGAGTCCTCAATGAAGTCGCCCAGCTGGGAATCCTCTTCCTCGCCGATGGGGGTCTCGAGCGACACGGGCTCCTGCGAAATCTTCTGGATCTCGCGGACGCGGTCGGCGCTCATGTCCATCTCGGCACCGATCTCCTCGGGGGTCGGGTCGCGACCCAGGTCCTGGAGAAGCTGGCGCTGCACGCGAACAAGCTTATTGATGGTCTCGACCATGTGCACGGGAATACGGATGGTTCGGGCCTGGTCGGCGATAGCGCGCGTGATGGCCTGACGGATCCACCACGTGGCGTACGTGGAGAACTTAAAACCCTTCTGGTAGTCGAACTTCTCGACGGCGCGAATCAGACCGAGGTTGCCCTCCTGGATCAGGTCAAGGAACAGCATGCCGCGGCCGACATAGCGCTTGGCGATGGAGACGACCAGACGCAGGTTTGCACTGATGAGTGCCTGCTTGGCTTCGAGGCCAACGTTCTCAATGCGCGTAAGACGACGCATCTCGGAACGCGTGAGCTCGAGCTCGCCTGCCTCGGCAGCCTCGAGCTTCTCGGTGGCCTCGAGACCGGCCTCGATCTTCATGGCCAGATCGACCTCTTCGGAGGCGGTCAGCAGGTCGACCTTGCCGATCTCCTTGAGGTACATACGAACCGGATCGCCGGTCAGCATCACCGTGGAGGCATCGATACCACGCACGCGAGAGCGTGAACGGGACGTGCGCACGGTGCGCTTCTTCTTGCTCTTGGAAGAACCCATCTCGGCGTCGGCCTGACGGGCCATCTTAAGCTCGTGATCGTCGAGCGAGCCGGAATCGTGCTCGTCGTCGTCATCGAAATCGTCGGTATCGGTATCGTTATCGTCATCGTCGACGTCCATGGGGGCGTCGTCGTTACCGCTCGCGGAGATAATCTGGATGCCGCTGTTGCGCAGCGCGGAATACACCGCGGTGAGCTGCTCGTCAGAAACATCGATATCCTTCAGGGCGACCTGAATCTCGTCCTCGGTTACCGAAGTCCTGTTTGAGCCGTTACCCATGAGCTTTGCAACGTAGGATTCCAGCCCAGTACCCGTGCTCTCAGTCTTTTTTGGCACAGATTCTCCCTTCATAGTCCACAGGACTCAATACTTTAGCACACACATTGACGTCTATACCCAAAAAGAGGACTGGATATAGGCGAGAATACGCTGGTTGACCACAACATCTAGGCTTGTTCGGTGCCCGCGGCCTCCAGGCCGATCAAACGGAACGGGTCCGCCACGCCGCCGATCGACTTTTGCAGTTCGCGTTGACGCTGCGAATCCTGCGCGGCCTGCACGGTCAGCGCGCGACGGGCCTCATCGTCGAGCGAACGGTCCCGGCGCAGCTTGGCCTGTGCGGCACGCATGCGACGCTTGATGGTGTAGAGCTCGAGCGTATCGAGCATAAACACGATGTTCGTCTCGGTGGGGTGCTTGCTCGTCGCCGAGATGCGCCCGGCACTCACAAGCGTTGCCGCCTCGGGACACACCGAGCGTGCCGCATCCATGCAGGCTGCAGGATCGGTTCCCGGCGGCGTTGCCAGAACGGCCCATGCGATGGACTCGTGGCGCGGGTCAATCCACTCGATGGAGCAGATGCGGTCGGCATACGTGCGGAACAGGTCGGGGTAGCTAGTAAGCATCGTCAACAGCTCGCGCTCCCCTGCCAAGGACTTGCGTTCCAAATCGGTCAGGACCATAGGGGCCGAGGCGTCTGCCGGGCCATCGGCGGGCACAGCGCCCATACCATCAGGCACATCGATCGGCGGCAGGTCGTCGACCTCCACTGGTGCAGCGCAATAGGCATCGAGCGGGACGTAGTCGTACGGTTCTTCCTCGACCGGCGCCGCTACGGCCGGAGTCGCGCCCGATGCCCAAGCACCACGAGATGTCCCCTGCGAACCAGACGACCGACCGCCCGCGTTACCAGATCGCTCAGCCTGCGCCCGCTGGCGTTCATAGTTCTGTTCGCGGCGGCGCTCCGCATCCTCGCGCTTGGCGACGTCGCGAAACACGCGGCCCGAGCTCGCGCGCACGGTCTCCAGATCCAAACCCAACAGATCGGCAATCTGGATAAAGTACGTGTCGATCATATAGCTGTCGCGCAGCGGATAGATGAGCGTGAGAGCGTCCTCCAGCGCCTTGGCGCGACCGCCCGGCGTGGTGATGTCGCTCGACTCCTGCAGCGAACGGTAGACAAAGTCCATAAGCGGCTCGGCAGCGTCGATGCGCGTCTGCAGCTCCTGTCCACCATGTGCCGTAATAAACTCCATAGGATCGTTGCCGTCGGGGAGCACCACGCAGCGCAGATCCATCGAATCCTGCTCGATAAACTGAATCGCGCGGCGGGCGGCCTTCTGACCCGCGGCGTCTCCGTCAAACATATACACGATGCGCTTGGCAAAGCGGGTGAGCGTCTTAACGTGATGCTCCGTGAGCGCAGTGCCCAGCGTGGCGACGACGTTTTTGATCCCCGCCTCCCAGCAGGCAATGCAATCGGTATAGCCCTCCACCACGATGGCCGTATCCTGCGCGACGATAAACTCCTTGGCCCAATTAAAACCGTAGAGGTTTCGCTTTTTATGGAACACACTCGTCTCGGCAGTGTTGAGATACTTAGGCTGGCCGTCGCCCATAATGCGACCGCCAAAGGCGATGTTATGCCCTTGTTCGTCAAAGATGGGAAACATCACGCGGTCGTAAAAGCGGTCGGCGAGCTGTCCGCGCCCGCGGCTCACGGCAACGTTGGCATCGATCATCTCCTGCGGGGTAAAACCCGCCTGGGACAGGTGCGACACCAGCGCGTTGCAGCCCGGCGCAAAGCCCAGGCAGTAGCCACCCATGCCGCGGCTGGCAAAGTACTCGCGCGGACGGCCGTCCTTACCGCGCATAAGCATGGTGTGATAGAACTGGGCGGTCTCGGCGCACAGATCGTAGATGCGGGCACGCTTGGTACCGCGCTCGCGGCGGTCTCCGGTGTCGTGCAGCTCAATACCCGCGCGGTCGGCCAAATAACGGATTGACTCGGGAAAGCTCAGGTTCTCGCGCTTCATGATATAGGTGAAGACGTCGCCACCCTCACCGCAACCAAAGCAATGCCACACCTGCGTGGCAGGGATAATGTGGAATGACGGCGTCTTTTCGCCATGGAAGGGGCAGCAACCCCAAAACTCGTGGCCGCGGGGCTTGAGCTCAACCGTTTCCTGCACGATGGCGACTAAGTCGGACGCAGCGCGTACCTGGTCTTTTTCCTCATCGCTAATCACGGATGCTCACCCCCTGCTCACCCAAGTTGTGACGAATGTCCTCGATATTACCCTCGACGGTCGCAATCAACTCATCCAGCGAATCGAACACACGCGAGGGACGTAGCCAGCGCGTAAACGCCAGCGAAACGGAAGCGCCATAGAGGTTGCCCGTATAACCAATTAAATTAGCCTCAAGATGCGCAGATGCCGCATCATCGGCATACGTCGGCGGCAGTCCGACGTTCACGGCAGCGGGCCACACGGTGTCATCGACGAGCACCAGACCCTCATACACGCCATCGGCAGGCACCTGAATGCCGTCGGGAACTTGCAGGTTTGCCGTGGGAAAGCCCATGCCAGAACCCTCGTGGCGGCCGCGAATAACACCGCCGCGCACCATATACGGGCGGCCGAGCAACTCAGCAGCCAGCTCCACATGGCCCTGTCCCAGCTCATGACGAATGCGGGTGGCGCAAATGGCCTCACCGCCCTCGCAAAGCAGGTCGTGACCATACACGTCAACGCCGTGCTCGGAACCCCAGGCGCGCATCTCGGCAACACCAGAAGCACCGCCACGACCCAGTCTAAAGTCACTGCCAACGCGAATCGAACGAATGTCAACCACGCGCGACAGCAGCGCAAGAAAACCAACATGGTCGAGTGCCGCAACCTCTGGCGTAAAGGGAACGGCCACCACCGCATCGACCCCGGTCTGAGCCAAGGCATACAGACGGTCGGCCGTCATCATCAATTTTTGAGCGGGCGAAGGGCTCACCACGACGTCCGGGTCGGGATCGAAGGTGACCACGACCGCCTTGCAACCATGGGCGCGGGCATCACGGACAAGCGCTGCAATGAGCTCCTGGTGTCCACGGTGCACGCCATCGAACACGCCGATGGCGATGGAGGCAGCACCCAAGTGCTCGCACTCATCAAATGCATCGGCAGTAACGATGCGAGCCTCGTCCGACTCGCCCGCGAAAAAGATACGCGCGAGCTCGCGAGCGGACAACATCATCGAACACCGCCGATTGCCTGCGGAAAAACGTGCTCCATGACAAAGCGGCCACCCTCAATGCGGGCGAGCGCCTTGAGTCCCCCATCGAGCACCAACGCAAACGGCGCCTTCGAGGCATCGAAATCGGAAAGCGCACGCTCAACGGGAATGCGTCGGCCGCAGAGCAGGTCGTCGGCAAGATTGCCCGGCAAGTCAACACGTGTAGCGCCCAGGGCCGCAATGGGATCCAGGGCAAAGCCAGCCGCGGACTCGGGAGAAAGCTCCTCGACCGCATGACAGGCGCCAATGGAAACAACACCGGAGGCCGTGCGGCGCAGCGCGGAAATGTGCGCGGCGCTCTCACAGGCGCGGCCCAGGTCGCGAGCGAGCGCTCGGATATAGGTGCCCTTGCTCACCGAGAACGCCACGGTCCACACACACGTATCACCCTCGCCGCCTACGGCAATCAGATCGGCGGCATAGACCTCGACGGGGCGCGGAGGTAGGTCCACCGCATTGCCCTCGCGAGCAGACTTGTAGGCGCGAACGCCATTGACCGAGATAGCCGAAAACGCCGGCGGCACCTGCATCTGCGGACCCAACATGGCGGCCAAGTGCTCACGGGCATAGGCAGGATCGCGGAGCTCGTTGGCAACAGCCACCGTGCGGACCGCCTCGCCCTCCGCATCATCGGTATTGGTCTCGGCACCAAACGAGATGTCGGCGACGTAGCTTTTGGTATCGAGCGTGAGCATGCCCAGCAGACGGGTGGCCTGGCCCACGCCCACCACCATGACACCCGAAGCCATGGGGTCGAGCGTGCCGGCATGGCCGACGCGCCGCTCATGGAGGGCGCGCCGGCATTGCGAGACCACATCGTGGGACGTGCAGCCCACCGGCTTATCGACGGCGAGCAGCATATTCAATTGAGAAGGCGTACGACGAGCCATGTACCATCCAAAAAGTTAAAGCTCGACGGTCACCGAAGCGGGATCCTCCCCTACCAGCTCGGCGAGCATGGGAAGTGCCACGGTGAGCGTCTCGAGAATCGTTCCGTTGTTGGAGAAACCGGCGGCAGCGGGATGTCCGCCTCCGCCAAAGGAAGCAGCGATCTCGGACACGTTGAGGTCGCCCTTGGAGCGCAGGTTGCCGCGCACCTTGGTATCGCCCTCAATGCCCTTCAGGAACAGGCAGACCTCGACGCCCATCACCGAGCGCACCACGTCAACCAGGCCGTCGCACTCATCCGAGGTGACACCGCAAGCCTCAAGGTCGCTCTGGTACGCGTAGCTATACGCGACGCGCCCGTGGGCCACCGTCTTGATGCGGCCCATAACGATGGACTTGAGGTGCAAAAACTCAACGCGCATGCTCTGATATACCTCGAGTGCCACACGCGCCGGATCGGCACCGTGGGCAACCAGACGCGAGGCCGCATGGAACGCAGCGGCATCGGCGTTTTGGTACTGAAAACGGCCGGTATCGGTAACCAAGCCGCACAGCAGGCAGGTCGCAACGCCATCACGTGCGACAATGCCACAATTGTCCAAGAAGCGGTCGATGATCATAGCGCAGGCTGCGGCTTCGACGCGCCTCAGGCTCAGCTCGGCAAACTCCTCGCGCGCCGGATGGTGATCGAAGCACACCACATGCTTGGAGCGACGAAGCACCTCGGCGGAATTATTGAGACGCTCGACGACCGGTACGTCCACCGAGATGAACAGGTCCGGATTGCCGGTGTACGCAGATGCCGGAACCAGGCGATCGGAGCCTTCCATAAAGCGGTAGATACGCGGAACCGGGTCATCGTCTGCCAGCAGCAGCGCAATGTCCTTGTTGGGGAAAAACTTCATAAGCGAGAGACCCAGACCCAACACGGAGCCCAAGGCGTCGCCATCGGGAGAAGTATGTCCCGAAATCGCAATGGAGGACGCACCCTCGATGAGCTCGAGGATGCGTCGCTGAATATCTGCAGACTCGCACGAGGCGAGGTCGGCGGAATTAGTCATCTAAAGCTGCCTCCTGGGCGGCATCCGCTATCGGATAGCCGTCCTCGTCCTTTTCGATCGCAAGCGTGGCGGGAACGTTTTCCAGCGCACGCGTGATGCGCTCGGCCTCATCGGTCGAGCGATCGATGCGAAAATCGAGCTCGGGCGTAACACGCCAATCGAGCGAGCGAGCCAACAGGCTGCGAATACGGCCCTTAGCGCTGGCGAGCGCCTCCATGACCTCGTCGTAGCGGCTCGCATCGCACGACACGTACACACGCGCGAACGAACGGTCCACCGCGACCTCGACCGCGGTCAAAGTAACCAGGTCGA
>OBYK01000813.1_pt1 | contig 12979 bp, 10 predicted proteins | sample 1476721 | NCBI WGS metagenome assembly OBYK01 (sample SAMEA2580191, study PRJEB22360) | human gut metagenome | biome: human gut; feature: human-associated habitat; material: faeces | place: Denmark | collected 2008/2010
GAATGCCATATTGATATCGATGAGCGACAGGCGATCGCCAACGCGCTCCTCGACGGCGGCGACGGCACTCGCAAACTGATCTGGCTTGGAGCCAAAGAGCTGCACGCAAATCTGCTGCTCCTCGTCGGCCGGCAGCACCAGGCGCCACGTTTTGTTGCTGGCATAGGCAAGGCCTGCCACGCTCACCATCTCGCTGTAGGCAAGGTTGGCACCGCGGCGGCGGCACATGATGCGGTAGGCAGGGTCGGTCACGCCCGCCATGGGAGCCATAAGGAACGGCTGCTCGGCGTAGGCGCCCAGCAGCCGCTTGCTGTATTCAGAAAGCGCCATAGACCTACTCGTCCACCTTGAGGATCGCCATAAACGCCTCCTGCGGGACCTCGACCGAGCCGATGGCCTTCATGCGCTTCTTGCCCTCTTTCTGCTTCTCGAGCAGTTTGCGCTTACGCGAGATATCGCCGCCGTAACACTTGGCAAGCACGTCCTTGCGCCGCGCTTTGACGGTGGAACGGGCAATGATCTTGTTGCCGATAGCACCCTGGATGGGCACCTCGAACAGCTGACGCGGAATAATCTCCTTGAGCTTGTCGCATAGGCCGCGGGCAAGACCGTAGGCCTTGTCCTTGTGGACGATAAACGACAGCGCGTCCACCTCGTCGCCCGAAAGCAAAATATCGAGCTTCACAAGCTCAGATGGACGATACTCATTGAACTCGTAGTCGAGCGAGGCATAGCCCTTGGTGCGGCTCTTGAGCTGATCGAAGAAGTCCAAGATGAGCTCGGCGAGCGGCATATCAAAGCGCATCTCGACCGATTTGCTCGTCAGGTGGATCATGTCGGTCGTGACGCCGCGGTGCTCGATGGCGAGCTGCATGACGGCACCCGTGTACTCAGGCGGGCAGATGATCTTTGCCTTGAGGTAGGGTTCCTCGATACGTTCGATGCGCGTGGCCTCGGGAAGGTCCTGCGGGCTACGGACATCGATCATTTCGCCGTCGGTCTTGTAGACGTGATAGTCGACCGAGGGAGTCGTGGCAATGAGGTCCAGGTTGAACTCGCGCTCCAGGCGTTCCTTGACGACTTCCATGTGCAGCAGGCCCAGGAAGCCCACGCGGAAGCCAAAGCCAAGCGCCACCGAGGTCTCGGGCTCCCACACCAACGACGGGTCGTTGACGTGCAGTTTATCGAGCGCGTCACGCAGGTTCTCGTAGTCCTTATTATCGATCGGGAACAGGCCCGTATAGACCATGGGCTTGGCCTCGCGATAACCGGGAAGCGGCTCGAGGCAGGGGTTCGACGCCCACGTAAGGGTATCGCCCACGCGAACGGCCTCGGGGTCCTTCAGGCCCGTGACCACGTATCCGACCTCGCCGACCGTCAGCGCGTCGACCGGGGTCTCGGCGGGACGCTTGACGCCCACGCCATCGACCAAAAAGTCGCCCTTTGCCTGCATCATGCGCAGGGTATCGCCCTTTTTGATGGAGCCGTCAAAGATGCGCACCGTGGCGACGACACCACGATACTCGTCGAAGTACGAATCCAGGATGAGTGCCTTGAGCGGCGCGTTCGCATCGCCCTTGGGCGGAGAAATCAAAAAGACAATGGACTCCAGCAGATCGTGGATGCCCTCGCCGGTCTTGCCCGAGACGCACACGGCATCATCGGCAGGGATCGCCAGATCATCCTCGATCTCGGTCTTAACCTCATCGGGATGGGCCGAGGGCAGGTCGATCTTGTTGATGGCCGGCACAATGTCCAGATTGGCGTTCATGGCGAGCGTCGCGTTGGAGACGGTCTGCGCCTCGACACCCTGGGTGGCATCGACGACGAGCACCGCGCCCTCACAGGCGGCCAGAGAACGCGAGACCTCGTAGGTAAAGTCAACGTGGCCCGGCGTATCGATCAGATTGAACTGATACGTCTCACCATCGTCGGCGTCATAGGAAACGCGGACGGCATTGGACTTGATCGTAATGCCGCGCTCGCGCTCGATATCCATGGTGTCGAGCAACTGCGATTCCATGTCGCGCTCGTCGACGGTATGGGTGAGCTCGAGGATGCGGTCGCTGATCGTGGACTTGCCATGGTCGATATGCGCAACGATCGAGAAGTTGCGGATGTGGGAAATGTCAATTGAAGTATTCATGCGGACTATCTTACCCGAGTGGTACAAAAAATGGAGCCTGTTCCATAAAACAGGCTCCATTTATGCGCGTAATCTGTGTGTTGTGAAATTTACAACTTAGGCGTTGATGCTGTTCACGAGCTTGGCAAGACCGGACTTGCGGTTGGAAGCCTGGTTCTTGTGGATAACATGCTTGGCGGCAGCCATGTCGAGACGCTTGGTGACGGTCTTGAGGGCAGCCTGGGCCTTCTCGGCGTCGCCCTCGGCGACGGCGGACTGGACGTGCTTGGTCAGCGTCTTGAGCTCGGACTTGACAGCCTTGTTACGCATGCGAGCTGCCTCATTGGTGCGGATACGCTTCTTCTGAGACTTGATGTTTGCCACTTCTGGAGTTCCTTTCGAGTTCCTTGCAAAAAATGTATGACACCTCTGAGACACGGTGAGGTCATGCAAGTGCCTACTTTAGCACGCTCCCCCTCAAAGGGATAGAACGAATTTGTCAAATAGGCAGGTATCATCACGATTTTCTCAAGATGTTCGTAATCCAGAGCAAAAGAGCCGTCTGAGAATCGGCCGAACCCTTGAGCGCAAGCTCCACATCGACCGCACCCTCGAGCGCTGCGATGAGCTCTGCCATCGAAAAGCGACGTGCCCAGGTCAGGTGATTCTTGACCTGCCAGGACTGGAGCTTGAGCGTTGCGGCGAGCTCACGACCCTGTCCGCGCGCATCGAGCGCCTTGGCGACGATCAGCTCACGGATGCGACCACATAGCAGCGTGTAGGCCCACACGTAGCTCTTGGAGGGCAAAAGCTTAAAGAGCTCGAGCGATCGCCGCATATCGCGAGCCGAGACGGCGTTGAGGAAGTCCCAGGGTTGAACCTCGGCCGTACGTACAATCCAGCGCTCAACATCGGCAAGTTCAATCTGAGGCGACTCAACCATCTGGGCAAGCTTAGCCAAGTCGTTATCGAGCATGCGAGTGTTTTCACCTGAACGCGAGACAAGCTCCTCGGCGGCCGCCGTCGAGATCGACTTGCCGTGCTGCGTCGCCATCTGCTGCACGCGGCGCGGTAGCTCCCAGCGCTTGGTGCCGGAGCAATCGATCACAGCCTTCTTGTCGATCTTGGCAATCGCCTTATACAGGCGCGTGTTCTTGGCAAGCGAGTCGGCGATGATGAGGCAGACCGTTGTGGGGCTGGGACTCGCCAGATACCCGACGAGCGGCTCCGAGACCGCCTTGGCGAGCTTTGAGCAGCCATCAAGGATTACCAGACGAAACTCGCTGCCCATCGGAAAGGTGTTAAGCGATCCGATAATGGACTCGATATCGGGGTCCTTGGTCATGTCGCGCTCGTCGAGGTTGAACTCGACCATGCCCGTCTTTTCCAGACGCGCTTTCATACGCGAGACGGCGTGGTCGCGTTTGACGCCGTCGGTACCGACGATCAGATATGCCGGCAGCAGACCGGTTTCGGACATTGCGCTCCCCTCCCGCAGGCCTTCGCATTCGTTCCGTGCCATTCTAGCCCAGGGGCCCACCACACGCCAACGACGTCGTCACGGTCGCTGGCATCGCATCGCAAAGCCATTCGTAGTCGGCGTGATGGTAATGTCGCCGTGTTCGATGGTGCACGCGAACACGCCGCCCGCTTCCTTCACGGCATCGATGCAGGCATCGGACGGATGTCCGTATCGATTCCCCTCACCCGCGCTCGCGAGGGAAAGCTCGGGCTTCAGGACGTCCAGCAACTCGCCATCGACTGAAACCTTGGAGCCGTGATGCCCAAGTTTAAGGACATCGATATCCCCCACTTCCTGCACGAATTCCCGCTCTTGGTCGAGCTCGGCATCACCGGTGAGAAGTATTCGCAGGCCCTTGCCTTCCTGAACATAAGAGAGCAACAGGACAAGCGAGTCCTCATTTCCCTCGCCATCCACGGACTCGAATGGCCACATCACGCGGGCGCAAAAAGAGCCGATTTCGACCGTATCCCCACGGCGCACCTGCCGATACTCCACGCCAGGTCGGTTCAATACCTCGGCAGGGGCATCCTCCAGCGCATCGGCCGCCACGGCAATCGTTCCGACCGAAAACTGTTCGAGCACGGCAGGCAAACCACCCCAGTGGTCCTCATCCCAATGCGTCACAAAGACGGCATCGATATGGTGCACGTTATTGCGAACCAACGCCGCCACCACACGCTCGTCGAGCCCACAGTCGACGAGCGCTACTGCGCCGCCCTGGCGGATAAGAATCGCATCGGCCTGGCCCACATCGAGCACCGTCACCGAAGGCGGAGCAGATCGATCCCAATAGACGTACGGAATCGCAGCCAAGAGCACCAGACATGCAAGCCCCACCGCCATAGGACGTGCACGGGGACGAGGCCACCAGACCAGCAGAACCGCCAGCAAACACGGCACTAGGCAAATCCACATGCTATCGGGCGGCACGCTCACGGATGCACCCGGCATGGCGGCAAACAGCTGCTCGAAGAACAGCGCGCAACGGGCGGCAATCACGGGCACAACGAGCGCCCAAGTCCGCAACGGTCCCACGAGCGAAAAGGGAGCCAGCACGATTGACACAGCGAGCAGCACGCTCACCACCGGACCGATGACCGCATTTGCCAGCGGAGCAATGAGCGAGAACGTACCGAAGGCAGGAATGGTAATGGGAAGTGTCGCCAGTTGCGAGCACAGCGTGACGGAAAGCATGCTGGCAACGCCCGATGGCACACCCAGCTCACCCAAAGCGCAGGTCACATAGGGGCAAAAGCACAGAATGGCTAAGACGCTGGCGCATGAAAGCTGAAAGCCCATCTCGAACAGCACCGTCGGCCGCAGTAGTACAAAGATGGACATGGTTACGAAGAGTGCCGAAAGGCCGTGCCGACGACGCCCCGCGCCGTTTACGACAAGCGTCACGAACACCATGCAGCACGCGCGCACGGCCGAGGGAGACGCGCCCGTAAAGGCAGCGTAGCCCACAAGCGTTATCGCCAATATCGCCCGCTGAAGACCACGTGAGCACCGAGTCTTTTGCAATACACCCTCGATTACAAACCCCACGATAGCCAAATGGCTGCCCGAGACGGCGATAAGATGCGCCGTTCCCGTCACCGAAAACCAGTCGCCCGCCGGCTGGGCGCGCAGCTCGGCCGAACGACCGCAGACGACACCGGCTATGAGCGCACGCGCCGGGTCGGTCGCAGGCGCGATTGATGCAAGCAGTCCATTTCGCAGCCGAAGCAGCGGCCCCGGAGAACCCTCATCGACCGATAAAATCCGAACGGCTTTAACCTTGCGCACCTCGCCTCGGAGCACGCGCGATCGTCCATATGCATCGTTCTCAAAACGCGAAACGCGACCGATAACACGCACGTGCGCCCCGACCTTGAGCTCACGATCACACGATAGGCGAACCGTTGCCAAGTTCTTACCGTCCGCGCGTGCCTCGCAGGTATAGGAATACACGTCGTCGTTTATGGATGGATCACCCTGCACGACAAACTCGAGGCTGCTTGCCGCTCGACCGTCGAGCGCCTTCGAGGCGTTGAGCGCGCCCACGGCCCACCACGCCGAGACGACCGCTCCCGCCACGAGACCGACGGACGCGGCATACAGCCACCGCTTCAAAGGGGCAAGCCGCGCACAAGAGTGAGCCAGCACAACGAAAACCGCTGCCGCAACGGGAATGGCCCATAGCGGCCCGACCGCCGTCGCCCACTCCCTCAACAGCGCATCAGCGGCTATGCTAAGCACCAAGGCGCAGCTCACGCACATGCCGGCACACAGGGCCATCGTCCACGGAATCAGGGGCCGCGGAGGCATCACGTGCTCTCGCTCGGTCGCACTCATACGCAGATGCAATCTTTGATTTTGGCAAGCTTCTTCTCGCCGATTCCCGACACACGCATCAGATCGTCAACCGAGGCAAAAGCACCGTTCTTTGTCCGTTCATCGATAATCGACTGGGCCATGGAGGGACCGATGCCCGAAAGCGTCTGCAGCTCTTCTGCGCTTGCCGTATTGATATTTACTAGGCTTGTTGCGCCACTCACGCCCGATGATGCGGAAGCCCCACCATCAACACTGGCTTCCGCAATGGACGCCTGCTGCTCCCCTACCGTTGGAACGTAAATCTTCTGTCCATCGACGACCTTAGATGCCCGATTGAGCCCCGTAACGTCTGCCTCGGGCGCCAGCCCGCCGGCGGCATCAATCGCCTGAGCCACCCGCGCGCCGTCCTTGAGACGATATACACCGGGCGACACAACGGCGCCATCGACATCGACATAGACCTCTGCCGCGGCAGACGCCTTAGACGAAGAACCTTCGGATGTCTTTCCGCTCGAGGCATCACCGGATCCCGGCTCCACCAACGAGCCCGGACCGTCAGTGCGCTCAAACGACACACCGCCGGCACCGCCGCCATGGTTCGCCATTGCCAGTCCACTCGCCATCGCAATTACGACCAGCATCGCCATCACCACTGCCTTATGACCGAGCAGTTTGCCCGCCCAGCGGTCCATCTTTTTGACCCGTTCGTGTTGTTCGCGCTGCGCCATAGCAAAACCTCCCAACAACATCGTGTCAGGAAAAGAGCCCTGCAACAGCCACGCTCCAAAACCGGTTTTAGCGGTCAAACCAAAAACCGACCAAAACCTTGCACAGATCTGTCCATTTATTCAGGCACACGTCAGCAAATGAACACTTAGCCGCAAAATGCCCAGATAGCAAAAGACCGACGATGCAGACGCATCGTCGGTCTATGCACAAAATTACTCGTGATCTTGGTAAATCTCACGCGGAGCAAGCTCCGAATGTTTGCGTTTTAAGGTCTTAGGGGCCTTATACGTGTTGCTCTCGAAGTCAATGTACTCGGTCTGCTTGAGCAGGCGCTCGATCATCTCCTCGTGATCGAACAACTCCCAGGCCTCATGCACGGCATCGAGTTTAGCGTGCGTCTCGGGACGGCGCGGCATAAACAGCGTGCAGCAGTCGGGCGCAGCCTCAGTTGAGATATCGAACGTACCGATCTCCTCGGCGCGCGCGATAATCTCCTGCTTGTCCGAACCGATGAGAGGACGGAACACGGGAATCTTCACGGCTTCGTTGACGGCCATGATGTTCTCAAGCGTTTGGGAGGCAACCTGCCCAAGCGATTCGCCCGTAACGATGGCCCTGGCACCCTCGATGTGTGCAATGCGCTCGGCAACCGAATACATAATGCGGCGATACATGATCACGCGCAGGTTGCTGGGACAGGTGACCGAAATCTCACGCTGGCAGTCGCCAAACGGCACCACGTACAGGCGGCCGATCTGGACACCCGGCTCAAGCGCACGGATGATGTCCTGCACCAAATACTCGCTCGTATCGGGCGTCTGCGGACGACCGGAGAAATGCACCGGCACGCAGACCGCGCCGCGACGCGCGAGCATCCAAGTCGCCACCGGAGAATCGATACCCGACGACAGCAGCGTCACGACCTTGCCGGCAGAACCCACCGGCAGACCGCCCACGCCGCGCTCGGAGCGCGCGTACACATAAACGCTACCCTGGACCACCAGTACGTGCACCATCGCATCGGGGTCGTGCATTTGAACCTTTTTATCGGGAAAGGCCTCACACAGCACCTCACCCACCCGACGATTGATATCGATCGAGGTGAGCTCATAGTCAGTATTGGAGCGCTTGGCGTGCACCTTAAACGAATCGAAGGAACCAAACTCGCGCAACGCCTTCACGGCGGCGGAGCAGTACTCCTGCGGGTCGCGGTTGGTGTGATACGCCAAAGACACACGGGCAACGCCGGGGACGGTGCGGATGACACGCGCCGCCTCGTCGGCCTGATGCTCGTTAAAGGTCACGAGGATATAACCGGAAATTCGAGACACGGCGTTCACGGAAAAGGCGGCCAAGGCCGCCTTGATGTTATCCATGAGGATATGCTCAAAATGTGCGCGGTTCTTGCCCTTCAGTCCAACCTCGTGATAGTGGACCAGGCAGACGCGAGCCGCCATTTAGGCTTCAGCAACCTTATGGCCGAGCGCCTTCTCGTAACGGGCCTCGTCGTAAGAGATGTCGCCGTCGACAATCTCGTCCATAGCCATCGAGATGGTATCGGCACCGGAAAGCCCGATGGTGATGTCATCGACATCCTGGACGGCAAGCACGCGGTTGTGCTGGCCACGCAGCATGCTATTGATGTCGCAGGCGCGCTTGGAGGCAAGCGAAGCGAGCAGGAAGCGGTTATGATCGGTCTTCTCCAGAAGATCGTCAATGCAAGGCTTTACAACGGACACGGACCTCAGATCCTTTCATGCATATCGAGAACGCGAACGAGCTCATCGGTCGCGCGGTCGAGATCGTCATTCACCACGACGTCGTCGTAGCGGTCGGCAAGGGCAAGCTCATCGGCGGCGTTTGCCATACGCAGCTCGATCGTCTCGGGCGTCTCGGTACCGCGACCGACCAGACGCTCGCGGAGTACCTCAAGCGAAGGCGGCTTGATAAAGATCAGCACGGCCTCGGGGAAACGCTCCTTAACCTGCAGGGCACCCTGGACATCGATCTCCAAAATCAGAGACGCGCCCGAGGCGAGCTTGGACTGAACCTCGCTCACCAACGTGCCGTAGCAATTACCGTGGACCTCGGCCCACTCAACAAACTCACCGTTTGCCACGCGGCGGTCGAACTCCTCGCGCGTCAGAAAAAAGTAGTTGACGCCGTCGACCTCACCTTTGCGTGGTGCTCGCGTGGTAGCCGAAACCGTCAGGCCCAAGTTCGAGCGGCGCTCGCGCACACGAGTGACGAGCGTACCCTTGCCTGCGCCTGACGGTCCAGAAATCACAAAGAGCTTGGAATCCTGAGCGCTCACTTATTTGGTCAGCTGCTCGAGGAGCTGCTCGCGCTGACGGACGCCGAGGCCCTGGACGCGACGGGTAGCGGAGATACCGAGCTCCTCCATGATCTTGGCGGCCTTGGCCTTGCCATAACCAGGAAGAGACTCGATGAGGGTGGAAACCTTCATGCGGGAAGCGATGGGGTCATCGGAGTTGAGCACGGACTCGAGGGACTTCTCGCCCTTCTTGATCTGCTCGCGAAGCTCAGCGCGGGCGTGACGTGCGGCAGCAGCCTTCTCAAGAGCCTGCTTGCGCTGCTCGTCGGTAAGCTGAGGGAGTGCCATTCGTACCTCCAAAAAGTTGGGTTATATCTAATTCAATAATTGGCATTTTAGCACGTAGAACGTACAAAATGCCCAATCGCGGCTCCATAGGTTAGACGATACCCGCAAAAAGTGCAATATACTGCGCCCAAAGTTAAGCCCCTGACCTGCGATTCCACACAAAGGATGGGAAAGTTTACGCAGGCACAGGGGCTATTTTGTGCTAATGAGACCCAAAAGTGGTGACTTAGGGGAATCTTTTAGGCGACGTTTTCGACCAGCTCAGCGACAATAGCGTCAAAGGCGGCAACCGGATCGTCGGCGCCGGTGATGGGACGGCCCACCACAATGTGGCTTGCGCCACGCTCGATAGCCTGGGAAGGCGTCGCCACGCGGGACTGGTCACCAAGGGCGGCACCCACCGGACGCACACCCGGAGTCACGATCAGGGCATCGGGACCCAGCAGCTCACGCATGTCGTGAGCCTCCATCGGCGAGCACACGATACCGTCGATGCCGTTGGCCTGAGCGAGCTTTGCCAGACGGGCGGCCTCCTCGGCCACGGGCGACTCGACGCCGATCTCGCTCAAGGCATCCTGATTCATGCTCGTGAGCACGGTGATGGCGACGAGCTTGGCGCGGTCCTCGCGCGCCTCCTCGGCACCCTCGCGGCAGGCAGCGAGCATGGCGCCCGAACCCAAGCCGTGAACCGAGAGTAGGTCGGCACCGGCAAGCGAGGCCGAACGGGCGGCACCGCGAACCTGATGCGGAATGTCATGGAACTTAAGGTCAAGGAAGACCTTAAAGCCCAGGTCCTTAAAGGTCTTGACGATCTCGGGGCCCTCAGCGTAATAGAGCGTCATGCCAACTTTGAGCCAAGCAGCATGGCCCGAAAGCTCGTGGGCGAGCTCGAGCGCACGCTCGCGATCGCAGTCGAGGGCGACGATTACGCGGTCGCGCGCATCGGTCTCTAGCATTCGAAAGCACCTACCAGCTCGTTGATGTCCTTTACGCCCTGGGACTCGGCCCAGGCCTCGAGCTCGTGCGCGATCTTGAGCGAAGCGCACGGATCGACAAAGTTGGCCATGCCGACCGACACGCAGGTAGCGCCGGCCAGGATAAACTCGGCCGCATCTTCGCCGGTCATGACACCGCCGACACCGTTGATGGGGATATCGACGGCCTGAGCGACCTCCCAGACCATGCGCACGGCGATGTGGTGGCACAGCGGGCCCGAAAGGCCGCCCTTGGGCTTGGCCACGCGGGACTTGCGGGTATGGACGTCGATGGCCATGCCCTGGATGGAGTTGATGACTGAAAGGCCGTCGGCACCGGCAGCCTCGAGGGCCTTGGCAATCTCGGCAACGTTAACCGGAGCCATCTTTACGAACAGCGGCTTATCGGTCACCTTGCGGCAGGCAGCCCTAACGGAAGAGGCGCCCTCGGGCGTGGAGCCCATGGCGGCACCGCCGGCGGCGATATTAGGGCAGCTCACGTTGATCTCGTAGCCGGCAGCCCAGGGGCACAGCTCGACATACATCTCGAGTGCGCGGACAAACTCGTCAACGGAGTGGCCGGCAACCTGACAGATGACCTGGCAGCCGTCCTTGGACAGCTGTTCGAGCCACGGACCGGACTCGCGGGCAAAGGCGGCCACGCCGGGGTTCTGAAGGCCCACGGAGTTGATCATACCGCCGGGAATTTCGGCCATGCGGGGCGCGGGGTTGCCGGGCCAGGGCTCGGCAGCGCAACCCTTGGTGGTGATGGCGCCCAGCTGCGAAACATCAAAAAAGTTCTGGAACTGCCAACCGTAGCCAAAGGTACCGGCTGCGGTGTTGATGGGGTTCTGCATCTTGACGCCGCCGAAATCGACGGCCATGTTCGCGGTACCCACTAGAAGACCACCACCTTGGAAGCATCGAACACGGGGCCGCACATGCAGGCGCCCTTCATACCGTCGACCGTCTCGACATTGCAGGTGTTGCAGGCGCCAAAGCCACAGCTCATCATGCGCTCAAGCGACACCTCGCAGTACGCACCGGCCTCGGCGGCAGCGGCGGCGACTTTCTTCATCATGACGGCGGGGCCGCAGCTGGCGACGAACATGGCGTCTGCCGGGTCGGTGCAAAAACCGTGCGTGCCTAGCGTGCCATCGTCGGTGCACACGTTAACCGTGGCGCCCAGCGCGCGGAACTCATCGACACCCACGGCCTTGGAAGCGGTGCCAAAGCCCAGGCACACGTCGACATCCACGCCCTGCTCGGCAAGCTTGCCGGCGAGGCAGAGCACGGGCGGAACGCCGATGCCGCCCGCCACGAGCAGCGCCTTCCTGGTGCCCTCGGGAACAAGCCAGCCGCGGCCGCCAGGGCCCAACAGGTTGGACTTGGAGCCGGGGGCCATCTGCGACAGACGACGGGTGTCGTCACCCACGACGGCGTACCACAGCTCGACGGTGCCGGCCTGGGCGTCGGCGCGATAGAAGCTCAGGGGCACGCGAAGCAGCGAGGACGCATCGCCGGGCACGGCAATGTTCACAAACTGACCGGGCTTGAGCGCACTTGCAAGCTTGGGGGCCGAGATGACGAGCGAGAAGATGCCGTCGGCGATCTCCTGGTTCGAGACGACCTCGAAGTCGTGCATGCGTGCAGTGGAAGGTGTGGGCATAGACGCTCCAATCCCCCATGCGATTGCATGGTCAAAACGAACAGAAAGCGCGGCACCGCAAGGGCACCGCGCACAAAAGCGATAAGGCTATGCTAGCAGATGCAGCCGTCGGCGAGCGTCTGCTTACCGCCGACAAACACATCGGTGGCACGACCGGTAAGCGTGCGGCCGGCAAAACCGGAGTTCTCGGCGCGCGACTCATAACCGTCCTCGCCGACCGTCCAGGTGGCAGAGGGGTCGAACACGGTCAGGTCGGCAACGGAGCCCGCCTTGACCTGAACCTGGTCGAGGCCCAGAATCTCACGCGGCTTGATGGCCATGAGCTCGACCATGCGGCCCACGCTCATCTTGCCCGTGTTGACCAGCTCGGTGAGTACGAGCGACAGGGAGGTCTCGAGGCCGATCATGCCAAAGGGCGCAAGCTCGAACTCGCGGGCCTTCTCCCACGGAGTGTGGGGAGCGTGATCGGTGACGATAGCGTCGACGGTGCCGTCGATGACGCCCTGACGGATGGCCTCGGCATCTTCCTCGGTACGCAGCGGCGGATTGACCTTGAGCGAGGTGTTGTAGGTCTCGTCCAGGTCGTTCTCGGTCAGGAACATGTGGTGCGGGGTAGCCTCGCAGGTAACCTGAACGCCAGCGGCCTTACCGGCACGCACGATCTCCAGACCATGGGCGGTGGATATGTGCTGGATATGCAGCTTGGCACCGGTCAGCTTGGCGATCTCGATGTCGCGGGCGATCTGGAGCTCCTCGCCGGCAGCCGGCCAGCCCTCGAGGGCCAGGCGGGTCGAGACCTTGCCCTCGTTGATCTGGCCGTGGCCGACCAGGTCCTCGTCCTGGCAGTGGCTCATAAAGACCTTGCCGAACATCTTGCCGTAGTCCATGCAGCGACGGAGCATGCCCGCGCCCTGCACGCCGCGACCGTCGTCGGTGAAGGCGACGGCGCCGTGGGCGACCATATCGCCCATCTCGGACATGGCCTCGCCCTTAAGACCGCGGGGCATGGCGCCCG
>OBYK01000820.1_pt1 | contig 12942 bp, 10 predicted proteins | sample 1476721 | NCBI WGS metagenome assembly OBYK01 (sample SAMEA2580191, study PRJEB22360) | human gut metagenome | biome: human gut; feature: human-associated habitat; material: faeces | place: Denmark | collected 2008/2010
TAGCACATTTTGTTGAAGTTTCTTTATATTTTATTTTATCTAGCACAACAAGTTAATTTAAAAGAAAAACAGATCCATGTTGCAGAGCAGAGGATCACGAAATCGGTGGAGCAGCAGTTTCACGAACAGACGGAAATCTATTATGTAAAAAGCGGGGATGCAGATATCTGGATCAACGGCGAAAAATTTCATGTACAGGCGGGCAGTTTTTTCTGTCTGTACATGCATTTGTTTTATCACATAGAGACCATTCGGAAACCGCTGCACTGTGTCAAGGTTTCCTTCCATATTGGATTGTTTATGTTTTTGTGTTTTGAGAAGCGTCCGGCACGGGCAAATTTTGATGTGTGGAGTCCAGCCTATTCTTTTATTGGAAGGCCGGGAACAAAAGCGGGTGGAACGGATTTTGGAAGAGCTTTTGGAGGAAGAACGGGAACAGCGGTTTTCAGCGCAAAACATCAGCATTTATCTGGCGATGCAGCTGCACGCGCTGTATTGCCGATATGCCATGGAAAAGCGGCCAAAGGATCCGGAAAAGAAGCAGCCGGTCTGGAATGTGATCCAGAGAGTTCTTTTGGATACGAGCAAGACGGTTTCTTTGGAAGAATACGCACGAGAAGCTGAAATGTCACCTGTGACGTTGAATCGAAACATAGAAAAACAGTGCGGATATACATTTTTTCAGCTTCAGAAGATGGGAAAGATCTATAATGCCTGCGCGCTTTTGCATTTTCCGGATCTGAATCTTCAGTACATCAGCGATTATCTTGGTTTTACGAACATCGAAGATTTTTACAGAGTATTTAAACGCTATCAGAAAGTGAGCGTAAGAGAATATCAGACCCGACATATCGGAAATGGCGTGCAGATGCAGTCAGAGGAAGAGGGACTGCAGATTTTGGAGTACCTTTTGCTGCATTTTCAGAAGCCATTTCAGATCCGGGAGATGGAACAGGAGTTAAAAAAGAATGCTTATCTGCTGGAAAAAAGAGCGAAAGAGCAGTTTGGAAAAAGTGTACAGGAATTATTGGAAGAAGTCCGTATCCAGATTGCCTGCAGTTATTTAAGCGCTACAGACCGGGCGGTGACCCAGATCAGCAGTGACGTTGGATTTGGCAGTATTTCCTCTTTTCAGAGAAGTTTTGCAAAATACATGAATCAGACACCCAGTGCATATCGAAGATTTCATCGATGTAAATAATTGATAATCATATTGGGAAATATGCATATCTATTTTCTTTGTGCTGCCCTATAATAAAAGCAAAAACGAGGAGGTATCACAAGATGTTTGAACATGTATTTGCTCCTATCCGGATCCGTGATATGGAGCTGAAAAACAGAATTATCCTGCCGGCAATGGGGACAAGAATGGCAGATGAGAACGGAGCGGTGACAGACAAGCTGATTGCGTATCACGCGGCGCGTGCAAAAGGTGGATGTGCACTGAATATTGTAGAGGTTGCAGCAGTACATACGCCAAGCGCTCCGGCGCATTTTGTATCGATCAGTGAAGATCATCTGATCGAAGGCCACAGGAGACTGACAGATGCGATCCATGAGAACGGGGGAAAAGCGGGAATCCAGCTCTGGCAGGGATCGATCGCGGCTTCCATGGATCCAAAGGCACAGATGCTGGTAGTTTCGGATATGAGTTTTGGTCCGTATACACTGCCGGCTATTACAAAGGAGCAGATTCGGGAAGTGATCGCATGTTATGGAAAGGCAGCGGCCAGGGCGGTAGAAGCAGGATATGACTGTCTGGAATTCCATCTGGCACACAATTATCTGCCGCATTCGTTCTTAAGCGCAGGATTTAACCACAGAGAAGATGAATACGGCGGAAGTTTTGAGAATCGCTGCAGATTCCCGTTGGAGGTCATTGATGAGCTGAGAAGAAATATGCCGGAAGGAATGCCGCTGTTTATCCGGATCGACGCACAGGATGATATGTTGAAAGATGGACTGACCATTGAGGATGTGATCAGATTCTGCAAGATTGCAAAAGAACATGGCGTAGACGTGCTGGACGTATCCAGAGGAAATATCATTACGGCGGCTTCCATGTACGAAGTGCCTCCAATCGATGTGCCAAACGGATTTAATATCGAAAATGCGGCCAGAATCCGCAGAGAAACAGGCATGCTGACGGTTGGTGTGGGAAGGATCAACACTGCAGCGCTGGCAGAAGAAATCCTGGCAGAGGAGAAAGTGGATCTGGTTGTCATGGGAAGAGCACAGCTGGCAGATCCGGAGTTTGTAAATAAGGCGCAGCAGGGAAGAGTGGACGAGATCGTACACTGCGTGGGCTGCAATCAGGGATGCTACGATGGATTCTGCGATGTGGCAAATAGACCGCATATTACCTGTATGAGAAACCCGATGATTGGTCATGAAGCAGAATATGAACTGAAAAAAGCAGAAGATCCAAAGAAAGTCTGGGTGATCGGCGGCGGAGTGGCCGGAATGGAAGCGGCAAAGGTGCTTCAGGAAAGAGGGCATGAAGTGACCTTGTTTGAGGCGTCCGATGCGCTGGGCGGAGAATTTCTGCTGGCAGGAGAAGCTCCCGGAAAAGCAGAGATGAAAGCAGCAGCCATGGAGATGGGAAATCAGATAGAAAAACTGGTGAGCGTTCATAAGAACACAAAAGTGGATGCACAGATGTTGGAAAATGCGGATGTGGATGCAGTTATTCTGGCAATTGGTTCCTCCCCGATTGAGATCCGGCTGGAGGGCATGGACAAACTTTCGCATGTATCCGCACCAGAAGTGCTTCGTCATGAAGTGAATCCAAAAGGAAAAGTTGCAGTCATCGGCGGCGGTCTGGTCGGTCTGGAGACAGCAGATGCGCTGGCCTGCGCTGGATGTGAAGTGACCGTTCTGGAGATGAAAGACAGCATTGGAAGCGATCTGGGAAGTCTGCGTAAGATCGCGGTGATGATGAAGATGCAGCAGTTACAGGTCAAACTGCTTCCAAACAGTAAAGTATGCAGATTTACAGAAGAAGGGATTGTTCTGGAAGACAATACATTGATCCCGTGCGACTGTGCCGTGTTTGCAGTTGGATTTGCTGCCAATGATTCCCATGCGCTTGCAGAAGTATGTGAGAAGAGAGACATCCCATATCATGTGATCGGAGATGCCAGATCAGCAAGAAGAGCGCTGGATGCCATTGCCGAAGGATTTGAAGTTGCCAGAACACTGTAGGAGGATCAGAGTATGAAGAAAATGTATACACCGCTTCAGATTGCGGGGATGGAAATCAAAAACAGAACATTTATGGCTCCGATGTCACTGGGGTATGAAAGCCAGGACGGAACGGTGAATGAAAAGATGGCAGGCTACTGGCTGAGAAGAGCCAAAGGCGGCGTGGGCTGTATCATTGTGGATGCCACCAGTGTGGATCCCAATGTGCCGTATCTTGGAAATACACTTTGTTTCCGGGATGAAGAGAGCATCAAAAAGTATAAAAGTTTTACAGATCAGATCCATGCGTATGGGTGTAAGATTATTCCGCAGATCACACATCCGGGTCCGGAGAGTGTCAGCGCCTTTTATGGAATCCCGCCAGTGGCCAGCAGTGTATATCCAAACGCAATGGCGCAGATGACAAGAGAGCTGGCAAAAGAGGAACTGCCGGGAATCGTAGCGCTTTATGCCAAAGCCGGTAAAGCAGCAAAAGATGCCGGATTTGACGGGATCGAACTGCATTGCGCACATGCATATATGCTGCTGGGATCGTTTTTGTCTCCGCTGCGCAACAAACGGACGGATGAATACGGCGGAAGTCTGTTGAACCGTGCCCGTCTGTTGTTTGAAGTGCTGGATGCCATCAAAGAGACCTGTGGAAGGGAGTTTCCGATCATCCTGAGAATGTCAGGAAGTGAGCGAGATCCGCAGGGAAATACCGTGGAAGATATGAAACGCCTAATTCCGTATCTGGAACAGCATGGAGTGGATTGTTTTGAAATCAGCGGCGGAACGCAGTACGAACGCTGCAATAAGATCATTCCATGTCACGGAGAAGAAGAATTTACCAACCTGAAAGAAGCAAGAGAGATCAAAGCTGTGGCAACCAAACCTGTGATCACAGTCGGAAAGATTCTGGATGCGAAACTTGCAGAGGATGTGCTGGAGGCAGAAGAAGTAGATGGCGTTGTGATCGGACGAGCGCTGCTGGCAGATCCTGACTTTGTAGAAAAGGCAAAAGAAGGACGTTACGAAGAAATCGCCCCATGCGCGGCATGTGGTGTCGGATGCGTCGGAGAGCAGACCAAGAGACGTCCGGCTTCCTGTGTGATCAATCCTCTGGCAGGAAGAGAACTGGAATTTGAAGAACAGCCGGCAAAAGAGGCAAAGAAGATTCTGGTCGTAGGAGCCGGGATCGCCGGACTTGCGGCGGCAAGGATCCTTGCAAAACGGGGACATCACGTTCTTGTGGCAGAAAAAGAACAGAAAGCCGGAGGGCAGTTAAATCTGGCATGCCGCGCGCCGTTTAAGCAGGAAATTTCAAAATGGATCGTGTACCTGAAGGCGGAATGTGACAGATATGGAGTGGAGATCCGCTATGAAACCCTCGCAGACCAGGCGATGATCAAGGAGACAGATCCGGATGTTGTGATCCTTGCAACAGGCGCCAAACCGGTGCTTCTTCCGGTAGACGGCAAAGAAGAGATGATCGCGGCCAACGACATTTTGAGTGGAAAGATTTCCATTCCGGGAGGAAATGTTGCCGTGATCGGCGGCGGAATGGTCGGAATCGAGACGGCAGAATATCTGCTCCATCACTCCAGAGGCGCGGCAAAAGTGACACTGATCGAGATGGCAGAGAGCATTGGTCAGGGTATGGTGCCGAACAATCTGGTGCCGACTTTGAAACGGTTGCAGCAGGAGCGTGTTCAGGTTGTAACAGGAGCGAAAGTGAAATCCTTAGAACAGGGTACGGTCACTGTGGAGACAGCGGCAGGAGAGGTGCAGTATCCGGGATTTACCCATGTAGTCTGTGCCGTTGGTTCCAAAGCATGGAATCCGTTGTATGAAGAAATCAAAGATACCTATGAGACCTATGTAATCGGAGATGCCAGAGAAGTTGCGCAGGCGTTGGAAGCTGTGCGGGCAGCGTACGAACTGGGATATCAATTGTAGTATTTTATGGAAAAATAGGATGTGCAGGATCATTGTCGAAACGGGCGTGATCCTGCGCGTTTTTTATTGGGGAAAGAAAGCGGCTATTTAGAAAAAAATCAAAATAGATATTGCAAAAGGCGAAAAAAAGGACTATAGTATCTATAAGGAATTTAGAAAACAATCTAAATAGCTTCCTGGGAAGGATGATGTGGATGGCATTTGCGGAGACGTTTAAAGCGCTTTCGGATCCGGTACGCAGAGAGATTCTTGTTCTTCTGAAGAAAGAAAAACTTTCAGCAGGAGAAATCGGGAAACATTTTGAAATGACAGGAGCAACGATCTCCTATCATCTGAAAATCCTGAAGAAGGCAGATCTGATACGGGAAACGAAATACAAGAATTTCATTTATTACGAGCTGAATATTTCTGTGGTGGAAGAGCTGATGCTCTGGCTGTCAGACTTGAAAGGGGATTCAACATTATGAAAGAAAATAAATCAAAAGTTATCATTACCAGCATTGTTACTGTTTTTCCAATGGTGATCGGTTTTCTGCTCTGGAATCGACTGCCGGAAAAGATTGCAACACATTTCGGGAGTGAAGGGGCAGATGGATGGAGTACAAAGCTGTTTGCAGTGGTGATTTTTCCGCTCATATTATTAGTCATTCATTTGTTCTGCCTGGGTGTGACCTTAAATGATCCCAAAAAGAAAAATATCGGAAGAGCGATGATGACGCTGATCTTCTGGATCGTTCCGGTTCTGTCTGTCGTGTCTAATCTGTCTATTTATGGATATGCACTTGGCATGGATGTGAATATGGAGGTGATCGTCAGTATTTTGATGGGCGGCATATTTATCCTGTTGGGAAATTATATGTCGAAGAATCATCAGAATTATACGGTGGGGATCAAACTTCCATGGACCTTGAACAGTGAGGAGAATTGGAACCGCACGCATAGGATGGCAGGAAAGTTATGGATTCTGGCAGGACTGGTATTTTGGGGAAGTGTATTTTTTGAGAACAACATGGTATCGATTGTGATCATAGTCGTTGTTGTGACGATTCCGATGATCTATTCGTTTGTACTTTATAAAAAGGGGATCTGAAAAAGAATCAGTCAGAAATTTTGCTTTGCTATTTATCACGATACCGTTTATAATAAAACGATACGAGATAAAGGAGAAAGAGAAATATGGAACAGAAAATAGTAGCAGTTGTGGCAGGAAGAGAAATCAAAGAATCCGATTTTGAAAAATTCCTGCAGAATGTACCGAGAGAGCAGCAGGCGTATCTTTCCAATCCACAGTTTAGACAGCAGTGTCTGGATCAGTTTGTAGCACTTCATATGTTTGCGGAGCTCGGCGGGGAGATGAAGCTGGAAGAGACAGCAGAATATCAGGAGATGGTAGAAAATGCCAAAAGAGATATCCTTGCACAGATGACAATGCGAGAAGTGATGAAAGATGCAGTTGTGACAGAAGAGGATGTCAAAAATTATTATGAGGAGCACAAGCAGCAGTTTACAAAAGGGGAGACTGTTCGCGCAAAACATATTCTGACAGATTCCAAAGAAAAATGTGATGCGATTTTAGCGGCAATTCAGAGCGGAGAGACATCCTTTGAAGACGCTGCAAAAGAAAAATCTACATGTCCGTCCGGTGCAAAAGGCGGAGATCTTGGAGAATTTGGGAAAGGACAGATGGTAAAAGAGTTTGAGGAAGCTGCGTTTACAGCAGAGATCGGTGCGATCGAGGGACCGGTTCAGACACAATTCGGATATCATCTGATCAAAGTGGAAGAGAAAAAGGATGCGGCAGTTGCAGATTTTGAGGAAGTAAAGAATTCGATCAGGAACCAGCTCTTACAGCAGAGACAGAATAAAGTCTACAGTGATAAAGTAAAAGAACTGCGTGAGAAATACATGCAGGAATAAAAAGAAAACGGGACGATCAGGAAATGAGCAGTCCTGAAATAAGGAAGGTTGTGACTTAAAACGGTTGCAGCCTTCTTTACAATTAGTAATGAAGGGAGAAACACGTGATACGTAAATATCAACCACAGGATTTAGAGCACATAATGAAAATCTGGCTGGAGACAAATCTTGCTGCTCATGGCTTTATCCCGGCAGAGTACTGGAACGGGCAGTATGAAGCTGTAAAAGAGGCTCTGCCGCAGGCCGACATTCTGATTTATGAAGAAGAGGGGACAGTTCTTGGATTTCTGGGATTACAGGACAGTTATATCGCGGGACTTTTTGTGGAAAAAGCATCTCGGTCCAGGGGGATTGGCCGCTTGCTTCTGGAAGCTGCTAAATCGGGACGGCAGGAGCTGACACTTCACGCTTATGCAGAGAACACAGGAGCAGTCCGGTTTTATGAACGGGAGGGGTTTCAAACGGCAGCATTTGAAAAAGAAGAAATGACGGGATGCGAGGGTGTTTTGATGCGCTGGACAAGAGAAGAAGAGAAAAACAGCCTTTAAAAAACAGGATATTTGGTGTATAGTAATCTCTGTAAGTAAAATTAGGAGAATCGACATGAGTGAAAAAATTGTTTTGATAGATGGACACAGCATTTTAAACCGGGCCTTCTATGGAGTGCCGGATCTGACCAATGCGGAGGGTCTTCATACGAATGCGGTGTATGGATTTTTGAATATCCTGTTTAAAATTCTGGAAGAAGAAAAACCGGAGTATCTGATAGTCACATTTGATGTTCATGCACCGACATTTCGTCATGAGATGTTTGCTGATTATAAAGGAACAAGAAAGCCGATGGCAGAAGAACTCCGTCAGCAGGTTCCGGTCATCAAAGAGGTGCTGAAGGCGATGGACATTGCGATCATCGAGAAAGCCGGACTGGAGGCAGACGATCTGCTCGGTACGATTTCCAGAACCTGTGAGGAAAAGGGGATGGAGGTTGCTGTTATTTCAGGAGACAGAGATACTCTGCAGCTTGCTACGGAGCATGTAAAGATCCGGATTCCGAAGACAAAGGGCGGACGCACGGAAATCGAAGATTACTATGCAGCAGATGTCAAAGAGCGTTATGAAGTGACACCGACAGAATTTATCGATGTAAAAGCGCTGATGGGGGATACAGCGGATAACATTCCGGGAGTGCCGGGAGTTGGTGAGAAAACTGCCACCAAGATTATTGTGGAATACGGATCACTGGAGAATGCCTATGCACATGTGGAGGAGTTAAAGCCGCCGAGAGCAAGCAAGAATTTAAAAGAATTCTGGGAACAGGCAAAACTGAGTAAAGTTCTGGCGACCATTGATACGCATGCAGAACTGGAGTTCTCTCTGGAAGATGCAAAGCATGGAAATATGTTCACCAAAGAGGCATATACGTGGTTCCAGAAACTGCAGTTTAAAAATCTGCTCGGAAAGTTTGATGTGGAAGCAGCTGAAAATGAAGTTGAAAAAGCATTCCGGGAAGTAACAGAGCAGGAAGAAATCGAGCGAATTTTCTCAGAGGCAAAAAAGGCAGAGTGTGTGGGAGCTGCACTGATCAAATGTGACGGGAATGTGCTGCCGTTATTTGCACATCCGTCAGGATACGGCAGGATTGCTCTGGCATACGGGAAAGATCAGGTGTATTCCATTGCATGCAGTATGGATACAGATATGGATGCATTGTTTGCACAGCTTTCGGATGTGGCATGTTCTGCCGGGCGTTTTGTCATGTTTGATCTGAAAAAATATCTCCCGGTATTGGGCGCGGTTTGTCAGAAAAACTGCTTTGACGCAACAGTGGCAGCCTATCTTCTGAATCCGCTGAAAAATGATTATACCTATGCAGATGTGGCAAGAGAACAGCTGGGGCTGATGATCGATGACAAGGCAGATGAGTGGACAAAGAGCTGTTATGAAGCATATACTGCTTATGCGGCATCTGAAAATTTGATGGAAAAACTCAAAGAGGAGCAGATGGACAGGCTGTTTCTGGAAATTGAGATGCCGCTTGTATTTACCTTATTTGATATGGAACAGGCCGGGGTGCGCATTGAGGCTGAGGAGCTGAAAAAATATGGAGAACAATTGGGCGAACAGATCGTACAGCTGGAATCCGAGATTTACGAGATGGCAGGGGAGAATTTTAACATCAATTCTCCGAAACAGCTGGGTGTGATTCTGTTTGAGAAGCTGCAGATGCCCCATGCCAAGAAAACAAAAACAGGATATTCGACTGCGGCGGATGTACTGGAAAAGCTGGCTCCGGAATTTCCAATCGTGGATAAGATTCTGGAATACCGTCAGCTTACAAAGTTAAAATCCACGTATGCGGACGGACTGGCAAATTATATCGGACCGGATGGACGGATTCACGGAACGTTTAATCAGACGATTACCGCGACCGGGCGGATCAGCAGTACAGAACCGAATCTGCAGAATATTCCGGTAAGAATGGAACTGGGAAGGCTGATCCGGAAAGTATTTGTGCCTCAGGAAGATTATGTATTTATTGATGCGGATTATTCGCAGATTGAGCTGCGTATACTGGCGCATTGTTCCGGAGACGCACATCTGATCCAGGCATACCGGGAGGCACAGGATATTCACCGAATGACAGCGTCTCAGGTGTTTAAGACTCCGTTTGACGAGGTGACAGATCTGCAGAGACGAAATGCCAAGGCAGTCAACTTTGGAATTGTTTACGGGATCAGTTCGTTTGGACTGAGTCAGGATTTGAGTATCACGAGAAAAGAAGCGTCTCAGTATATTGAAAGTTATTTTGAGACGTATCCGGGGATCAAAAAGTTTCTTGACGATTCCGTGAAGCATGCAAAAGAAGAAGGATATGCCGTTACATTGTTTGGAAGAAGACGTCCGATACCGGAGTTAAAATCCAGCAATTTTATGCAGAGAAATTTCGGAGAACGTGTGGCAATGAATGCGCCGATTCAAGGAACTGCGGCAGATATCATGAAGATAGCAATGATCGGAGTTAACCGGGAATTAAAGGAAAAACAGATGAAATCCCGTATGATCCTGCAGGTTCATGATGAGCTTCTGATCGAGACACATCCGGATGAGATCGAGGCAGTGAAAGAGATTCTCAAACGGCAGATGGAAACAGCGGCTTCCTTAGATGTGCCGTTGATTGCGGATATGCAGGTCGGAAAAAACTGGTACGAGGCAAAATAGTGATGAAGGTAATTGGAATTACAGGTGGAGTGGGTTCCGGGAAAAGTGCCGTTTTAAAGCTGCTGGAGGAAGAATATCATGCAGTTGTAGTACAGCTTGATGAAGTTGCAAAAGCGCTGCAAAGAAAGGGAACTCCCTGCTGGAAAGCAATTGTAGAAGTATTTGGAAGAGAGATTTTAGATGAAAACGAAGAGCTGGACCGCAAAAAATTGGCCCAAATTGTGTTTCAGAGCAGTGAAAAGCTGGAACAGCTTAATGGGATCGTCCATCCTGCGGTAAAACAGCAGGTGCTTCTGGATATCGAAGAAAAAAGAAAAGAGAAGACAGAGCTGTACGTACTGGAGGCTGCTCTTCTTCTGGAAGCAGGATATGCCAAAATCTGCGAAGAAACATGGTTTATCTATACAGAGGAATCGGTAAGAAGAGAGCGGCTGAAAGCATCCCGGGGATATAGTGATGAAAGAATTACAGATATGATCCGCAGCCAGAGTCCGGAAGCGTATTTTCGGAAAAACTGTACCCGGGTGATCGACAATAGCAAAGAGATTGAAGAAACAAGACGACAAATAGGAGAGATACTATGAGATTATGCAGCATTGCCAGTGGCAGCAGTGGAAACTGCATCTATGTAGGCAGTGACAATACACATTTACTGATCGATACCGGAATCAGTAAAAAAAGAATTGATGCCGGTTTAAAGGAACTGGAGATCAAAGGAGAGGAGCTGGACGGGATTCTGATCACCCATGAGCACTCAGATCACATTCAGGGCCTTGGAGTGTTCAGCAGAAAATATGAAATCCCGATCTATGCAACTCCGGGAACGATTGCGGGGATTCAGGCGTATTCCAGACTGGGAGCTATGCCGGAAGGATTGTATCATGTGATACACAGTGATGAATCCTTTATGCTGGGGGATATCCGGGTAAATCCGTTTGCAATTTCCCATGATGCCAACGAACCGACCGGATACCGTCTGGAGTGCAGAGACAAATCTGTGGCAGTGGCGACAGATCTGGGTATCTATGATGCATACACGGTGTCCCATCTTCAGAATCTGGATGCAGTTCTTCTGGAGGCAAACCATGATCTGCATATGTTGGAAGTGGGACCATATCCATATCCGCTGAAGCGAAGAGTAATGGGAGACAAAGGACATTTGTCGAATGAATTGTCAGGACGTCTCCTTTGTGATATACTACATGATAATTTGAAACATATTGTTCTGGGGCATTTGAGCAAAGAAAATAATTATGAAAGTCTGGCGTATGAGACTGTCAAACTGGAAGTGACATTAGGGGATAATGCATATAAAGGGGAAGACTTGAATATGGCAGTGGCAAAAAGGGACAGTATTTCAGAGATTATCACCGTTTAACTTGAGGAGGAAAAACCATGAAAAAATGTATCGTAACCGTAGTAGGAAAAGACACTGTGGGAATTATCGCAAAAGTGTGTACATATCTTGCAGAAAGTAAGATCAATATTTTAGATATTTCCCAGACGATCGTACAGGGATACTTCAATATGATGATGGTTGTAGATATTTCAGAAATCGAAAAAGATTTTAAAGTAATCTGTGATGAGATGGAGCAGGTGGGCGAAGAGATCGGGGTAAAGATCCAGTGCCAGAAAGAAGAAATTTTTGAAAAGATGCACAGATTATAAGAATAAGCAGAGACGAGGATAAAGACCATGATTAATATGTATGAAGTTTCCGAAACCAATAAGATGATCGAGCAGGAAAATTTGGATGTTCGTACCATCACACTGGGAATCAGCCTGATGGACTGTATTGATTCGGATTTGAATGAATTGAACCGAAAGATTTATGAAAAAATCACAGTAACTGCAAAAGACCTTGTGTCAACAGGAAAAGATATTGAAAGAGAATTTGGAATTCCGATCGTAAACAAACGAATTTCTATTACACCGATTGCTCTGATCGGCGGTGCTGCATGTAAGTGTCCGGAAGATTTTGTGACCATAGCAGAGACACTGGATCGTGCGGCAAAAGAGGTTGGAGTTAATTTTATCGGAGGATACTCTGCGCTGGTTTCCAAGGGAATGACCAAAAGTGATGAGAATCTGATCCGTTCCATCCCTCAGGCTTTGGCGAGAACGGAAAGAGTGTGCAGTTCGGTCAATGTAGGTTCCACCAGAACCGGAATCAATATGGATGCAGTGCGGCTTTGCGGAGAGATGGTAAAAGCAACGGCAGAAGCAACCAAAGAGCACGATTCCTTTGGCTGCGCGAAACTGGTGATCTTCTGCAATGCACCGGATGACAATCCGTTTATGGCAGGCGCATTCCTCGGAGTGACAGAGGCTGATGCAGTGATCAATGTAGGTGTCAGCGGTCCGGGAGTTGTAAAGAAAGCGTTGGAAAAGGTGCGCGGCAAAGGATTTGAGGAGCTTTGCGAGACAATCAAAAAGACTGCATTTAAGGTGACACGAGTAGGACAGCTGGTAGCCGGAGAGGCATCCAGACGTCTGGGAATCCCGTTTGGGATCATCGATCTGTCACTGGCGCCGACTCCGGCAATCGGAGACAGTGTGGCAGAGATCCTGGAAGAGATCGGTCTGGAGAGAGTCGGAGCTCCGGGAACAACGGCGGCACTGGCACTTCTCAACGATCAGGTGAAAAAAGGCGGTGTGATGGCA
>OBYK01000822.1_pt1 | contig 12909 bp, 7 predicted proteins | sample 1476721 | NCBI WGS metagenome assembly OBYK01 (sample SAMEA2580191, study PRJEB22360) | human gut metagenome | biome: human gut; feature: human-associated habitat; material: faeces | place: Denmark | collected 2008/2010
CCAATCACGACGACATCTCCCTCTAAGGGCTTCGGACCTTCCGGTGTTCCTTGACTATGCTCGACCTCGAGCAGAAAATCGAGCCCGCGCAGGTACCCTTGAGCGTTCTGATCCTCATCGGGAAGCCCCAGAAACTGACCGCGTGCGCAGCCGATGCCGAGAAACACGGCGTCATAGCCCTGAGCGAACAAGTCATTCAAATGGAAATCGCGGCCGAGTTTTTCACCATAGCGATAATGGCCGCCCAACGTCTTCACAATATCCGTTTCACCGGCCAGCTCTGCCCGCGGGAGGCGGTATGAGGGAATGCCCCAGCGAGCCATGCCGCCCGCTTCCTGCTCCATTTCAAACACATCTACCGGCCGACCCAGGCGCAGAAGATGATAAGCACAGACAATGCCGGCAGGCCCCGCACCGATTACGGCAATGCGCTGATTGGGATCAACCCCCGGCGCTGGGTGCTTGAGCATGGCATCGTCAAAAAGTTCCGCGGAGCCCACGCCGAGCTCATCAGCGGCGTGACGCTTCAGATCGCGAATGGCAATCGGCTGCTCATTGAATCGGCGGGCGCAGGCGGCTTCACAAGGGCGCACACACACGCGGCCGCACGTTCCGACCAAGGGATACCGTTTGAGAAGCACCCCTTCGGCCATCTCCGGCCGACCGTCACGAATGTAATCGATGTAGCGCGGCACATTGACATGCGCCGGGCAGGCTTCAATGCAGGGAGCGGTCGCCGTGCTCACATACTGCTTGGCGTCTTTAAGTCCCTGGAGTCCCGCTACCGGTTCCGTCGTTTCAAGCTCAGTTCGGAAGTTTTCGATCGCTCCCAGAATCGGCTCGGCTGACTGCAGCCCAATGCCGCAGAGACTCGACACCTTCATATGACGGGCAGTTTCAGCGATTTCGTCCCAGTCTACGGTGCTGCCGCGCCCTTCAACGGCATTTTTCAGTGCCTCAGCAATCAGCACTGTTCCCATGCGGCAGGGCGTACAGCGCCCGCAGGAAAAGCTGCGTGCATCTTCGTAATAGGCATAAAGAATAACGGTCAGGTGCGGAGCGTTCTCAAAGACGAGAAAACCCTGCGGACCGATCACGCTGGTTAACGGATTGCCTTGATTAAAGGCGGCGGCCTCCTCAAGCGGGAAACCGACAGGCAGGTCGCAGGAATCTACGGCCGAACGATTGTCGAGCCGGCGTCCTTGCCAGTGCCCGTAGCTGAATGCGGCTTGCATTGTTGTTGCGCTCTCTTTTTTGTTTCGGGCATGGATAGTCTTGCGGGCGACATCCTTTGGTCCATGCCGCCCGCCGAGGGGTCCTCCAGCCCACCCCACACCGGACGGCTTCTTTGGCCGTTCCGTTCATGTCATGGGGTTCTCCTTACTGGTTCCCATTGATTCTAGCGTTCCCCCTAAGAGATAGGGTTCTCACCGATCGAATTAGTCCAAAGATAGATCAAAAGCTATAACGACGGTTACATTAATGTATTCAATTATTTTTAAAAGTCAGAGAAAATTTCCGTTTTCGGCTGTCTGCATTCAGCTGGTGTAAACCGATTCGGAAATGCTCTTTTTAAACGAAAAACTGCCAAATCGTCTCGGACAATCAATTTACTGCCTATTTCTATCAATGGAGGGAAGAACGCTCGACAGACAGAGAAAATTGCCTGAAACTACTTTATGCAGGCTTCGAAGAAACGTTTTCGGCTGAAAAAATAACCTATTTTTCTCGATGCGCTGCATCACCTCCGTCAACACGGATTCAACTGACGACATAGGAAAATTTACAAATGACCACGATTCAAAACATGTTGGCAGACATGCGTCGGGAGTTGATGTCGACCAATCCACCTTTGGGCGTCAGCACGACCCCGGCAGAAGGATTCCGCACCCATCGTTTTGAATCCGAAGTGCCGCTTTCCTGTTCCACGGGCGCTATCGCTGTATCGTTCATCCTCTCGGGCGTCAAGACCGTAACGGTCGGAGGCCGCTTTATTTCCTACGGTGCCGGGGAAGGACTGCTTTCCGGCGCCGCGCTGCCAAGTACTTTTCGAGCGATGCACGCGAGCCCCGAGGAACCTTTCTTATCGGTTTCTTTGGCGCTTGACCGCGCTACGCTGATCGAACTGGCCGAACACCTGCCGCAAACCGACCAGAAAGAGAACGCGGAGCTGCCGCCCGAAGCCATCTTTGTGTTTGAGCCGACTGAAGACTTGCTCTTTGACTTTGAGCGGCTCATCAAGCTGCTCAAAACGCCGGAGCTTGCACCGCTGCGAGCCCCCTGCATTATTCGCGACATTCACAGCCTTCTGCTGGCCGGCCCTACCGCAGCGCGGCTCTTGCCGCTTCTGCGTGAAAGCGCCCCGGCGAACACCGTCATTCGTGCCATTGGGTGGCTGCGGCGCAATTTCGATAAACCCATCTCCATCGAAGCTCTGGCGAAGCTTCACGGCATGTCGACGTCGAATTTTCATCGCCAATTCAAAGCAGTTGCCGGGATGAGCCCGCTGCAGTTCCAAAAGCAGATTCGTTTGTGCGAAGCACAGCATTTGATGCTTGCTGAACGCGCACAAGTCTCTGCCGCAGCTTATGCCGTAGGCTACGAAAGCCCGACTCAGTTCGTGCGAGACTATAAGCGCCTCTTTGGCGATTCACCGCTTCGCGACGTCCGCAAGCGTCGAGACTTTGGCCGCACGGCTGAAAGCATTAAGCTTGTCGGCGTCGAACATGGTACCCGCACCGCGGCATAAGCTTCTCATATGCCCCATCTCACCACTTCCTAACGTTTTAGGCCGCACATGCTTGACTCCGCAGTACGCTTCGATCTTGACCGCGAGCGCCGCATCGGGCTCCCTGAAGCTGTCTTTTGCGCAGGCAAACCCTTTGACACGCTTGCGGGTCTTTTCGCACGGTTTGCCATCCGAAATGCGCCGCCCGTTCTTTTCACGCGTCTGGATGCTGAGGTCTTTGCGAAGATTGATCCGGATACGGCAGGGAAATACAACTTCGACCCGCTTTCACGCACTGCCTGGAACGCCGTGCGCCCTCGCCGGCCCGGCGTCTGCGCTGTGGTCTCTGCGGGGAGCGCCGATGCCCCCGTCGTCATGGAGGCGGCTCGAACGCTTGAATATCTCGGCTACGAAGTCAAGAAAAGACCCGGCGGCGGCGTGGCCGGCCTCTGGCGCATTGAAGCCGCACTCCCTGAAATCAACGCCTGCGATGCAGTCATCTGCGCTGCCGGCCTTGACGCTGCGCTCGCCTCTGTGCTGGGCGGCCTCACCATGCGCCCGCTCTTTGCTGTGCCGACTTCTATCGGCTACGGCATCGCTCAGGGCGGCGAAACCGCACTGCGGAGCATGCTCGCATCCTGCGCGCCCGGCGTAGCCGTACTGAACATCGACAACGGCTACAGCGCAGCATGCGCGTTGATTTCACCAGGCGCTGTCCGAAACCGCCGGCTGACCCTTTCTTTTTGTTCCGCTATGGACACCACTATGCCCGACAGCATTCTCGCCATCCGCATTCATGCGGGCTTTAACGCATCGTCCTTCACGGCAGGACTTCTGGCACTGACCGAACAAACCTCCGGCACTGCCGGCGCCTATCTGCGCAGCCTGTTTCCAGGCCTAGACATCGGACTGGAACTCAAACCCGCCTGGGTGCGCGGCATCAGCGGGTGGACGGTGAAGTTCCTCACGCCTGCCGAAACCGGTCACGGTCACCGTCATCCTGAAGATATCGAAGCCATTTACGCCGCGAGCCGTCTCTCCGCGGGCGCTCGGCAGCGTGCCCGAGCTGTTTGGCACGAACTCGTGCGCGCCGAAGCTCGAGTGCACGGCACTTCGGAAAATGAAGTTCACCTCCATGAAGTCGGCCGCTTAAGCAATATTCTTGCTGTCGGTCTCTGCGCACAATTTCTCGAGACGCTCGAGCTCGAGAGAATTGCTGCAAGTCCCATTCCTGTCAGCGACGGTGAGGTGATCTGTGCCCACGGCACCGTGCCTTACCCGGCGCCTGCAATGTTTGCCATGATGCCGGGCGTTGCGGTGCGGCCTTCGTCAGGCATTGGGGAGCTTGTGACGCCCACCGGGCTTGCCATGCTTAAAGGTTTTGGCGCCCATTTCGGTTCTTGGCCTGAAATGCAGATTTCTTCCGCAGTCAATGTATTCGTGCCCGGCTGCACTTTTGACAATGTGCCAAACGGAACCCGATTCCTGTTAGGCCGGCCGCTCCCGCAGCCCGCGGAATAATCTTTCAGTAACAGATATAACGAAGGCGCAGAAAGCGTAATGCCTCTGCGCCTTTTGTCTGGCTGTTATTCGGGTCGAAAGAAAGATATCAGCCTTTGAGCAGAATGTTGACGCGTTCACGCATCGTCTCTGCATCCACCGGACCGCGGTGCTGCCAAATCGGCTCTCCGGATGCATCGTAGAAGATCTGTGCGGGCATTTCTTCGATCAGATAATCGTTTTCAATGCCGTTCCATTCATCAATGTTGATGACGATAAAGGCCGCGCGGTCGCCGTATTCCTTCTGCATTTCTTCCATCAGCTTGGCCATTTCCGGGCAGCTCGCGCACCAGGGCGCTCCGAAATCAACAACCGTTACCTTGCCTTTCACCGGGAAAGGAAGATCCTTGTCCTTATCTTTCTTCTTTGGTGCCGGTGCGTCTGCCGCAGCTTCAGCCGCAAGCAGCGATGCGCCCGGAAGCGCAGCAAAAGCCGCAAGTGCAGCCCCCTTTCCGATTAAATTGCGTCTCTGCATGACATGGATCTCCAGATGGTTATTTAAATATTAGCGGTTTGATTTGGGATCAACGCTTTGCACCGCTTCTTCTCGAAGCTTGAGCTCGCCGTCGACCATATCGTAAATCGCATTGGACGCCCCAATCCCTAAGGTATCGTGCGTCACGAGCAAAACGCCGGCGCCCGCTTGGCGGGCCTGAATCAACATCCCCATCACAACCTCAGCGCTTTCGCGGTCCAGATTGGAAGTGGGTTCATCAGCCACAATCAGCTCGGGCGAATTCATGAGCGCTCTGGCAAACGCCGCTCGACGAAGCTCTCCGCCGGAAAGCGCTCGAGGATACTGTCCGCCCAGATCAGCAAGACCCACGGCAGTAAGGAGCTCTTCAGCGCGGCCTGCGGGTTCAGTCCCCCGACGATTGGCCAAATGCCACGGCAGACGAATGTTGTCCAGAATGGTGAGTGTCGGCACAAGTCCTGCATGCTGCGGAACATAGCCGATGTGCGCATTGCGAAGCGCGGAAATCTGTTCGTCCGACATTCCCGAGAGGGCCCTGCCGTTAAAAGCGACCTCGCCCTCTGTCGGCATGCATAAACCCAAAAGGAGGGTCAGCAGCGTCGTTTTGCCCGATCCCGAGCGTCCCAGAACGGTGACGAAATCTCCTGCGCCGACCGACAGATCCGCGTGGCGCAGCGCCCAGAAAGGTCGTCCGGCGCGTTCATATCGGCGTCCGAGCTGTTTGGCAGAAAGCTTCATGGCGTCAATCCTCGCGCAAAGTCGTGAAGATGTCGCTGCGGCCAATCCGCCAGGCAGTCGGCAGCGACGCCAACGGCACCGTAAGAATGCCCGCCGCTACGCTCGCGGTCAGCGCCCGCAGCCAGCTGCCGGTCTCCGGAGCAAGATAAGGCAGCCCGATCGCATGAGCGATGACCGTCGAAAAATTCGATACCACCAACGCTGCCAGACCAATGCCGACGGCGGATCCCAGCATTGAAATAATGAAGGCTTCCGCGAGCACAATGCCGACCACTTTGCCGCGGGAGGCACCCAGGGCCCGCAATGTCGCAAACTCCCGCTGACGCTCGCTGAAGGCAAAGAAATAGACAATCAGCATGATGATGGCCGCAGCCGCCCAAAATCCGCCGGCAGCGGTGTACATAACGCTCACAACCTTCTGGAGTTTCGCAGACGTATCACTCATCATGTTCGAGGCAAACACGAAATTGACATTCGCTTTCAGCCCGAGTTGATCGAGCAGTTCATCAGAAACCGTAATCGGATCAACGCCGGGATTCACCCGCACAAGAATGGCCGAGAGGCTCTGAGCCATTTCGTCTGCTCTGTCCGGCGAGGCTGCCCTGCCGGCCCGGCGAGCCGCATCCAGCGTCATGAAGATTGACGAATCAAATCCCATGCCTGTCGGCGCAAGACGGCCGACAATGCGGTACTCCTGATCAAAAAACTTCAGGGTGCTGCCGATTTCACCATAGATGTAATCACCGACAATGACGTCATTGCCCGAGAGCGGCTTATCCGCAGCATGTTTTAGCCATGGCGCGATTACGAAGTCAGTGGCTTCGTCAATGCCGATCAGCTGCACCTTGACCGAACAGCACTGCGCGTCTAAAGACGAAATGAAGAGCTGCCCCGAAGCCTTGGCCACCCCGGGAAGTTTCTGCACGACATCCAGAAGCTTTCCGTCCAGATAGAACGTTGAAGGCTCAGCACGCAGAATCACGCTTTGGATCTTCTTGCCCTGTCCCTGTGGGACGACTAACACGTCAGCCCCCATTCGGGCAGCGAGCGAACTGATGCCGGCTTCCAGATTGGCCGTTACCATCGCGCTCGAAAAGAGCAGAAACGTAAAAACCGCGGCGATCAGTCCGAGCAAAAGCGAACGAAGCGGCCGCTGCGTAACGTTCGCGGCGGCGATGGTGAACGTCGTGAGCGGCTTATATTCACCTGCCGCTTTTGCAGGTTGACCTGCAACGTTCTGTGAAGGCTGAGGATTCGTCATGCTCTCTAAATCTTTCCTTCTGTGCTTGGCCGGCAGAGCCGGCCAATTCCGAGAAGGCAGCATCCTGTTTATTTTTGGTGAATACCCGCTTCAGCGGCTGGCCAATCTGCGGATCTCAATCAGCGCAATGACTGCGATGACTGCTGCGGCAACAATCAGCACCGGCTGAGTGATGCTGTGGCAGTGCATCATCGGACTCGGGCACGGCCCAATCAGCGGACCCGCAACGCCGGCAATCAGAATTGCATTTAAGAAGACCCCGACAGCCATGCCGAATCCCGCACCGGCCGATCGAGAGAACATCATGGCAAGACCGAGAAATGCAACAACCGCCGATGCGCCGCCTGCTGCTCTAGTCATCCAATAGCAGACGCTCGGACCGTTGTGCCAGCAATGCGGCAAGAGCCCCGTAAAAAGCGCGGCGGCCAAAGCCAGCCCGATGACGAAAAATAACCCGCCGGAAATCAGCGCGGGATGGTTGGAATTCATTGTTTAATCTCCGCTAAGACGAAATGCTGCATGCACACCTTGGTGTGCATCAAACAGCAAGCATTCTGCTCTTTGCCGCAATGGGTGAGCAATGCTTCAGTCCTTGCGCTGCAAAAGCACAGGTGCTTTGCTTTCGTACGGCTTCCAAGAAGTGCCTTCAAAGGGATAGCCGTTGGAGACCCACCCCTGAATGCCGTCAGGCATGACGTACACATTCTCGTAGCCGGCGTTAATAGCCTCCAGTGCTGCTTCAAACGAGACGGTGCACATACGGTTGATGCAGTAAAGAATCACAAAGGAATTCTTTTTGTCTTTCGGCAGCAAATTCATCCAATCGGCCTTGTTGGCATGAATGGATCCCTTCAAATGGCTCTTTTCATAAATGTCTTCCGGATTGCAGTCGTAGACATAGACGTCAGGCTGTCCGAGCACCTTCGAAACCTTGTTGAGCGAGAGCGGAATCGGCTGGCGCATCTGCTGCACGGTCATTTTGGAGCCGTCAGCGGCATCGGCGGCATAAGCCGGAGAACCGGTCGAGATCATCAGGGCCGCGGCAAGAGCCGTGCTGATCGCGGCAAAGGACTTCTTCTGCATTTTTCTTCCTTCGTGAAGGGTCTGCTGATGCATTGCTTTTTTGGGTTCGGCAATGCATAGGGATTTATGGCGAACCCTAACAGGAAAAGATTAAGCAATTGTTATGGCAATACTTGAAATATCCTTATAAATCAAAGTAAAAAACACGAAAAGCTCGGCAGTCGAAACTGTCGAGCTTTTCTATCCTGCTCCTAGAGGACTCTTTGCAGAGCCCTCTTCGGGAAAGATCACTCAGGAAGGATTACTTCTTGGCGGTCTTGTTCGCGGCATTCAGGATGGCGAGAGCCTGCGTGGTGTACGTCGTGGCTTCGTCAACGAGCTGCTTGGCAAACTTCGGAGCGTGGACACCCCAGGAGCCGTCGTCCTTGATCTTGGCGGCGTTCAGGCGGGCTTCTTCAGCATAGAGCTGAACCTGCGCGCGGTCGGCCGTCGAGAGGTTCGTGACCTTCAGCAGATCCTGGATGTTGGCCATGTCGGCGATGACCTTGGCATAGCCTTCCTTGACGGGGGTCTGCCAGGCGATGACCTTGTTGTAGATGGTCTTCTGATCCTTGAAGCGCATCATTTCCGGGAACTTCGACTGGATCGGGCTGTGGCAGCCCATCGCGTCGACGACGTGCTTATCCTGGTAAGCCGTACGGCCGCAGGTCCACATCAAGTCGAGGTACGGACGGCCTTCGTCCTTGGTCAGGTGCCAGCCCTTCGGCGACACGAGCTTGCGGTCAGCGCCTTCAGGCGGGTTGATGGACTTCTTTTCCGGATCAACGAGAATGCGCCAGATGTGGGACGCACGGACGTTGTCGAAGCCGGCCATGTCAGGACGCTGGATCGCGGCGAAGTTTTCGCAGGAACCCATCTTCGGCATATGGCAGGATTCGCAGCTGTTGCGGCTGTGCGTACCGCCCTGCGAGAAGAAGTAGGCGGCCGTGGTGTGGCAGTCCTGGCAGTTCTTCTTCAGGTTCGGAACCGTGTACTGGCTGGTCCAGTCGTTGGACGTAACTTCGTGCGGGTCATGGCAAGTCGTGCAGCGCATGCCCTTCTGATAGTGCTTCGTGTAGTGCGACTGCGAACCTTCGGTACCGCAAGCCGGGCAGAAGCTCTTGAAGTAAGACGTGAACGGAGCCTTGGGATTGGCCTTAGCGTCTTCACGGTTGTAGACGAAACGCTGGTGGCAGCGTTCGCAGTCGGACGGCATGCCGGCACCGCGGGCGCCGTACAGGTGAGCACCTGCGCCGTGGCATTCTTCGCAGCTCACGCCCTTAGCGATCGTGTGCGCACGAAGCTTTTCGCCGTCGCCGAGGGCGGCAAAGAGTTCATCCTGGCTCTTGAAGTCGAACTTCCAGGTGTGGCAGATTTCGCAGTAGGACGAACCCGGCTGGAACATGGCCTGCTTACGGTTCGAAGCACCGTAGGAGTTCATACCCCAGACCTTGGAGCTCTGAGCACCGAAGTCTTCGAGCTTGGTCGGGAAGGTCGGATCCCATGCGTTGATCTTCTTGGCAACTTCAGGGGTGATGTGTTCGGCCCAGTTGCGGGAGAACTGGTTGCCGCCAGCAACGATCTTACCGGTAGCCTGGGAGAGGTTGCCGCCGTCTTCGATGTGGTAGGTACCACGGACGAGCCACTTATCGACGAAGCCGTACTTCGTACGCGGCGTGCCCATCAGGACGTAGACGTCCTCGACATTGATGCCTTCAGGAAGGACGGAAGCCTTCGAGCCGTAAAGCGGACGCTTCAGGTCGCCCTGAACCACGGCTTCGGTCATTTCTTCCGGGAAGCGAACGATCTTGTTGTGACGCGAACGTTCCCACTTTTCATACTGAGAGGGGTGGCATTCGCCGCACTTCTTCGGGCCGACGAAATTGTTCGGCAGATCGAGGAAGGATTCGTACGGGAGGCGGTACGTCACAGCGGTCGTACGACCGGTGTCTTCACGGTACTTGTCGCCGCCGCCGAAATTCACCCATTCTTCTTCACGATCGGACATCGTGAACTTACCGACAACGCGGCCTTCCTTCAAATACTTGAAGTAGGGGTGATTGGCCTTCAAGTAGTCCCAGAAAGCCTTATCTTGAGAGACATAGCCTTCAAGCGTACGCGGGAGAACTTCTTTGGCGGAGGTCTGGGCCGCCGGGGTTTCAGCTGCCATGGCTGACGAAGCGACGAGCGCTGCCGACATACAGGCGGCGAGAGACAGAAGCTTGTGCTGCTTGGTCATATCTAGCTCCTTTCGGGTCTCTATATATATAGATGTTGTTAAATAGCTCAGATCTTTCGATCGGCTTCTTTGAGGTCAATGCGCATCCCTCACGGGCGGCGCAACATCAATTTACTCCCTTAACTTCTTCTTAAGACTCAAAACCTTTTGGGGAGTGTTCTCAACCTTCTGAATAGTCAAAAATACTCAGAATTAGGTACTCTTCAGGATGTCTTAATGGATCATTTCGATATATTTCAAATGTTTGCTCGACTTTCGTCATTTCCGAACGATGCAGGCTGTTATATCGAACATAAATACCTCTCTAGAGATATTTTGTCACCCTTTTTAGGTTGACACGATATGCGATTCCGATTTTCGGAACGTATAGTTTTGTTTATCGATTTTTACTATCGAATTCCTATATGACAATATCAAATCTGATAATTGTCTTTTTTGATTGGTACTGAGAATTGTTCTCATTTAACTATAGGATAAACCTAGGTATTTAGGGAAATTACCGACCCTGAATTTAGAAATATTTTATGGATAATTAGTTGCCGATAGCTACGTTTTGCCTAACGACTTCGATCTGAACGTTCATTTTTTTTCGTACATTCTGAGTACCGCCAAACCTTATTTGAGAGCGTCTTTCAAAGCGCTTCAGAGACGCGCTGCAACCGCCCGTACGGATGACAGCCCTTGGATGAAAAAAAGGCTCAAACGTCTTTAGTCAACGCTTGAGCCTCGAAATTGCAGTCAGCCTCGCAGCTGCCGCGGGCTTGTCCGTACTTTGATTCTCTGTCTGCTGAAGATGCCCTCATTGACAGAGTATGTGAGCGCCTAGATACCGCTCACGTTCGTATTGTTAGGATCCATCGTTGCCGTGCGCGTTTTGGGCTTGGCATTCTCAATGCGGAAATCGGCGGCCCCTCTCGCTGAAGCCAGTTCTCCTTCCTTATAAACCGTCATCTTCGGCGGAAGTCCGTCCTCGGCAAGGTCAGGTTCATTGCCGCCGGCGATCCTCGGGAGCACCAGCGTAAAGCGCAGCCCCTGCGCTCCTGCCCGTTCGACCGTACAGCGTCCGGCGTGCCGCTCGGCAATGCTTGCAATAATGGAGAGTCCCAGCCCCATTCCGTCAGCGCCTTTAGTGGTTTGCAGAGGCTTGAAAAGATTGTCAAAGGCCTCATCGGTAATGTAGGGACCGTTGTCCTCCACAGAAAGCGCCCAAGTTTTTTCGTCAATGGGCGTAAGCGAAACGATGATCTTCGGGTGTTCAACGCCGGAAATGGCGTCTGCTGCGTTTTTCATGAGATTCAAGACCGCGAGTTCAATTTCCCACGCGTCCACCTCTGCCATAGAGTGCTTGTTCACGCGCACGATCACTTCCGCAGCGGTCTGCCGCGCACGACGGAAGTTGGTGATGGCATTCCCGATGACGCCGTACAAGTCCACAATGGTTCGCGGCGGATAGTCGTGTTTGGCGTAGGCTCGGACTCGGTTGACAATCTGATTGGCGCGCTCGGCCTGATCCAGAATTTCCCCAAGTGCCCAGCCAAACGCTTTCTCGTCGTAATTACCCTTCTGTACGCGGCGATTCAGACTGCCGGCGAAATTGACAATAGCCGCAAGCGGCTGCTTGAGCTCATGCGCAATGATCGTGGACATCTGTCCGACAATGCCGGTACGTTCAAGGTTGGCAATATGCTGACGCGACTGTACGGCTTCGGCCTCGATCATTTCACGCTCTTCCAGAGCCCTTCGCAGCTGCGCAGTCTTGCGCTTAACTAATACCGACAAACTGACGGCATACGAAATGATGATGAAGGCCGCCAAGAGCGCAAAGGCAATGAACTCAGCATTTTCACGCAGGAAACGGTTGAGATTCCATGACCCGAGGTTTTCGTACGGACCGCGCTTCAATTCGTAAAACAAATCGTAAATCGTACGGTTGACGGCCGGAAGCGCCCACTCCCCGCCGTAGCGCTGGCTAGCCGCGGCATAAAGCACCGTGCTGACAGCCTTTTTCCAAGCAGGATCAAGCGTACGCAGCACGCCCACCGTGATGGACGGATAGGTAATCGTCGAGTGGGTGCAGGAAAGCGTGTCGTCCCTTTGCGGAGAAAAGATTGAAAGGTCATGCGTGATGCCGACCTTTCCGCGGTTTTCGAGCTTTTCAAGTTCGCACGCCGGAAGAATGCCTACCGTCTGCGTTCCTGAAAGCACGGCATGAAGCACTGAGGCAGAGGACCACCCGTAAAAGGTTGTTCGATCTTCTATGTCGGTGCGAGAAATACCGTGCTGAAAGAGTTTCACTACCGCCGCGTCCCAGCCAGCCAAGGAGTCGCGGCTGGTGGCGGCAAACGTCGTGCTGGGATTGGCCAAAGCACTGAACGCTGTCGACTCACGTCCGCGGCGCGTAAAAATGACCGCGGCCTGCGCATCTTCGGCACGAATCGCCGCATTAGGCAGAAAACTTGCGGAGGCCTCGTAATATCCAGTCGACTGCGCCAGCGCGAATTCATCCGCATCGGCAAGGATGAAGTCGAGCTGACGGCTCTTGACGCCAAGTTCGAGCTGCCGATTGTCAAACCAGAGAATTTCTAGATTCGCCTCGCCCAGAACGTACTTGAGTTCTTCGAGCGTAAATCGCAGCCACTGCGCTCGAGACGACAAGCCTAAGGAAGCCTGCACGCCGATCTTCAAAGGACGCGGGAAATTGGTTGTCACCGGCACCGCATAAAGATCGCTTTTATTAAAAGGCGCCGACTGTACCATTGTCGGCACAGGAAGCGAGCGCAAAACGGGCTTTACAGCCTGAGCAACATCCCCAGAAGGCGTGCCGGTAGCCGCTCCCCTAAACCGCC
>OBYK01000833.1_pt1 | contig 12733 bp, 10 predicted proteins | sample 1476721 | NCBI WGS metagenome assembly OBYK01 (sample SAMEA2580191, study PRJEB22360) | human gut metagenome | biome: human gut; feature: human-associated habitat; material: faeces | place: Denmark | collected 2008/2010
CTGACGGACGGTGGGGGCGTCGTCGGTGTGTCCGCAGCCCCCGCCGTCGAGCGCGGCGCCAAGGTGATCGTCCTCGAGAAGATGGCCATGCTGGGCGGCAACACCGCCCGTTCCGAAGGCAACATGTCCGCCATGGATCCTAATCCCGAGAAGCTTCTTGACATGACGCAGGCCGTTCGCGACATCGTGACGAAGTACACCTCGATGAAGCCTTGCAGCAAGGCCGTAGCCGACCTTCAGGAAACGGTGAAAAAGCAGCTTGCCGCGCATGATGCCGCCGGCAAAAAGTACATCTTCGACTCGCCCGAACTCTTTGCGCTGCAGACGATCGAGGGCGGTGACTGCCACAGCGACCCGAAGCTTGTTCTGACAATGACCCAAAACGCCACAGCCGCCATGAATTGGCTGGAATCACAGTCTGACATGACGTGGTTCCACGTCCCGCGTCACTGGATTGATGTGGGCATCGGCGGCCTCTACCCCCGCGGACAGTGGCCGCGTCAGGCTGACGGCAAAACGCCGATCTCTACTTACGATGCCTACATCGCTCCTCTCGCGAAAAAAGTGAAAGCCGCGGGCAGCACGATCTACACCTCCATGAAGGTGACCGAGATCGAACGCGATCCGTCGGGCCGAGTGACCGGCGTGAAAGCCGTTGATGTGAAGGGTACGCCGCATATCTTCTCGGGCAAAAATGTCATCCTCGCCGCCGGAGGCTACGGCGCCAATCTCCAGATGGTGAAGAAGTACAACAACATCTCCGTTATTGCTACTTCGAACCAGCCCGGCACGACGGGCGAAGTGCTTGAAGCCGCCGTCAAGGCCGGCGCAGCGCTCGAAGGCATGCAGTGGATTCAGATCCATCCGCACGGCAATCCGAAAAACGGCGAACTCGAATCCGCCATTGCCGGCCGTCCGCAGGATACGCCCTACGTGAATAAGCTCGGACTGCGCTTTGTGGATGAAACGGGCCGGCGCGATGAAATTTCTCACGGCATTCTTGAGCAGCCCGGTCAGGTGGTCTACTCGATCTTCGATCAGGAAACCATCAACCAAAAGAAAGTGCGTGACGATCTGATGCAGATTGCCCTCTCGCACGGCTATGCCTATAAAGCCGATACCCTCGAAGATCTGGCCAAAGCCGCCGGCATTGACGAAAAGGGCTTCGCCCAGACCATGAAGGCCTACAACGCTGCCGCAGCAGCTCAGGACACCAAAGGGCTTTCGGTTCCGAAGATTCTGATTGGCATGCCTGTGACAAAGGCACCCTTTTATGCCGTTCCGCTCACGACCACTATCCATCACACGATGGGCGGTCTGCGCATCAACGAAAAAACGCAGGTGCTTGACGACAAAGGCAACCCGATTCCGGGGCTCTACGCCGCAGGTGAAATCACCGGCGGCATCCACGGCGGCAATCGCCTCGGACGCAATGCGCTCACCGACCTATTGGTCTTTGGACACATCGCGGGTCTGGAAGTCACAGCCCATCAAAATTAAGGCTTGATACACCAATCTTCCTGCTGTCCTCGAAGTATTTCTCACTGCTTCGGGGGCAGCTTTATATTCGCCGCTGGGAGAGGTGCAGCTCCGATCAATGCTGACCGCAGAAATCTTTTGGGAAGCCGAACTTCGTCCAAATCGGCGTCAGATCTGCCGGCACCTGCGGCTGACTGCCCGGGGTCGGACGGGGCGAGCGAGGCGAATGCCAGTCTGACCCTGTGCTCGCGAGGAACCCGTACTGCTTTGCCTTGGCCGCAAAGAGCGCATCATCATCGCGGGTCTGCGAACCCGAGGCCACTTCAATCGCCTCTCCGCCGGCTCCCTGAAAGGCCGTCAGCAGTTCGTCAATCATCCATCCTTCTTTGAGGTTGTAACGCCCGGGGTGAGCGAGAGAAGCCGTGCCGCCCTCACTTTTCACAAAACGCACGGCGTCGCGGATTTCCGGCCATTCAATCTGCACGTAACCGGGCTTGCCGGGCTTGAGGTACTTATCGAAGGCTTGGGCGTAATTCTCCACATAGCCGGCATCCAGAAGCCACTGTGCAAAGTGCGTACGGGAAAGCGATCCCGGATGAACGGCGAGCGCCATTGCGCCTTCAAAGGCCCCCTTGCAGCCGCAGGCCGCAAGGAGTTTTCCCATCCGTTCCCCGCGCTCAATGTGTTTTTTGTCAACGCCTTTGAAGAAAGCCTTGAAGGCTTCCGTATTCGGATTGAGGTTATAGGCCGCCACATGAATCGATTTTTGTCCCCAGCGCGTGGAAATTTCAATGCCGGGCACGAATGCGATGCCAAGGCGTTCGGCTTCTGCACGAGCCTCCTCAATGCCTTTCATCGTGTCGTGATCGGTGAGGCTCATCAGCTTTACGCCGTTGCCGGCACAAAGACGAACAACTTCTGCGGGCGGAAGAATTCCGTCCGACGCATTGGAATGCATATGCAGATCAATAGTCACGACAAAGCTCTTGAAAGACTGGACACGTTTTGCCTCAATTGAGGCAGATGCGTTGCGGTCTAAAAAGTTTATCGATTTAGCCGCACCGCTAAAATACTGAACCTCAGGTTTTTCATTAATAGGTTTCGTCATTGTCATGGATGCTCTCCAAAAACTGCTGTTCCCGCGCGCAAATGTGCGCGGTGAAACGGTTGTATTAGGCGACGCCCTTGAACAGGCCGTCGTCAATCAAAACCTTCCCGTTGCGGCCCGCCGCCTAGCGGGCGAAATGGCCGCCGCAGCGCTTCTCACTGCAGGCGCGCTGCAATTTGACGGGACAGTTGCCCTGCAAATTGAGGGCGACGGTCCCGTTCGCCGTGCCTTGGCGGAAGTGCGCCCCGGCTATGCCTTCCGCGTGATGGTGGAGCTTGCGGCCGACACAGATCCGGCAAAGCTCGACCCCAACGCCAAGCTCAAAGATCTCGTCAATGTCTCCGGCCGCGGCCGCTGCGCCTTCATTCTCGACAGAGCTCATCGCCCGGCCGATGAGGCGCCGTATCAAGGCGTTGTGGCGCTCGAAGGCGACACGCTTGCCCAAGCGCTTGAAAACTACTTTCGCCATTCCGAGCAGGTGGACACGAAGCTCGTGCTGGCTGCCGACGACAAGACGGCGGGCGGGCGCGTTGACTTCTTCGGCCGCAAGCCGTGTCCCTGCAGAAAATGCCCGCCGAAGGCGGAAAACTCCCCGCTGACTATGACCCGGAAGGCTGGCAGCGGCTCACGATGTTTGCCGGTACGGTGAAGAGCGCCGAACTGCTTACGCTCTCACCCGAAGACATCAACCGCCGGCTCTTCTGGGAAGAGTCTCCGCTCGTCACGCACGAAGCGGCGCCGCACTTTGCCTGCACGTGCTCTAAAGCCCGCTTCGACGATCTGGTACGTTCACTCGGCCGCGAAGAAGTCGACGCCATCATCCGGGAAAAAGGCGCTCTTGACGTCGCCTGCCGCTTCTGCGGCGCCAAAGCGCACTACGACGCCATCGACGCCGCAGCGCTCTTCACGCCGGGCGTGCAGACGCAGAAGGCATAACGTTCGTTCTTTCTGAGACTAAGAATGCTCACCAACGGCGCGGAGATGGCTCCGCGCCGTTTGTTTTGCCCGGGGCGTCAATCTACTGACGTCGATCCCGAGCCTTCGGCGCACGCTGGTTCTTGGGCGCGGAATAAAGATCCGACTTCTTAGGCGTAAAGGTCGGTTTAGCCCCTGCGGCAATGTCCGGAGCGTCGACGTCCGGCATGGATGCTGCTGCATCGGATTTGCGTGCCGCTTCTTCCGTCGTCTCAATGCGGAAGAGAATTTCATTGGGCTTGACCATATTGAGCTCGCGGCGGGCGCGCTCTTCAATGGCATCTTGATTGTTGGCGAGCGAATTGAATTCGGCCTGCAGCGCTTCATTGGTTCGGCGAAGCGATTCATTCTCCTCGCGCTGCGTATTGAGTATCACTCTCAACTCAGACAGTCTACTCCAACTTGCCCGCCCAAGCCACAGCTGGTACTGCGCGGCGCCGATGCCGAGAAGCAGAATGCAGATGAATAAGCGGACCATAGCGGCGTGGAGACAGTGACTGCTGATTTTGCAGTTCGAAAAAAACAAACCGGACAGCTCTCTATTGTAGATAGCTGTCCGGTGATGGAAGGTCTTCCCGAGCCTTAAATATGCAGCGCGGCAAGGATCTTTGCTGCCGAACCCGTTATAAACGGGCTCCGGCAGGTTTTATGCCCTTCAGCCGCGCAGCGCCTTGAATGCGGTGCGGCCCGGATAGACGGCGGCACCGGCAAGGTGCTCTTCAATGCGCAGCAACTGGTTGTACTTAGCCATGCGGTCCGAGCGGCTCATCGAGCCGGTCTTGATCTGACCCGCATTGAGACCCACGGCGATATCCGCGATCGTGCTGTCTTCCGTTTCGCCGGAGCGGTGCGAAATGACGGCCGTGTAAGCCGCGCACTTGGCCATATTGACGGCTTCGAACGTCTCCGAAAGCGTGCCGATCTGATTGACCTTCACCAGAATTGAATTGGCGATGCCGCGCTCAATCCCTTCCTTGAGGATCTTGGGGTTGGTGACGAACAGATCGTCACCCACGAGCTGAATGCGGTCGCCGAGCGCAGCCGTCAGCTTGGCCCAGCCTTCCCAGTCGCCCTCGGCCATGCCGTCCTCAATCGAGACGATCGGGTAGCGGCCGCACCAGTCGGCAAGCACACCGATCCAATCTTCAGCGGTAAGCGAATCGCCCGTGGACTTCTTCATCACATAGCGGCCGTTGTCAAAGAATTCCGACGAAGCGCAGTCGAGTGTGAGACAGACATCGCGTCCCGGCTCGTAGCCGGCGGCGGCGATGGCGTCCAGAATCAGATCGAGCGCTTCTTCGTGGGACTCGATCACCGGAGCGAAACCGCCTTCATCGCCGACAGCCGTGGACAAGCCGCGGGCATTGACGAGCTTCTTAAGCGCCTGGAAGGTTTCAGCGCCGCAGCGCAGCGCTTCACGGAACGTCGGTGCGCCGACCGGCACAATCATGAATTCCTGCAGGTCGAGGTTGTTGTTGGCATGTGCGCCGCCATTGATGACGTTCATCATCGGAACGGGCAGCGTTCCGGCCCCCATACCGCCGAAGAATCGGTAGAGGGGCAGACCGCGTGGCGGCGGTTCAGCGCGCGCCACGGCCATGGAGACTGCGAGCATCGCATTGGCGCCGAGACGGCTCTTGTTTTCCGTGCCGTCCAGGTCAATCATCAGGCGGTCAATGTAGACCTGATCGGACGCTTCTGCGCCGAGCACGGCATTGGCGATTTCGCCCGAAACGTTTTCCACGGCCTTGAGAACGCCTTTGCCGCCGAAACGAGCCGGATCCTTGTCGCGGAGTTCAATCGCTTCGCGCACGCCGGTAGAAGCGCCCGAGGGAACCGCCGCCGTTGCGACAACGCCGCTTTCAAGCCAAACTTCCGCTTCAACGGTCGGATTGCCGCGGCTGTCGAGAATCTCACGGCCGATGACATCGATAATGGCGCTCATGTATGTGCCTCTCAGATCTATTTACGAATGGAAATGATGGTTTGCTTGACGGCGCTTTTCAGCCCGTCAGGCTTGGGTTGATAAAGAACTCTCCGGCTCCGCACTCCTTTGGATCAGCGAGCCGGCAGGAAATCAGGACGCAAAGCTCTCTTCAAGGTAGGGATGCGCCTTAACCAGACGATCGATCTCAACGAGCTCAGCAAGGAGCTCCTTCATGCGATTGAGCGGAACGGCATTGGGACCGTCAGAGAGTGCCTCTGCAGGATTCGGATGCGTTTCCATAAAGAACCCCGCAACGCCCACTGCGCAGGCCGCGCGCGCGAGCACCGGAACGAACTGACGCTGACCGCCGGAACTCGTGCCGTTGCCGCCGGGGAGCTGCACGGAATGCGTCGCATCCATGACAACCGGCGCGCCGGTCGCACGCATGATGGCCAGACCGCGCATGTCGCTTACCAGATTCCCGTAGCCAAAGGACGCTCCGCGTTCGCAGCACATGAAGCGGTCGGGATCAAGTCCGGCTTCCTGAGCAGCCGCGCGGGCCTTGGCAATCACGTTCGCCATGTCGCCGGGAGCGAGGAACTGCCCCTTCTTGATATTGACGGGTTTGCCCGACTGCGCACAGGCCCGGATGAAGTCCGTCTGGCGGCAAAGGAAAGCCGGCGTCTGAAGCACATCAACGACCGCCGCGACCGCCGGCACTTCCGCTTCGGTATGCACGTCCGTGAGGACCGGCACGCCCACTTCAGCGCGCACCTTGGCGAGGATCTCGAGCCCCTTTTCCATGCCCAGACCGCGGAAACTCTTTCCGGACGTGCGGTTGGCCTTGTCGTAGCTGGCCTTGAAGATGTACGGGATACCAAGTTCGCCGGTGATCTCCTTCATCTGATGGGCAATGTCGAGCGCCATCGCTTCGGATTCGATCACGCAGGGACCGGCAATGAGAAAGAACGGACGGCGGTTGCCGACTTCATATCCGCAGAGCTGCAAAGCGCGTCTCCTTGAAGGGTGAATGAATTTCAGAAAAACCGCCCGAGGTTCGATGGAGAATCCGGGCGGCTTTTTTTGTCAGGCGGGCTTTAGGCCTCAGCCTTTTCAGCTTCTTCCGCAGCTTCGCGATGCTTTACGGCAGCTTCAATGTAAGCCTTGAAAAGCGGGTGGCCGAAGCGCGGATTCGAGGTGAATTCCGGATGGAACTGTACCGCGAAGAAGAACGGATGATTGTGGAGCTCCATCATCTCGGGCAAGTGTTCGAGCGGGGTCTTGGCGCTGATGACCATGCCTTTTTCTTCGAACTGCGGGACGTAGGAGTTGTTGACTTCATAGCGGTGACGATGGCGTTCGGCCACAACATCGCCGTAAATCTTGTGCGCAAGCGTATTGGGCGAAACCGGCACTTCCTGGCGGCCCAGACGCATCGTACCGCCGAGGTCCGAACTTTCGTCGCGGCGCTGAACCGCACCCGAATGATCCTTCCATTCGGTAAGGAGCGCCACCACGGGGTGAGGCGTGCCGGGATCGAGCTCTGTCGAATTGGCGCCGCCGAGACCGCAGACGTGACGGGCAAATTCGATCACCGCACACTGCATGCCGAGGCAGATGCCGAGGAACGGAATCTTATTGACGCGAGCGTATTCAATCGCCTGAATCATGCCTTCCGTACCGCGCTTGCCGAAGCCCCCCGGCACGAGAATACCGTCGAGCCCCTTGAGGCAGTCCGTCCCGTTTTCTTCGATCTTGGTCGAGTCAATGAAGCGGATGGAAACTTTGGTGCTCGTATGGATGCCGGCGTGCGTGAGCGCTTCGTTCAAAGACTTGTAGCTGTCGGCGTAATCGACATACTTGCCGACCATGCCGATTGTGACGTTATGGATCGGGTTCTTGAGCTTATGCACGATGTCGGCCCAGGCGGAGAGGTCAGCCGGCTTGGTTTCGAGACCGAGCTTCTTGCAGACGATTTCGTCGAGGTGCTGAGCATGGAGCATGAGCGGCACTTCGTAGATGGTCGAAGCATCGGCCACGCTGATCACGTTCTCCATCGGAACATTCGAGAAGAGCGAGATCTTGGCGCGTTCATTCTCGGGAATCATGCATTCGGCGCGGCAGAGCAGCACGTCGGGGTAGACACCTTCTTCGCGCAGCTTCTGCACAGAGTGCTGCGTGGGTTTGGTCTTGAGTTCGCCGGCGGACTTAATCCAGGGGCACAGCGTCAGATGAATGAAGCAGGTGTTGTTGCGGCCCACGCGGAAGGACATCTGGCGGACGGCTTCCACAAACGGCAGCGACTCAATGTCGCCCACCGTGCCGCCGATTTCCACGACGCAGACATCGGGCTTGCCGCCGTGGGCAGAAGCCGCACCGCGGGCAATGAATTCCTGAATTTCATTGGTGATATGCGGAATCACCTGCACGGTCTTGCCGAGGTATTCGCCGCGGCGCTCCTTCTTCAGAACGCTCTCGTAGATCTGACCCGACGTGAAGTTGTTGGGCTTATGCATCTTCGAGGAGATGAAGCGTTCATAGTGGCCGAGGTCAAGGTCAGTCTCCGCACCGTCTTCCGTCACGAACACTTCGCCGTGCTGGAAAGGCGACATCGTACCCGGATCCACATTGATGTACGGGTCGAGCTTGATCATCGTAACCTTGAGGCCGCGAGATTCGAGAATGGCCGCAAGCGAAGCTGCGGCAATACCCTTGCCGAGCGAGGACACGACGCCGCCGGTGACAAATACGTACTTGGTCATAACCTTCCAACCGATGAGAGAAGACGGAGAGATAAAAAATTTAAAGCGGGCATTATAAGCGGCGGCAAAAAGCTTGCCGCCAATTCACGCAGCGGATCGCTCGCCAAGTATTCCCATGCGTTAGGGATGCACTGCAAGTTAATTTATTATTTTAATGAACTTACTGCGTTTTCTTCGAGCAGATTTTTTTCGGACTGCCCGCTGCAGGGTGTGCTGCTGACCAGAAGAGCGTGAAGGCTGAGCGCGGCTTAGTCTCAGCCTTTTGAAACGCTCTCCAGGCACCCGTATCAGGCGCGAAGCGCTGCCGGCTGCGGCGCCGGCGCTGCATGCCGGCATCCTGAGCAGTTCGAGCAGTCAGCGCGGCAGATCACGCGCTCCGTACCTTCACAATTCCAGCACGGTCCCATGCCTTCCCATTCGGGCTGAACCGTAACGTGGTCGATATTAAAGCGCCCCTTGATGCCTTCGCGAACGGCGTGCAGGATCCGCGGCCAGCACTGGTACGAAGCAATGCGCACGTGGCACTGCAAAGCATCATGCCCCGGGGTAATCGTCCATATATGAAGATCATGAACTTCATCCACACCGGGCACTGAGCGGATGTATTCGCCGACAGCATCAAAGTTCGTTTGTTCAGGCGTGCCGTCAAGCAGAATTCGTACGGATTCGCTGAGCACTTTCCAGGTTGCGCGAAGGAGCAAAAGACCAACAAACATCGAAAGGAGCGGATCGACAATAGCCGGGCCGCCCGCCCAAATGATGCCGCCCGCGGCGATAGCCGCCACTGAACCCAGCAGATCTCCGAGCACATGCAGAAGCGCCGCACGCGTATTGACGTTTTGGCGGTCGCGCGACAAGGACCAAGCGACAGCCACGTTGATTAACAGTCCCGCAAAGGCAATCACCATAACGCTGCCGCCCGCAACGGCTGCCGGCTCACGGATGCGTTCAATCGCTTCATAAAAGAGCCAGAAGGTAACGCCTAAAAGCGTCAGACCGTTGACAAAGGCCGCAATCACTTCAACGCGGCCGTGTCCGAAGCTGTGCGCTTCATCGGCACCCTTCATTGCAAGACGATTGGCGACCAGTGCGAACAAGAGACTCATGGAGTCTGTGACCATATGGCCGGCGTCACCGATCAGGGCGAGTGAATTCGCCCACCAGCCGCCGACCAACTCAATAACCGAGAAGCTCAGCGTGAGGAGCACGGCAAAGCCAAGAACCGACAGACGGGTCTTCTCGGCAGCGTGCGAACGCGGGCTGTCTCCTTCCCCATGACTGAAGAATTCACTCGGAGATTCCAAGGCCGTGGGATTGTTTGTGTCCGCTTCCAGAATTGCTTCGTTCTGAATGCCTGCGGTCGCCGGCGTTTGGGTTTCGATCTTCGTCATATGCGTCTCTCCCTCGGAGAGCAGTCAATATATTTTTGCGGCTTTGTCCTTCAGTTCTTCCTTAACAAATGAGAATCACTGCCATTCTGTAATCCCCATAGCGGAACGGCTCCGTTTCCCAAGGCGGGAACGGAGCCGTTTTTGAACGCGATGCAGTTTAGCGCGAAGTGAAACCTCAGGCTAAATTGAATTGCAAGAATTTATTTCGCGTAAATGAAATTAATTCGCATTCTTTCCGAGCAGCGGCGTCATGTCGGTGCCGGCAAGGAGGCCTTCCTTCGAGTAGATGCCAAGCTTCTGACGCGTATCGACGATGTCGAGGTTGCGCATCGTAAGCTGACCAATACGGTCTTCGGCGGAGAACATCGAATCGCCCTTTTCCATCGTCAAGCGTTCGGGTTCGTACGTGAGGTTCGGGCTCACGGTATTCATGATTGAATAATCGTTGCCGCGGCGCAGTTCGAGCGTGACTTCACCGGTAATGGCGGAAGCAACCCAGCGCATGGCGCTTTCGCGGAGCATGATCGCCTGGCTGTCGAACCAACGGCCCTGATAGAGATAGCGGCCGAGCTTGATGCCGTTGATGCGGTACTGCTCGATCGTGTCTTCATTGTGAATACCGGTGACGAGACGTTCGTAGCAGATGAAGAGCAGCGCCATGCCCGGGGCTTCGTAAATGCCGCGGCTCTTGGCTTCAATGATGCGGTTTTCGATCTGATCGGACATGCCGAGACCATGACGGCCGCCGATGCGGTTGGCTTCCATCATGAGGGCGACCGGATCGCTGAACGTCTTGTCGTTAATCGCAACCGGCACGCCGTCCTTGAAGGAGACCTTGACGAGTTCGGGTTCAATTTTGACGTCGTCGCGCCAGAAGGCCACGCCCATAATCGGATCGACGATCTTGACGTTGGAGTCGAGATGTTCGAGATCCTTGGCTTCATGAGTGGCGCCGAGCATGTTGGAGTCGGTCGAATAGGCCTTCTCAGCGCTCATGCGGTAGTTAAAGCCTTCTTTCTGCAGGAAGGCGGACATTTCAGCACGGCCGCCGAGTTCCTTGATGAAGGTAACGTCGAGCCAGGGCTTGTAGATTTTCAGGCTCGGATTGGCCAGCAGACCGTAGCGGTAGAAGCGCTCAATGTCGTTGCCCTTATAGGTCGAACCGTCACCCCAGATGTTCACGCCGTCTTCACGCATGGCGGCAACGAGCATCGTACCCGTTACAGCGCGGCCGAGCGGCGTGGTGTTGAAGTAGAGCTGACCGCCCGTCGAAATATGGAAAGCACCGGACTGAATAGCAGCGATGCCTTCGTTCACAAGCTGCGCACGGCAGTCGATCAGACGGGCTTTTTCGGCGCCGTATTCCATTGCACGGCGGGGAATCGCTTCGTAATCGGTCTCATCGGGCTGAGCAAGGTTGGCCGTATAGGCATAGGGAAGCGCGCCCTTGGTCTTCATCCAGCGCAGCGCGCAGCTCGTATCGAGGCCGCCAGAGAACGCGATACCGACCTTTTCGCCAACCGGCACGCTTTGCAGAATCGTTTGAGACATGTTCTTCTTAACCCGTAGAGAAATCTGTTCGTATTCAACCCGAATTCGGGACGGACACATTATGTGCAGGCTTTTCGTGAAAAAACATCCCAGAAAACCTGACGCACGCCTTTCTTACACGGCCGCAAAGTCGATAAGGCATATACCCTACCTCACTTGTGCGAATGTCCGTGATTTGTCGACAATTATGTGCACCCAAGGCGACGGATGCCGGGCATTTTTAACGCATTCGGGCGAATGATTTTTGCCGCGTTTGGAGTCGGCTGCGCCCAACTTCAAAAGAGCCGTTTGAGCGCTGTCTGCAGAGCGGGCAGCACCTTGCGGTCATTAGGCCGATTCAAAAACGCTGCCAGTTGATCCGCCGGCACAAGACTCACCGCCTGACTCTCCCATCCCATATCAGCAGGCGTTCCCGCCGCCCGAAACGCAAGGTAGTAGCGCGTAATGGTTTTGGTGCGTTCAATGTCACAGAGCCATTCAAGCGGCCGAGCATCCAATCCGCTTTCCTCCCAGCCTTCTTTCACGGCATTTGCCGCGAGGGTCAGCCCGGGCTCCAACCGACCTTTGGGAAAAGTCGCCTCCACTCCGCCGAATTGATTGGTCGGATGCACGAGCCAGATACGCTGATCGGGTTCAATGATGACAAGGCCGCTCGTTCGGCGCTTATCCGTTGCCGGGAAAGGCGGCTCCGCTACGGCCGGCAGTTCATACGCAAAGCGCACCCAATCCAAGCATTCAAACGGCGCATGCGTGAGTGCAATGCCGTTAAGCACGGCTGGAAGAAGCGTCGGATCGGTTATGGAGAAAGTAGCTGCTGCCCCAGAATCGCCCCAAGCAGAGACATGACTCGATCTTGTCGGACGAGACACGGCGACGGGTTCGCCGTTTTCATCAAGCTGAGGATGAAAAATCGTCATCGTTGTTTTTTTCATTAAGCCCACTGCCGAGCGGGCGGCCGAGCTGCGGAGACGGATGACGTGCGGTTGTTTTGGCCGCGCGAAAGATGAAATATTTAATTGTGCACGTCTGAATGTATTTGCACATCAGTATCAACACTAAGTTCGTGCACGACACCATTATCAGGTCAATGGATTACGTCGCAACCCCCTACTTTTGAATCAGCCGTCATACACTTCAAAAACCAACAGATGGGCTTTCGGTAAACGAAATATCTTTAGCGTTAATCCCTTTTCCTGTCACTGCGCTCAGGACCAAGAGCGGCAGTGACGGGGCGCTGCGGATACAAACCGGACCGTGAGTTTGTCAGGACCAATCGGCAGTAAAGGGCGGCGCCTAATGAGGCGCCGCCCGTTGCTGCCTATAAAAGTACGGCGCCTCAAACCCAATGGAAGCGCCGCCAAAACCACATAGGAGCAATCTTCATGTTCAAGCAAACGCTTCTCGCGCTCTCTTTGGCTGCCGCCTCGACCGCTGCGCTCGCTCTGCCCAATATCGCCGTTCTCGCCACGGGCGGCACGATTGCCGGCGCCGGCGCATCTTCGACCGGCTCCCCCGCCACAGGCCGGGGGGCATGGCGCCA
>OBYK01000843.1_pt1 | contig 12626 bp, 10 predicted proteins | sample 1476721 | NCBI WGS metagenome assembly OBYK01 (sample SAMEA2580191, study PRJEB22360) | human gut metagenome | biome: human gut; feature: human-associated habitat; material: faeces | place: Denmark | collected 2008/2010
AATGATTTTGTTTTGAGTAGCGATGCGCTCGTCAATGGCACGCAATAACTTAGCGATTTTTATTTGCTCGTCTTTTGAGGGTATTGTAATCTTGATAGATTTAATCTGCTCAAAATTTAGCCCTTGTCTATTTCCTCCTGCTTGAAAACTATCTATTTGTCTCTGACCATAATTAGACAATAAAAAGCTACAGATAAATGAAGGAACAAGATTTTCTTTAGTACGAATAATACAAACATGTTGATTTACATTGCCACCGACTATTTGTTTGTCTACTAATGCGCTACGCCCAATAGATGCTCCTGTAATATTAAGCAATACGTCATTGAATTGTAGCTCTGTGCTCTTTTGGCGTAGATGCGTTTCTTCATCAATGAAAGCAATATCATCCAGCAGAAGATTTCCTAAACCAACGTTTTGACTACGTACAAAAGGATGTCCTTCTGTCTTATATACAGCTTCCCCACCTCTTGGCGTTACACCACTACCCACTTTTGTAGTTAGTTCGCCTATAGTACACATTTTCCACTCTCCACTGAACTCCGGAAATCTCAAATGTGGAACATTAAGGACTTTATTGTCGTTATTATTTGCCATAGTTATTTTTAATCTCTAATCAAATTTCGTTATGCTGCAAGAAAAACTGCTACGATATGTAGCAGTTTCAATATGCGTTTAAGTCTTATCCTTACTCTTTATCGGGGTTAATATCAAAGGACAACAAGTTGTCACCATTATTGAAACGGTCGAAATCGGAGCTAAACAAACGGTCTTGAACGATACGGTATTTCTCGAATTCCGATTCGGCAAATTCCTTGGCGAACTCTGCCGTAATCTTTCCTGCATCGGCTAATATCGCATCACCTCCAGCTTCGAGGATGATGTCAATACGTTTTGCCCAATCTTCCATAGTCATCGGAATGTGACGTTTCGCCATTCGTTCTGCTAAATCAAGAACAGCATTGACTAATTGCGCCATATTTTCCAACTCGTTTTCTTTCAGATAGTTTTTTGCTATAACCACATCGGGCTTCACTATCTTTCCGTCAGGAGCATTTTCCCAAGAGGTAAGCCCCATGTGTTCTTTCTCGGAGTTTGCACGTTGCACGATAAGTTCGGCAGCCGTATGCCCATGTACGGCATAGTGCATTTTGTTCTGAACCTTTTTGAAGAACAGCCGTGTAGTGGGCGCATCGCGATTGTAGTCAATGGCAGTGGCGTAAATATCGGTGAGTTTTTGGTAGAAACGGCGTTCACTCAATCGTATCTCACGGACTTCAGCCAACAAGTGTTCAAAATAATCCTCACCGATAAAAGAACCGTTTTCCATGCGTTTCTTGTCTATGACATAACCACGGATGGCAAATTGGCGCAACACATAGGTACACCATTGGCGGAATTGGGTAGCACGAATGGAATTGACACGGTAGCCCACAGAGATGATAGCATCAAGATTATAGTATTGTACTTCTTTAGTCTGCGTTTTTCCGTCTATAGCCCCATGCTCGGTGGTATGTGCAATTTTTGCACATACCACTTCCTTATCCAATTCACAAGTGTCGAAAATATTCTTCAAGTGCTTGGTGACAACCGTTCTATCCACATCAAAAAGAGTGGCAATAACTTTTTGTGTCGCCCAAATGCTTTCATCTTTATACAACACTTCAACCCCTTGCTCTTTGTCTGCGACAGTAAATATCAAGAACTCCGCTGTGCTGTTTCTTATCTCGAACTTTTTAGCCATAATCTTACCCTCTTCGTTTTATTCTACAATTCCCAGTTCACGAAGGTAGCCTTCAATCTCTTTGTCAAGGTCAGCACGTTTGGCTTCCAATTCCTTGATTTCAGCCATGACAGCCTTAATGTCGATAGGCTCTTCCTCTTCAAAGGTATCCACATAACGGGGAATGTTCAAGTTGTAGTCGTTATCGGCTACTTCCTGCAAGGTGGCGAGGTGGCTGTACTTTTCTATCTCGGTGCGATTGCGGTAAGTATCTACAATCTTGTCGATATGCTCCTTGCGTAGTTTGTTTTGGGTCTTGACCTTTTCAAACTCCTTGCTTGCGTCAATAAACAAAATATTATCGTCCTCCTTGCGGCATTTCTTCATCACGAGAATACAAGTGGGAATGGAAGTGCCGTAGAAGATATTGGCTGGCAAGCCGATAATTGCGTCAATGCAGTTCTTCTTCTCGATAAGGAAACGGCGGATAACGCCCTCGGCATTACCACGGAACAATACGCCGTGCGGTACCACGCAAGCCATTGTACCACCATCCACAAGATGATAGAGCATGTGCAGTATAAAGGCATAGTCAGCTGTCTTGCGCGGAGCAAGGCGACCGGCACGGCTGAAACGGTCATCATTGTTGAACTTGTCGGCGGCACTCCACTCTGCGGAGAAAGGAGGATTGGCAACCACGGCATCGAACTGGGTGTCACCGAAAGCGTCCGCCTCCAAGGTGTCGCCATTCTCTATCTGGAAATTACTGAACTTGATACCATGCAGCAACATATTCATACGGCACAAGTTGTAAGTAGTGGGGTTTTTCTCCTGCCCGAATATCTCGTATGCCCGTCCCGTATGAGCTGCACGAATAAGCAGTGAACCCGAACCGCACGTAGGGTCATATACATTGCGTAAGCGAGTATGTCCGATAGTCACTATCTCGGCAAGAATCTGGCTCACTTCTTGCGGTGTGTAAAATTCTCCGGCTTTCTTGCCCGCTCCAGCGGCAAACTGAGAAATCATATATTCATAAGCATCGCCGAGAATATCTATCTGCGTAGCTTCATCCGCTCCGAAGTCAATGCCGTTCAAAGCAATCAGTACATTGGATATGAGCGTATTCTTGTCATCGGTAGTTTTGCCGAGCTTGGGCGAAGCAAGGTCTATGTCTGAAAACAAACCTCCAAAATCGTCCTCACTCTCTTGTCCGAGCGTACTGTCCTCAATGCGCTTCAGCGAACGTTCGAGAGAGGGAATAATATTCTCCTTGCGCTTAATTGCGTCAATGATAGAGGTGAAGAGATATTGCGGCTCTACAAAATAACCGATATTTTCCAAACACTGCTTCTTGACTTCCTCTTGAAGTTCAAGGGCATCTTCTTCGCCTGACTGCCACAACTGTTTGAAAGTGATTTCGTCATCTTCAAGCGCACGGTCAGCATAGTTCTCTATTTTTTCAGAAAGGTACTTATAAAAGATAAAGCCCAACGAGAAGTACATAAATTCGTTGGCTGACATATTGCCGCGCAGGTTGTTGGCAACCTCCCAAAGCTGGGCGCGGAGTTTTTGTTGGAGTTCTTCACTCATGTTCTTAAACAGTTTTGTTTTCTACAATGTTTATTTCATTATCAGCTTCTTTTTCAAAGGCTGTCCTTAAGTCATCTAATATTTTTCCGTTGTACGAGAAATACTTGCTCCCCTGATAGGCATTTGAAGGTGTTCTCTTTTCTTCCGGAAGAAACGTACCGACAAAAGGAGACAATTTGTAAATTCGTCCGTCATATTCGATGGAATCATCACTTGCAACTTTCACTTTCAGATTGGTAGGGATAAAAGTAATATATTCACCTATCTTGATATGTACCATGCTGAATTTGAATCGCTCCCGTTTTTTCGGTCGAGAAAATTCTGATTTCTTTTCTTTCTTTTCGGGGTGCGCTATAATAGGTTTATTGTCCTCATATTCAGTTATGACCGCATCGTCAATTGTCAAAGCGATGTCTCTGAAAATATCAAGAGCCACTTTGGGGTCAACATTAAAGAATTCCCTATTTTGCCGAATACGCAAGTCTGTCAATCGGTCTATTGTCTTATGCACAAGTCTTTCAACCTCATTGAATTTAGAAGTCTTCATCGTGGCAAAGATTTCAAAAGGCAACGGCACAGCGGTATTGTCCAACTCCTTTGAACGAATGTCAACGGGACGAGTACTTTTACCTATTTTCACCCAATCCTCTCGAAAACTGGGATTGGTCAGTATATAAACATAGCCGGGGTCATTTGTTTTCATACGCCATCTTTTAGTCCCAAGAGAATGTTCTGATAATATTGCGCAGACGGTCGAGAATACGGTTCACGGTTCTGCGCGTCTTTAGCAAGCCGAGGTGCTTCTCCTTGACTGCCGTTTGAATGATTTCGGGTTGCACTTTTTGTGAGAAGTCATACTCCGAGAGGAAACGGTTCAGCAGTTCGGTAGGCAACTGCTCATCTTCCGCAAGGCGGTCAATGGCTTTGCCTTTTTCCTGACGGATATATTGGTTGAGCCGTTCTTCGAGGTCAACAGAACCATCCGCTTTCTTCTTGCGCTCCACGAAGCCCTCCTTGTCTTCATCTACATTCTGGCGGATAAAGCCGTCAATCAGTTGAGACTTGCTGCGCAGCTCGGCATCTTTAATCATTGTGTCGATGATATGGCGGCGTTGTTCCTCATAGTTTTCACTGAACGGATTGAGTTCTGCAATCAGCTCGAGGATATAAGCCACATTGATAATGTCGCTGTGCAACAGTTCAAGACAGAAGTCGATGTCTTCAAGTCCTATTTCGTCTTCGGTGGAATTATCCTCAACGGAAGTGCCGCCTACGGTAGTGCTGTCAAGGAACGTGTCGTGAATGTCGAGGTACTTACTTCGGAAGTCGTTGTACAGTTGTTCGGATATGCCCAATTCGGGGTCATCCTCCGAATAGTCCTCGTAGATTTGTATCTCCGCATGTTTCTTTATCAACTCACGGAAAGCGAGAATGAAGTCGCGCTTTTCGGGTTCGGTCTTCAACGCATCGACAGCCGCAGTGTCGGGATATTTGGCAAGGAAATCTTTGGCGATGTCGGCATATTCCTTTTTCACCACCTCGAAAGCCTCGCGGATGATAGTGCCCGTACCCCCGTTGCTGAACAGTTTTATGGATTCGTCCACATTGCTCTTGAGGTCGCGGAAACAGACAATCTTACCAAAACGTTTGCGCTCGTTGAGTACACGGTTGGTACGTGAGAACGCTTGCAACAATCCGTGGTATTCCAAATTCTTATCCACATACAGCGTGTTCAGCTTCTTGGAATCGAAGCCTGTGAGGAACATACCCACGACCAAACAAAGGTCGAGCGGTTTCATGTCGGTTTTCTTCTTTTTCAACCGCAGATTGACATCATCGTAGTAAGCACGGAAATTCTCGATGGAGAAATTCGTACCAAACATTTGGTTGTAGTCGTTGATGATTTCCTGCATATCGTCAGCCTCCGGCACGGATTCGTTGACAAAACCGCTGTTCATGCCCGTCAGTTCATCGTCCTCGTTAGGGTTAGATGAATAGGTGAAGATTGCACCGATTGAGATTTTAGGATTCAGTTCCTTGAAAATCTTATAGTAACGAATGAGCATCGGCACATTCTGCACGGCAAATAGCGCGTCAAACTCACCGTCAAAGGTGGATTTGCTGAAATTGTTGAGAATGAATTTGGCAATCTCGTGCATACGGCTTTCCTGTCCCGGTGATACCTCCTCGTTGCCGTGGTAGTATTCCACCAAAAAGCCAAGTACATTCTCATCAGCAATGGCATCTTTAATCAGGTACTTGTGCAGACACTTGTCGAAGATTTCTTCGGTGGTACGGTCGTTCTTAGAGTTCTCCTTGAATATAGGTGTCCCCGTGAAGCCGAATATTTGCGTATTGGTAAAGAAGTTGACAATATTTTTGTGGCTCTCACCGAAATGGCTACGATGACACTCATCGAAAATCATGATGATGCGCAACTTCCTCACTTCATCCAAACGCTTGCTGTACCATTGCTTCGTAACGGCTGCATTGAGTTTCTGAATGGTAGTGATAATGATTTTCGAATCGCTTGAAAGTTTCTTCGTCAGTTCATCGGTGTTGTCCGTGCTATCCACTGCACCGGGTTCGAACGCTTCATATTCCGATTGCGTCTGCGTGTCAAGGTCGTGACGGTCCACCACAAACATCACCTTATCCACGCCATCCAACTCCGAAACGAGTTGTGCCGCCTTAAAAGAAGTAAGAGTCTTGCCAGCTCCCGTAGTGTGCCAAATGAAGCCGTTGTCGGTAGAGTTCTGCACCTTATCCAAAATCTCCTCCACGGCATAGAACTGATAGGGGCGCAACACCATCAGACATTTGTCACCCTCATGAAGCACGATGTATTTGCTAATCATCTTACCAAGGGTACATTTATCAAAGAACATTGCTGCAAACAGACTGAGGTCGTTGAAGGGATTGTTATCCTTGTCCGTCCAATTGAAAGTAAACTTGTAGCCTTGATTGGGGTTGTTGGCGAAATAGCGGGTGTTTACACCGTTGGAGATAACGAAAACCTGTATATAGTCGAACAAGCCATGAAACGATGTCTTATGGTAGCGTTGCACTTGGTCGTAGGCTTGGCGCAGTTCCACCCCTCGCTTTTTTAATTCGATTTGCACCAACGGCAAACCATTTACCAATATCGTCATATCATAGCGGCATTTCTTCCTGCCCTCAATGGTGATTTGGTTTGATACCTGAAACTCATTCTGACACCATTGTTTCTTATTGAGAAATTCCACCCACACACGTTCCCCATTTTCGGTTTCGAGTGGATAGAGGTCGCGCAGTTTCTTGGATTTTTCAAAGCGTGAGCCGCCCTCCAAATGAAGCAAAATCTTTTCAAACTCCGATTCGGTGAAATGTTCACGCTCTATTTCCGCAAGTTGTTTGCGGTTATGTTTTTCGAGCTGGCATTTGAAATTATCGCGGAGATTGCTTTCTTCTTCAATCTTCACGTATTCATAGCTCATTTGTTCAAGGGCATGAATCAGAGCATTTTCAAGTGCGGCTTCACTTTGTACAGCCATGGTTTATATTAAAGCGAAAACTCCTTCGCTATCCCTGCGAGGCTGACCAAAGCCTATAAGACAACGAAGGAGTTTCATATGTTGTTTTAATTGCTTTCTCAGGTCATTAGCAGTCCGATAATGAGTGCAAAGGTAGCAATTTTTATCGGTTTTTCCTTGCGCATTTGAATAAACAGTATAAGAGAAAAGAGAGAGTTTATTATGTGTAACCCTATATTCACCACAAGGTATCGTTGATTTTGGAATTATCCGACTTTGGAGGATAATCCTGCTCCCTGCAAGGACAAGGCGTTTAGAGTTACTCGAATCGTTTCGGGCAACCCAAAACATACCTTGCGATGTTCTCGGGACAAAGGTACAAAGATTATGAAAAACCAGCGGGAAAATATATTTTCACCGTAGAAAAATTTTTGTTTCACTGTTTGGAAACCTTTGTTTCGATATCGGAAAATTCTTTCTTTGTTTGGTTGCAATTTATCTTATGCTTACTTTTGCCCAAAAACAAAATATGACTGAAACCATCGCATACATTAAGGAATCATTGAGGGATCTATACCCATCCTCCGAGGTCAGCAGCCTGGTTCGTTTAATTATGGAGCGGGTTTGTAATATTCAGCCGCATCATTTTTTATTTTGTAAAGACAAAGAACTGCGAGAAAGCGAAAAAAGCCGGATTCATGACATAGTCGAACGTTTGAAGCAGATGGAGCCTATCCAATACATATTAGGGACGGCCGATTTCTACAGCCTTCAGTTCGAAGTGGACCCGTCCGTCCTGATACCGCGCCCGGAAACCGAAGAACTGGTCGAGCAGGTCATCCTCGACAATGCAGATAAAAAGATCAAGATATTGGATATCGGAACGGGAAGCGGCTGCATAGCTGTCACACTCCGGAAGCATCTGAAAAAAGCTAGCGTGATTGCGACGGACATTTCGGCGGAAGCGCTCGCAACCGCCCGCCGGAATGCCAAACGCAACAACACAACGGTCACTTTCATCCAGACAGATATCCTAGACCCGGAGAAAGCGGAAATGGACATCCCGTTCATTCTGGACGTCATCGTCAGCAATCCGCCCTACATCAAAGAGGAAGAAAAAAAAGACATGGAGCGGAACGTGCTGGACTACGAACCACACCTGGCTCTTTTCGTCCCTGACAACGACCCGCTGCTCTATTATTGGCATATCGCCCATTTCGGAAAGAAAAAACTGAGAAGAAACGGCCGTCTCTACTTCGAAATCAATGCGGCATGCGGCAATATGGTTGTTGAGATGCTGGAGGAAGAAGGCTACAAGAATATCGAATTGATCCAAGACCTGTCAGGCAGGGACCGGATCATAAAAGCACGCAAATGAAACAAATCAGTGAATCTGAAATGCTTCACCGGGCAGCCGCCTACTGTTCTGCCAGCGAACGCTGCATCCAGGATGTCGAAAAGAAAATCAAAGCGGCGGGATTGGCCGGGGAAGAAAGCGACCGGATCGTCTCCCGCCTGCTACAAGAACGTTTCATCGACGAAAGCCGTTTTGCACGCTATTTCGTAAACGACAAATTGCGCTTCAACAAATGGGGACGTGTCAAGATCAACTACGAGATGCAGCGGAAAGGCATTCCGTCCAGTATCCGCTCGGAAGCGCTGGAAGGTATTGACGTACAAGAATATCGCTCCATCCTCCTTTCTCTCCTGAAAAGCAAAAAGAAAGCAACCCGTGGTAAGGACGATCGGGAGGTTTACGCCAAACTGCTCCGCTTCGCCACCGGACGCGGTTTCGAAACAAGGGAAACAAGCCGCTGCCTGAAACAACTGTTCAACGGGAATGACTACGAGGATGATTTTGAATGACCTCCTCAACCTTTTCTATCCCCGCCTCTGCCTGCTTTGCCAGAGGTCTTTGATGGAAGGAGAAGAGCATATTTGCCTGCATTGTTCGAATCATTTGCCCTACACGCATTTTACGGATATGGAGACGAATCCGGTCTGTCTGCTTTTACAGGGAAAAACATCTTTCGTTGCCGCCACCGCTCTGCTCCACTTCACGAAAGGGGGCAGCGGGCAAAAGTTGATCCATTCCTTAAAATATCATGGGAACAAAAAACTCGGATACGAACTGGGACGCATGGCTGCTACCACCTACCGGGAGACAGGGCTGTTCGACACCGTCGATCTCCTTTTGCCGGTCCCGCTCCACCCGAAAAGAATGAGGCAAAGAGGTTATAACCAGTCGGAATGGATCGCATACGGCATCCGTTCCGTCACTGGAATCGCGGTCGACACCTCACCCTTGTCCCGCATAAAAAAGACCGAAAGCCAAACCCGCAAGCAGATATTCGAACGATCGGAAAATGTAGAGGACATCTTTCGTGTAGAGAACACCGACACGTTGAAAAACAAACACATCCTACTGGTGGACGATGTTATTACGACCGGTTCCACCATGAACGCCTGTGCAGAAGCTATGAAAGCCATATCCGGCATCCGGATCAGTATTTTAGGCATAGCTGTGGCATAAACTCTCCTTAAACCTGCTATACAATATGTATAGCTTATTTTTTTGAAGAACTACAAGGTTATCTCATTCCCTTTGTCTACCTTTGCAGACTGATATAAACATTTTTATTAGGTTGTATGAAAACACTGGAAAGATTAGTAGCAGAGAGATTATTAAAGATTAAGGCGGTCAAATTGCAGCCGGCCAATCCTTTCACATGGGCATCCGGTTGGAAATCACCAATCTACAACGACAACAGAAAGACACTTTCCTATCCGGAAATCAGAAGTTTCATTAAATTGGAACTAGCTCGCACCATCAGCGAAAAATACGAAAATGCCGATGCTATTGCCGGTGTTGCAACCGGAGCGATCGCCCAGGGGGCATTAGTTGCCGACCTGCTGGGTCTGCCGTTTGTGTACATCCGTTCAACTCCTAAAGATCATGGATTGGAAAATCTGATTGAAGGCGAACTGAAGCCAGGTTCAAAAGTCGTGATCGTAGAAGATTTGGTTTCTACAGGCGGTAGCAGTTTGAAAGCAGTACAGGCCGTCCGTAATTTCGGTTGCGACGTTGCCGGCATGGTTGCCATCTTCACGTATGGTTTCCCTGTTGCAGTAGAGGCTTTCAAAGAGGCAAAAGTAACACTGACGACTTTGAGCAACTACGATGCAGTCCTGGAAGAAGCATTGCGTACAGATTACATTGACGAATCCGAAATCGCAGTCCTTCAGGAATGGCGCAAAGATCCGGCAAACTGGAATCCCGAAACAAAGTAAGTAAAAATGACTGAATTTGTTAGCGAAGTGAAAACGATCCCCTTTAACGAGGATCGTATTTTTAATATGCTGTCCGACCTATCCAACCTGGAAAAGGTGCAGGACCGCATACCTGAGGATAAGATTAAAGATTTCGAATTCGACAAAGACTCTTGCAGTTTTTCCGTCGCACCGGTAGGTAAGATAACCTTCCAGATCGTAGAACGTGAACCGAACAAAACGATCAAATTCACGACTACGAACTCTCCTGTTCCCCTGTTCCTCTGGATTCAACTGAAACAGGTGGAAGAGAACGACACACGGATGAAACTGACCGTTCGCGCCGAACTGAATCCGTTTATCAAACCAATGGTATCAAAACCGTTGCAGGATGCGATCGATAGAATATCGACCATACTGGCATCCCTGCCTTATTAATTGTATTTTTGATGGCTCAGAAACTTTGGGAAAAGAATGTTCAGGTAGACCAGGAAGTGGATACCTTTACGGTAGGCAAAGACCGTGAGATGGATCTCTATCTCGCCAAATACGACGTACTTGGCTCAATGGCTCATATCACCATGCTGGAAAGCATCGGGCTGCTTACCAAAGAGGAACTAACGGTCCTGCTTGCCGAACTGAAAAATATCTATGCCGTTGCCGACAGCGGCCAGTTTGTAATTGAAGAAGGCGTGGAAGACGTCCACTCGCAAGTGGAGCTGATGCTGACACGCCGTTTAGGTGACACGGGTAAAAAGATACACAGCGGGCGTTCACGCAACGACCAAGTGTTGCTGGACCTGAAATTGTTCACCCGTGCACAGATCCAGGAAGTCGTGGAGCTCGTATCCGGCCTGTTCGAGGTGTTGATCTCACAGAGCAACCGGTATAAGGATGTGCTGCTTCCCGGATATACGCATTTACAGATTGCCATGCCGTCATCTTTCGGACTTTGGTTCGGTGCCTATGCCGAAAGCCTGGCCGACGATTTGCAGATGATGCAGGCTGCCTATAAGGTTTGTAACCGCAACCCGTTGGGCTCTGCGGCCGGATATGGTTCTTCTTTCCCGCTGAGACGCCAGATGACAACGGATTTGCTCGGCTTCGACTCGCTCGACTACAATGTCGTGTATGCCCAAATGGGACGCGGCAAGATGGAACGTACCGTGGCTTTTGCCATGGCGGGAATTGCGGCAACCCTTTCCAAACTGGCTTTCGATGCATGTATGTTCAATAGCCAGAACTTTGGTTTCATCAAGTTGCCGGACCAGTTCACGACAGGTTCCAGTATCATGCCGCATAAAAAGAATCCGGACGTATTCGAGTTGACGCGTGCCAAATGCAACAAGTTGCAAGGGTTGCCCCAGCAGATCACGCTGATCAGCAACAACCTTCCGTCGGGCTATTTCCGCGACCTGCAGATTATAAAGGAAGTATTCCTTCCCTCTTTCGACGAGTTGAAGGATTGTCTTCGCATGGTCACACACATGATGCGGGAAATAAAAGTGAACGAGCACATTCTGGACGATGACAAATATGCACTCCTTTTCAGTGTGGAAGAAGTGAACCGCCTTGTGCTGGAAGGCGTACCTTTCCGTGATGCTTACAAGCAGGTTGGATTGAACATCGAAGCGGGTAAATTCATCCCTGTCAAGAAAGTTCACCACACGCACGAAGGAAGTATCGGAAATTTATGTAATGACCAAGTTTCCGCTTTGATGCAAAATATTATGGACGGTTTCGCGTTTAATAGAGTAAACGAGGCTGAACAACAGCTGTTATCCTAATAAACAATGAAACGATTTTTATTTTGCTTACTTATATTATTCGTTTGTTCATGTTCCAAATTCGAAGAATCGGACATTCCTTATGCACCGGTCTATTTGGAAATAGACCTGCGCTTTGGCGACAATGATCTGGTAGGCATGTATCATCACAAATCCATCACCAAAGCCCGTACCGCCGGAGAAAGGACGGGCTTTTCCGGTATTTTGGTCGTATGTGGGATCGACAATTACGGGAATGCAACCTACTATGCATTTGACTTGTGCTGCCCCCACGAAGCCAAAAAGAATATCATCATAGAAGCCGACAATGCAGGAAAAGCAATTTGCCCGGAATGCGGAACTGAATATGATATCGGCTATGGGACCGGAGCACCGACAAAGGGCGTATCGCAATTTCCATTAAGAAAATATTACATGACTCCAGTATCGTCCGACAGACAGGAATGGGTTGTGAGAAACTAAAAAAATGCGTTGCCCTGCATTTTTTTATTCTAAATATTTGCAGAAACAAAAATTTCATCTACCTTTGCACTCGCAAACGAAAACAATGCAACAATGCGGAAGTAGCTCAGTTGGTAGAGCATAACCTTGCCAAGGTTAGGGTCGCGGGTTCGAGTCCCGTCTTCCGCTCAACTCTTAGAGAAGAGGTGGATGCTCGAATGGTGGAATCGGTAGACACGAAGGACTTAAAATCCTTTGGCCATTGCGGCTGTGCGGGTTCAAGTCCCGCTTCGAGTACGA
>OBYK01000846.1_pt1 | contig 12578 bp, 7 predicted proteins | sample 1476721 | NCBI WGS metagenome assembly OBYK01 (sample SAMEA2580191, study PRJEB22360) | human gut metagenome | biome: human gut; feature: human-associated habitat; material: faeces | place: Denmark | collected 2008/2010
CTTATCGTTTGGCTAACGAGACGGTCCCACTATGAATTGGAGTTCATTGCAGAGCCGACGCCCGAATCACTACATGTGCTTGCGACGACGATCACCCAGCGTCACGCCTGCGGCCACGAGCGTTATGCCGCCGATAACGAAGACCTCGCCCGCAAGCGCGGAGTCATCACCGGTCTGGGCGAGCGCAGCGTCCGCAGCCTGTTTCTTGGCAACGGGGGCCTTTGCAGCAGCCTGCGCAACCTGAGGCTTGGCCTGCGGCTCAGCCTTGGGATGATACTTGTCGTACTCGGCCTGTGCGGCAGCCAGGGCATCCTTAGCATCGTTAAGCTCGGCAAGCGCGGCGGCATAGGCGTCGTTGGCATCGGACAGCCTGGCATCGGCATCGCTCAGAGCAGCCTTGAGGTTAGCGGCGGCATCGACGGCGGCCTTATAGCGAGCGTAGGCAGCGTTCAGCTTGACCAGCTTCTCGTTGCCCGTCGTGCCCGCGGCAAGGGATGCCTTGTGGTCGACAGCCTCAAGATCGGCCTTGAGTGCCTCGTCGTTGGCAAGCTCGGCCTTGGCCTTGACGATCTCGAGGTTCGCATCGACGACGGCTTCGTTGGCGGCCTCGAGATGCTTCTGGGCATCGGCGACACCGGCGACGGCAGCGTCATAGGCGGCCTTGGCGTCGTCGACCGCCTTCTGGGCGCCGGCGAAGCGCTCGAAGGCCTTGTTTGCGGTGGCAAGCTCGCCCTCGGCGGCCTTGGCCTTCTCCTGTGCGTCGGACAGGGCCTGCGTCTTGGCGGCAACTGCCTGCTTGGCGTCCGAAAGAGCGGTCGCGGCGTGCACATCTGCGGCCTGAGCCTTGTCAACGCCAGCCTGGGCAGTGTCGTCGGCCTTCTTGGCATCGTCAAGCGTGCCCTGCTTGTTCGCAAGGCCCGTCTTGGCGGCATCGCGCTTGGCGGTAAGGTCCTTGACCGAAGCAGTGGCGTTGTCATACGCCTCGTTGGCCTGGTCGGATTTTGCCTTGGCGGCATCGCGGGCGCTGCGAGCCTTCGCCTTGTGAGCGGTGGCCTCGGCTGCCTTCGCCTTGCTGTCAGCAAGCGTGGCGTTTGCCTTATCGAGAGCTGCCTGGGCAGTAGCGGCCTTGCTCTTGGCGGCTTCGAGCTTGGTCTGGGGCGTCTTGACGTCGACACCCTTGAGTTTGGCTTCGGCGGCGTCGTATGCCGTCTTCGCGGCGGCGGTGCTGGATTTAGCCTTCTCGTACTCGCCCTTGGCGGTGTTCACGTTCGTGTCGGCCGCGGTATAGGCATCGCGAGCGCTTTCTTGCTTATCCAATGCGTTAGAATAAGCCGTTCCAGCAGTCCCGAAGTTCTTCTGCGCCTCTGCCAGCTTATTCTGAAGCTGCTTTAGCTGCTCCTTCTGCTCCTGCGTGCCGCCTGCATTGTAGGCGGATTCGATGTAGTCGTTGACGAGCTTCTTGAACTCGGAGACAGTGAAATCAGCCTGAGTGTCATCAGCACTGTAATCGAAGATGGTTACCTCGGAATCGGTGTTCTTACCGCTACCGGTTGCAATACCGATGGCTTCCGTAGCGGAATCAATGATGTTGAGATAGTGCCCGCACTCATGGTAGATGCTGTTGTAGTTCTGATAGATGTAATAGGCATCATATCGGTGGCTACCGAGGTCGTCGCCATACTGTGCGACGTACTTATCGAATGTCTCCTTCTCCTGGGTATAGAGACCGGTGTAGGGCCAGCCTAGGGTGTCCTCAGTCTCGCCGCCGGTATATGCACCGCCTCCACCGGCAAGATTTTCACCGTTATCCCAGTAGCACCCCGAGTGTCCCCAGATGTTCGATGAATATGATGTATTAAGGGCGGCCGCCGCAGTCATGCGGAGGCTGACGCTAAGCTCCGACTGACCGTTCGCCTTGCGGAGGTTGTTCTGGGTATCGAGATAGGTCAGGGCGTTACGCATCTGCTCCAAGGAGAGCGGATTGGTGTCGCGAGACATGTCCTGATCGACGTAACTATCATACCAGTCCTGTTTCTCTGTCGTCCCCATGAGCATCGACGCGGCAGTACTTGCATTCGACTTCTGCTGGGCTGTGAAATCGCTGCTGTTGCTGATGTAGGCCATAAAGCCGAGCATGCCCTTATTGATAACTTCCTGGTCAACGGTCATGTTGGACTTTAGGTCTGCAATCTGCTGCTCAAGAGCCTCAACCTGGGCATTAGCAGCGTCATAAGCCTTTTCCGCGGCGTTCGAAGCGGCGCAGGCTGCCTCCCACTCGCTGCGCTTCTGCTTGCGAACTTCGACAAGCTTATCGTACGCGGCCTTCTTGTCTGCTTCGGTCTGCTGCGCCTTCTCGTATGCGGCCTTGGCGGAGTCGCGCTCGCTGGCGGCGGCGTTGTACTCCTCGTTTGCCGCATCGTACGCAAACTGGGCAGATGCCACAGCAGCGTTGGCGGCGTTGGCCTTCTCCTGCGCGGCGGTGGCGGTATTCTGGGCCGCCTGCAGGTTCGCCTGTGCGGTGGCGTCTGCAGTCGTCGCGGCATCGAGCGCGGCCTGCGCGGTCGCGAGCTCGCTGGCGGCAGTGGCCTTGGCAGCCTCGAGCGCGTTCAAATCGATACCCGTGCCCGAGGTCGCGGCATCGAGCGCGGCCTGCGCCTGGTTGAGCTTCTGCTGGGCGTTATCGCGCGCGGTGGTTGCGGCTGCGAGAGCAGCGGCAGTCTCCTGCTTCTTGGCCTGGGCGGAAGTCAGAGCGACCTCAGTGTCCTTCTTTTCCTGCTGAGCGCTAGCCTCGGCAGCCTTGGCCTGGTCCAGATTGGCCTGTGCAGTAGCAACGGCCTTATTGACGTCATCGAGCTTTGCCTGCGCGTCCTCGACGGCCTTCTTGGCAGCCTCGTACTCGTCCATACCCATAGCCTCGAGCTTGGCCTGGGCATCATCGAGGGCCTTCTTGGCCTCATCCTGCTTTGCCTTGGCGTCCTTGAGCGCCTGGGTCTTATCCTCGACACTCTTGTTGGCCTGGTCGAGCTGATCGTTCAGGTCGCCCAGCTTCTTCTGCTGCTGCTCGGTCTTTTCGACGGCGGCTTTGAGCTCGTCAATCTTCTCCTGGAGCGCGGCGACTTCTGCTGCGTTCTGCTCGATTTCGTTGTCGCTCACAGCCTGCGAGGCCTGATTCTTTTGCTGCTGCGCCTGCTTTTGAGACTGGCCCGCCGCATCGGCGTTCTTCTGGGCGGCATCGTAGGCGGCCTGAGCGTCCTTGAGCTGCTTTGCCGACTCCTCTGCCAGCTGGGCAGCCGTCTTTACGACCGCTTGGTTACCGGCGGCAACGGTGTTCTCTACAGAACCCCCCTGAACAGAATCGCCGTTATCGGTTGACGGTGCGGCGATTGCCGCCAGCGGCGACATGAGCGGCTGAGCGATGAGGCCCGCCGTCAAAACGGTTGCGACGGCGCGGTTGGCAACGCCCTTGACGTTGACGGCCTTAGCCCGAGGCTCAAAGTGTTGTGGACTGTAGTTTGCCATGGCTTTCTCCCTTTGACACGGATGTATCCATACGCTTCAAAATGTAGGAGCTGGTTTTTGAATTCTGTTGCGCAACATTGGTCACCGGCAGAGTTTTTGAAACTAACACCTCATGGCATCACAATTTCGACACATATGAGGGCGTTCGTGAATCATATTTTCGTGAGATGGCGTCCGCTTTGTCGTATACGCTTGTTCTTACGTCATCCGCCCTGCCAGCCAACATCCAGCTAGCGCCCTGCCCGCCTCGGTGTAGAGTAAGGGCGACGGGCGGGATATGCGGCCCGCGCCAGAACGAGGTGAACATGGAACTCGACAAGCAACAGATCGAACGACTGCGTGAGCGTCATCATCGGCGTCACGGCATCCGCCCTGCTCATAGCGAAGCCATGGAAAACGTCACCCGCTTCCTCAAGCGCGCGTTCAACATTCGCGAGGGACGCGCGCCCTATCACGTAATCCGAAAGCGCTTTGTAAACGGGGCGCGCCTGACTGGCTCCCACCTATGCATCCTCATCATCGCCATGTTGATCGCGAGCATCGGCCTCGATATCGATTCGGACATCGCCATCGTGGGCGCCATGCTCATCTGCCCGCTCATGGGCTCGGTTCTTGCCATGGCATACGGCATTGCCACGCTCGACCGCGAGATTACCGTCGAAGCCGTCGCCGGCCTTGCGCTGCAAATGGCCTTTTGCCTGGTCACATCCACGTTGTACTTTAAGCTCTCGCCCCTTGGCGCCACCACAGCCGCCATTATCGACAACTCGACGCCCACCGTGTGGGACCTCGCTGTCGCGCTCGCCGGCGGCTTTGCGGGCGGCCTAGGCAACTCACGCGACCAGGAGCCCGCAACGCTCATCGCCGGTGTGGCCGTGGCGACCGCGCTCATGCCACCCCTGTGCGCGGCGGGCTACGGCATCGCCATCGCAAGCGGGTCGCTGTTTCTCTCGGCGCTTTACGAGTTTGGCATCAACGTCGTCTTTATCGCACTGGCTGCCGAAACCGTGCTGCTTCTTCTGCGCGTGCCGCTCAAGCGCGACCTTAACGGCGACGGCATTGTGACCGCCGAGGAAAATGCCGAGGTCGATGAGCTGTCGCGCAAAGTGCGCCGCCGCATCATCGTGGGCACGGTGATCTTTGCCATCCCCTGCATCGTTATGACCGCGGGGTCTATTGACTCGGCGCAGGCCGGCGTGCAGGACGGCTACGGCGTCACCGAGACCACACGCGAGCTTGCCGCGGTGCTGCCGGGCTTTAAGGATTACACCGTCGCCGTCGAGACCTCGACCACCGAAGGCGACGAGGAGGGCATCGTCGAGCGCGAGATTGTCGCCCATGTGACAACGAGCGAGGCGCTCGGGGCGCACGACCGCCACGTCGCCCGCAAGCTCATCGACCTCAACGTGCCCGAACTCGATCGCGTGGAGTTCGATGTGAAGTGATGCCGGCGTGGGATGAATGCTCGCACGGACGCAAGTTACGACAAGGCGCAGACGCGATACGGACACGAGCAAATAGCGGGGTGCAGTTCACACCCGCGCCCCGCTCTCTGTTTTATTACCGTGAATCAACTGTCCGGATCGACATCGCCGGACTCCACCGTAAACGCAGGTTTGGTGCTCACCAGATAAAATCGGGTCACTTTGCTATCTCTAAATAGATAGAGCTGGCCTTGCTCGCGTCGGCGTGACATATACGCCACGTGGACCGTACCGAATTCTTCACCGTTTTCCTTCTTTAATATCAGGATATTGGGGTCATCCGTACGCTTAAACTGCCCGTCTGTGCAGATTCCGTCTTGGTCGACCAGCTGCCATCGACAGTTGTCCTCCTCAAGAAAAGCCAGGGTTTCCCGACTCGTTTTGTCATCCCGATAGAAACCATCAATGGCAAACCCTTCGGAAGCGCATTCCTGCATATAGGACGTTTCTCGGCTTATAGCAAACAGCCCTGTAGCGCCCAGGAGCACAGCCAGGCAGACCACTGCAAGGGTTATCGAAATAGCACGGCGACCCATGTTAGCCCAACCGATAGTTATTTAACGGAGCGCGAAACATACCTGGAACCTCCGATATCAGGGGGGAACGTCACCGGCAGGCCAGCGACACCTATATGCTTCTTTTATCAAACCATATGGCTGCCACTCGCGGAGGGGGCATCGGCGAACGGCGTGCTTTCATACGCCATTGGTCAAACCTAAGCGCGGCCCTACAACTCGTACTTGTACACGCGGTAGATGAACTTCTCGGCTTCCATCTCGTAGGTGGCGATGGGCAACCCGTAGCGATCGTACTCGGCAAAGGTCTTGGCCTGGCCCGATGCCACAAGCATGCTATTCGAATCGCCGACGCGCTGTGCACTGCTTACGTAGCCCGAAAACGGCACGGCGATCTGGTCCTCGAGCTCGTAGGTACGCGCGGTCTCGTCTACCGCGAACACGCGCCCAAACGAATGCGTGCCCTTGTTGTAGTCGGTCACCACCGCGGCGCCCAGCTGGCCCCAGTCGAACTTGGGATAGCTCTCGGCCGCACCAAAGTTGTTGTCGTACAGCAGCACCTGGTAGCAACCGGTCGTTGCCGTGTCAGGACTCGGCAGATACGTCACGCTGTGCTGGCCTGCGTTGAGCGAAAAATCGCCCTGGGCTTGCAGCAGTTTGTCCTCAAAGCCCGAACCGGCCCAGAAATCGGGCGAGCCCATGAGCCAATCGACCGTGGGCGTGCCGTAGATATCGGCGAGCTTGATGACCGTCGAGGTTTCGCGCGAGCTGAGCAGGACGGTACCGCCGCCGAGCCACTGAATCGTGTTGATATGGATCCAATCCAGGTCGCCGTCCGAGGCCACCTTGGCGCTCGCTTTGAGATCGGGGAACATGTCGCCCAGGTCCACGACGAGGGAGACATCGCCGATTGTCACGTCGATTTTGATGATGAGGTCCTCGACATTAACGCGGTCGTCCTTGCCTTTTTTGGCAGCCGCGCGGTCGACGTCCAAATCGGCTTCGGAGCCGGCATGGCTCGCCAGCACCAGCAGATTGTCGTCGTCATCGAAGGCGTAGTCGTGGTGCAACTCATAGTCGCCCGTGCTCCAGACGTTTAACACCTGGCCGATGGCGTTAATCTGGGCCATCTTGGTAGTCGAGACGCTCATGATCATGCTGCCGTCGCCTGGGAACAGCAGGCGATGGCTGCGGTAGCCGACAATCGGCACCTCGCCGCGGATCTGGCCGTCGTTGTCGTAGAGGTACATAAAGTCGAGCTTGGACGAGTCGTTGCCCAGGATGGTAAAGAGGCCGTCGGCAAGCGGCGTGTTGGACTCCCCCGCCGTGACGGCGAGGCGTTCTTCCTCCTCGCCCTTGAGAGCCGGGGTCTCAACCGTGAACGTCGAGGTTCGGCTGGCGCCGTCTTGTGCGGTACAGGTGAGGGTTACCGTGTTTTTGTGGTTGGGAATGAGGCCGATGACCTTGAACTCGTGCTCCGTTGCCGGCGTGTCGCCGCTGTGGGGCGCACGGGAAAAGGCGGCGACTTTGGGCGCGTCACCGGACTTTTTGCGACCGGCGACCTTGTAGGAGACGGTTACGGGATCTACCGTTGCAAAGCGGACGTAGCAGCTCAGGGTGTCGGTGCCAAAGGGGTCCTGTGCGACAAACGGGGCAGTTTCGTCGTAGCCGCCTGCAGCATACTCAGCATCGAGCCGCTCCTTGATGGCCGCTTGTTTCTCGACGTCATAGGTCGCGACAATCTGCTTGTGCAGCTTCTTTTGCTCGTCGGTGAGCTCGTTGCTCGCAGTAGATGCGTCGTTCGCGCTGACGCCAAAAGCAGAGCAGCCCATGAGATCTGTCCCGGCAAGCGCCAGCGCGCCCGCCGCACCCGCAAGAGCCGCTCGACGCGAGAACAGTCTGCCGTCTTTGTCACGCAATTTCAAATCGTTACCGTCTTTGAATGCCACTGTCGTTTCCTTCATATGCGGAGGCACTTGCCCAGCCTTGTCCAATATCGCTCGCAGCTTAGCAAACGCCCCTTAGCGGTAGCTTAGGTTTGCGGCGATGCAGAGACACAGGACGCACAGTTGGCCCGCAATGCCCCCGAATCATTCGAGACGGCCGCGATGGCGCTCAATCCAGCCCACGGCAAAGTCGACAAGCTCGCGCTGGCGCATAAAACGGATTATCCCGTTACCGAGAGGCGCCGTACGAACCGAGCATTCACGCTCAAAAGCAGCACCGATTTCATCGAAATCCTCGCCATCGACAAAGAGCGTGCGGTATTCCTTCCATATGCGTCGACCGTTTTCCACAATCGCACTGTGTTCCACACAGTCGTGCTTGCCGGGGTACTGCGCACGGGCATCTGCCAAATGCAGTGACGTATTCTTGTCATAGCCAACGCCCACCAGCAGAACATAGCCGTCCAAATCGTACAGACGCGCGATGGGCGATCCATCGCCAAAGATGTTGCTCAGGTCGTGGCTCTCCGTCAGGAATTGCGCATGCTGGCCGTTTGCCGCCACTGAACGCGCTGGGTGATCGCTGCGAAACGTGCCCGGCCACGTCCGGAACATCTCAGCCACGGCACCCATCGTGTTGGTGGGCGTAATGCGCTTGTCATAGGCAGGCCAGTTATCGCGAATCAGCTGCAACCATTCTTGCGGCTCTTGCCAATGGACACCACTCTCGGGATCCGAGTTTTTCCATGATTGCGTCGGCATCATGATGGTACCGGTCTCGCCCACCATCTGGAGCAGCGCCTCGATTACCGGCTGTGCGCCGCCGCACACATATCCAAGCGCGCTGAGCGAGCAATGGACCATAACCGTCTGCCCTGCGCACATACCGACAGCGGAGAGCGCGTCGAGGATATCCTGCTTAAGCACGATTTGCCGATCCATTACCGTTTCCCCTCTATCCCCGCACATCAGTTTCTTTTGCGTCATGCGCCGAAATGGCACACAGGCTATGCGGCGCATGACGCTGCAAATGATACGTTTCCTAATGTTGCCGAGGGATCATTATTTAGTACTTGAAGAAGCCCTCGCCCGAGCTTTCGCCCAGCTTGCCTTCGTCGAGCATCTGCTTGAGGACGGATGCCATGGCCTTAAAGTTGTAGGGCATCATCATCTTTTTGAGCAGCGGGCTCACCAGGCCCGGCACCTTCTGATACTGCATGACGATGTTGTAGGCCGTCTGGATACCAACCGTGTCGAATACGCGGAACGGACCCTTGGGGGCGCCAGTGCCACGCGTCCACGCGAGGTCGATGCTCTTGGGGTCACTCACACCCGAGACATACAGGTCAAGGCCCGAAAGCAGCCACGGCACCAGCATGGAATTGAGCAGATAGCCGTTCTTTTCCTTGTTGACGGGCAGGGCAAGCATACGAATATCGTTGGCAAAGTCGACGAGCTCATCGAAATAGCGCTTGTCGGTTTGGCCCTGTGCCATGACCTCGGTCATGTTGTTCTTCCAGATGGAGTTGGCAAAGTGCAACGACAGGTACTTCTCGGGGCGGCCGGTGTACTTGGCAAAGGTACTCGGCAGCAGCGTGGAGGAGTTGGTCACGACGACGGTCTTTTGCGGGAGTACCGGGGCGAGCTTCTTGTAGAAGTCGATCTTTGCCTGGGTGTCCTCGGCCATAGACTCGATGACCAGGTCGGCGTCGGCCACTGCCTTGGCAAGATCGAGCTCCAGCTTGAGTGTGGAGTAGGCGCGCTCGACGGCGGCGAGTGCCACCTCCTTGTCGAAGGGCCGATCGCTATCGGCGATACCGGCGCACCACTCGCCCGTGCCGTCCTCCATGCCCTCGATAGCAGCGATGTACTCCTCGCGCACATGATCGATCTTGGGCTGGGTGCGGCCGATGCTGCCCTCGCTGCGCAGCCAAATCGTTACATCAAAGCCGCAGTAGGCAGCCTGAAAGGCAATCTGGCTTCCCAACACGCCGCCGCCGGCAACACAAACGGTCTTGTAGCTCATGAAACGGTCCTCTCTTACGTAATTCCATAGATGTGTATTTATTCAACCGTAAGGGGACTGCACGCTGGGGGTGGGTTCTATAAACGGACGGTAATTTGCGGCGAACGGCTACACCTGTTCATTATCTCAGGGCTTTAAAGGCCGTTTATCGTACCGCAGGGCCGTCGTTTTCGGAAGTGCGGTGAAAAATTGAGTTTCGCCGACCAGACCGACTTTTTTAGCAACAAAACCGCAGGTAACGAGAGCCCAAAAGAGCAGTGTGCTCGGAGGTTCGGAGTTTTTCCCCGCACTTCCGAAATCCGAGTCCGCTGAAGGCGTCAACAAGCCCATTTACGCAACATATGTCCAGCAAAAACGGGTGGTAGCCGGCACGGCTGCCACCCGTTTGTCTCATATCCAGCCCAAAGCAGGCCAGTTACTTCTTAATGCCGCGTCCCAGGCGCTCAGCGACCGATGCCACGGCCTCCTCGCCGGCCGGTCCGCAACTCGTGCAGCCGTCGTGGGCACGCATCTGGCCGGTAACCTCGTCCATCGCGAGCGGCGCCACCTTCTCGAGCTTAAAGCCCTTGCCGGCGCGCATGTTCTCCTTTGCCACGCTAATCATGAGCTTAATACGGTTGAGCTGGTTGACCTCGGACGCGCCGGGGTCATAGTCCACCGCGACGATATTGCTCTCGGGGTGCTGGCGGCGCAGCTCCTTGATCACAGCCTTGCCCACCACGTGGTTAGGCAGACACGCGAAGGGCTGCGTGCAGATGATGTTGGGCGCACCGTGGTCAATCAGGTCAAGCATCTCGGCCGTGAGCAGCCAGCCCTCGCCCATGTTGTTGCACACCGAAAGCACCGTACGGGCCTTGTCCGCCATGGTGCCGATGCGCTCGGGCGCCTCGAAGCGGCGGGACTTCTCGAGCATCTCCTCCACCGGCGTACGCATCCAGTCCACCAGCTTGATGAGCGCCTGCATACCAGCGCGCGTGGTAGCAGAGCTTCCCAGCTCGTCCTTCTGCAGTTCGGCGTTACTCATGGAGTACAGGAAGAAGTCGAGCAGGCCCGGCACCACTGCCTCGCAGCCCTCGCGCTCGATAACGTCGACCACGTGGTTGTTGGCTGTGGGGTGGAACTTGACCAGAATCTCGCCGACCACGCCCACGCGCGGCTTGGTGCCCTCGCCCACAAGCGGCATAGTGTCGAACGCGCGGATGGCCTCACGCGCAAGCTTGGTGTAGTTGTGCCTGTTGAACTTGGGCGCCAACTTGCGGGCGCGTGCCATGTACTCCTCGTAGAGTGCGTTGGCAGCACCGGGCGTGGCCTCGTACGGGCGGCAGCGGTAGAGCATCTGCATCATCACGTCGCCAAAGAGCACCGCGTAGACTGCCTGCTTAAGCAGCGCCGGCGTAATCTTAAAGCCGGGGTTGTCCTCACCGAGCGCCACTGCCGAAAGCGAGATCACCGGAATCTCGGGGTGCCCGCTCTCGCACAGTGCCTTGCGGATGAGCGCGATGTAGTTGGTAGCACGGCAGCCGCCGCCGGCCGGTCTGGCTGATAACAACGGCCGCCTTGGACAGGTCGTACCTGCCGCTCTCGATGGCCTCCATAATCTGACCCGTTACCAGAATCGACGGGTAGCAAATGTCATTGTTCACGTAGCGCAGGCCGGCCTCGACGGCATCGTGGTCGGTCGAGGGCAGCAGCTCCAGGTTGTAGCCGGCACCGCGGAACACCTCTTTGACCAGGTCAAAGTGAATCGGCGCCATCTGCGGACACAGGATGGTGTAGCCCTCCTCGCGCATCTGCTCGGTAAAGGGCACCTTGGGCCACGCGGTCGAAGCACCCTCGCGCTGAGCCTCAAACGTGTACTTGCGGCTCGCGCCCGCGGGGGCATCCGTGGAGGGCGCCACCGGCGCGGCGTCGCCCCGCTCGTAGGCCTCGCCCGCGGCCGTAGCCTCGGCCAAGCGCTCGGCTTCCTGGTCCTTGAGCGCGGCCATGAGCGAGCGGATGCGGATGCGCGCGGCGCCCAGGTTGGACACCTCATCGATCTTGAGCACGGTGTAGATCTTGCCGCTGGCCTCCAGGATCTCCTGCACCTGATCGGTAGTCAGGGCATCGAGACCGCAGCCGAAGGAGTTGAGCTGAATCAGGTCCAAATCGTTGCGCATCGTCACAAAACGGGCAACGGCGTACAGGCGGCTGTGGTACATCCACTGGTCGACGACGCGGATCGGGCGCTCGGGCTTTACCAGATGTGCGAGCGAATCCTCGGTAAAGACCGCAAAGCCAAAGCTCGAGATAAGCTCGGGCAGGGCGTGGTTGATCTCGGGGTCGTTGTGGTAGGGACGGCCGGCGAGCACAATGCCATGGCCACCGTGGTCCTCGACCCACTTAAGGGCCTCCTCGCCCATGGTCTGGATGTCCTCGTGGAAGCGCGCGTCGGCCTCAAAGGCGGCGTTGACGGCGGCATCGACCTCGGAGCGCGTGATCTTGGGACCGCGCACGCGACCGCGACCGGCCTCAGCATCGGCCACGCGGTCGACGGCGAGCACCTGGTACAGACGGCGCTTGAGCTCGGTCTTGTCGTGATAGGGCACAAACGGATACAGGAACTCGATGTTCTGCTCGCGGATCTCGTCAATATTGAGCGCCAGCGCCGTGGGGTAGCTCATGACGATGGGGCAGTTGTAACAGTTGCCAGCCGTCGGATCCTCCTTGCGCTCCCAGCGCACGCACGGCATCCAAATGAAGTCGACATCGCGGTCGATAAGGTTCATCACATGGCCGTGGCTCATCTTTGCCGGGTAGCACACGCTCTCGGACGGCATGGACTCGATGCCCGCCTGGTAGGTCTTTTTGCTCGACTGGTCGGACAGCTGCACGCTAAAGCCCAGGCGCGTAAAGAACGCGTGCCAGAAGGGGTAGTTCTCGTACATGTTGAGCGCACGGGGGATGCCAACGGTGCCGCGCGGGGCCTCGTCGGGACTCAGCACCTCGCGGTTAAAGAGCAGCTCGTTTTTCTTTTTGAAGAGGTTGGGGGCCTCGGTCTTTTGCTTTTTGTGGCCGGCGCCCTTCTCGCCGGCGGCGCCGCGGCACCTTT
>OBYK01000847.1_pt1 | contig 12572 bp, 10 predicted proteins | sample 1476721 | NCBI WGS metagenome assembly OBYK01 (sample SAMEA2580191, study PRJEB22360) | human gut metagenome | biome: human gut; feature: human-associated habitat; material: faeces | place: Denmark | collected 2008/2010
ACTTCTGAACGGTAATACCAAAGTTCCCACGCTTAACTTTATATAAACACAACTCCAGGGAACAGGGTTGGCTTATTATAAACATTATGAAAGCAACTTGTTTTAAAAGTGAGACAACTGTCTCCAACAACTTTCCCCCTTTGTTTGTTACTGTCTTTTGTGGAATATTCTATCCTTTCATTTCCATTCCTGGCTCTTTCGGAACATACTGTTCATTATCACACAAATTACATGCCAAAGCACTTTTCTGCCTTCTCCTACTATGGTACTAGATAATAGCAACTCCCCCTATCACACAAAGGAAGAACTTTGGTTACAGATACTTTCTCTGTCAAGAGAGTTGCAGGAGTGTAAAGCTAGTCTGCACCATAATACTTTGGACTGTATTTCCGATAAGATTGAAGGAATAGAAAGAGAACTGGATGTCTTATTGGATATTCTGCAAGGGAGGCAAGACAAAAAGACATCATAATGCTATTTTTTATGACAATTTGTCTACGCCGATAAGTTATCCTATTATTTAAGCCTCGTTTAAGAATTCCGTTTTATGGGTTACCCACAATCGAATGGAATTTTATATACTGGGAATAACACATGATATTAGTAATGGACTTTCAATATTCAGAGTGATAATGGATAAACGAATAGAAAAAGCCATGAATGAGTTGATCAATACAGAAATATGGTCAACCGGTTTATACCTGTCATTGCAGGTTTATTTTGAAGATGAACGGCTTCCAATACTTAGCTCCTGGCTGAACTCCCAAGCACAAGACAATATGAACAAGGTTTATCAGATGATGAATCGGATATACCATGATGGAGGATGTGTTGCAATCAATGAAATGAAACGGGATACACATGAATGGACAACGCCATTGAATGCCTTGAATGAATTGCTTGAACATGAGCAGTACATATCACGTCAGGTAAACACATTTCTCATATTATGCTGGAATGTGAGCATGTCCTTCCATTCTTTCATCAGCGGGCTGTATGCAGACCGTATATATGTAAGTACGGTATTTATGGAATTGTTACGTATCCTCGCCAAGGAAAACGAACGGAAACTATCTTATTTTTGACGGTATGGATTTAAGATTGATGTTCTGCAAAATTTAATATTGCAGAATGCTATCCGGTATGTTTTTTGCGATATAATAATCGATAATAAACTATATGTCATCATGGATATATTTGTATATTTAACATTGTGTTTCACTTCGCTATTCACCTTGATGGACCCTCTTGGAGTGATGCCGGTATTCCTGCAAATGACTGATGGAATGGATACGAAAGAACGCAGATATATCGCCTTGAAAGCATGTACCATTGCATTTATCATATTAGTCCTTTTTACATTATCGGGCAGGTTTCTGTTTCATTTTTTCGGTATCTCAACAAACGGATTCCGGATTGTGGGAGGTATCATCATCTTTAAAATCGGATATGATATGTTGCAGGCACATTTTACCCATGTGAAACTGAATGAAACTGAACGAAAAGAATATTCCAAAGATATAACCATCACACCTCTTGCCATTCCGATGTTATGCGGTCCGGGAGCGATTTCCAGTGGAATAACATTGATGGAAGATGCTTCGGAATATACTTTCAAAATAGTATTGCTTGGCGTAATCGCTTTGGTCTGCATTCTTTCCTTCTTTATTCTGTGCGCGTCCACCCAGCTTTTAAAAATCTTGGGAGAGACGGGAAACAATGTGATGATGAGACTGATGGGACTTATTCTAATGGTGATCGCCGTGGAATGTTTTATCAGCGGGATACGTCCGGTATTAATTGAAATCTTGAAACAAGCCCATGCTTGTTCTTAAAGAAGAGAGATAATTTGGATTTATTATTAACATTAAAAGTTTGATTCATCATGACTGAAAAATTGCAAAATGCCCTGAATGAGCAAATCACAGCAGAATTATGGTCTGCCAACCTGTATTTATCAATGTCTTTTTATCTGGAAAGAGAGGGCTTTTCCGGAATGGCTCGCTGGATGCAGAAACAGTCTGCAGAAGAGACCGGGCATGCATATGCCATTGCCGGGTACATGATTAAGCGTGAGGCAACCCCGAAAGTAGACAAGGTCGATGTGGTTCCACAAGGTTGGGGTAACCCTGTTGAAGTATTCGAGCATGCTTTGGAGCATGAAAAACATGTTTCCAAACTGATTGATGAGTTGGTACAGGTAGCATCCGAAGAGAAAGACAATGCCACTCAGGACTTCTTGTGGCAATTTGTTCGTGAGCAGGTAGAAGAAGAAGCGAATGTACTCAATATTGTTAGTCGGCTAAGGAAAGCCGGAGACAGTGCTACCCTTTTTATGGATGCAAAACTGGGTGAACGGGAGTCATAAACCAGAATAATCAATAAAAATAAATAAGATGAAAATAGTAGATTTATTGGGAGGACAGGCTGAGTACTACCTGAACCATACATGTAAGACGATAGACAAACAACTTATCCATATTCCGGGACCGGATATGATAGATAAGGTATGGATGAATTCCGACAGGAATATACGCACCTTGGAGAGCCTGCAAGCCCTGTACGGGCACGGGCGTCTGGCCAATACCGGGTATGTCTCCATCCTGCCGGTGGATCAGGGGATAGAACATTCTGCAGGAGCGTCTTTCGCCCCCAATCCGCTTTATTTCGATCCCGAAAACATCATAAAGCTGGCCATTGAAGGAGGATGCAACGCCGTGGCATCCACATTCGGAGTTCTGGGAGCTGTGGCACGTAAGTACGCCCATAAGATTCCTTTCATCGTGAAGTTGAACCATAACGAGCTGTTGACTTATCCGAACAGCTACGACCAGGTAATGTTCGGTACGGTAAAAGAGGCATGGAACATGGGTGCTGTAGCTGTCGGCGCTACCATTTATTTCGGTTCGGAACAAAGCCGCCGCCAGATAGTAGAAGTGTCACAGGCTTTTGAATATGCCCACGAACTGGGAATGGCTACTATTTTATGGTGCTATTTGAGAAACAGCAGCTTCAAAAAGGATGGAACCGACTATCATGCCGCTGCCGACTTGACAGGACAAGCCAACCATATCGGGGTTACCATCAAAGCCGATATCGTGAAGCAGAAGCTCCCATCCAATAACGGCGGTTTCAAGGCTATCGGATTCGGAAAGACAAACGAGCGTATGTATTCGGAACTGACCACTGACCATCCGATAGACCTTTGTCGTTATCAGGTGGCGAATGGCTATATGGGACGTGTCGGATTGATCAACTCGGGCGGGGAATCCCATGGGGAATCCGACCTGCATGATGCCGTCGTAACGGCAGTAGTAAACAAGCGTGCAGGTGGTATGGGGCTGATCAGCGGTCGTAAGGCTTTCCAGAAACCGATGAAAGACGGAGTTCAACTTCTGAACACCATTCAGGACGTATATCTGGATTCTTCAATAACCATTGCATAAAGGAGAAGTATCCATGAAAAGAATAGTGTTATTACGTCATGGCGAAAGCCTATGGAACAAAGAAAACCGTTTTACCGGATGGACGGACGTGGATTTAAGCGAGAAAGGAGTCGAAGAAGCCTGCAAGGCAGGCGATGCATTACGGGAGGCCGGATTTTCTTTTGAGGCAGCTTACACTTCTTACTTGAAACGTGCCGTAAAAACGTTGAACTGTGTCCTGGACCGGCTGGATGAAGACTGGATTCCGGTTGAAAAGACCTGGCGGCTGAACGAGAAGCATTACGGCATGCTTCAAGGACTGAATAAGAGTGAGACGGCGGTCCAATATGGTGAAGAACAAGTACACATCTGGCGAAGAAGCTATGACGTGGCTCCCGCTCCGGTAGGCAAAGATGATCCCCGTAATCCGGGCATGGATATCCGCTATGCCGGTGTGCCAGATAGGGAACTTCCCCGTACGGAATCCCTGAAAGATGCTATTGGGCGTGTCATGCCTTACTGGGAATGCATCATCTTTCCCGCATTGATGTATAAGGACAGCCTGCTGGTAGTCGCCCATGGCAACAGCCTGCGCGGAATCATCAAGCATCTCAAAGGGATTTCCGATACGGATATTTCCAACCTGAACCTGCCTACGGCGGTTCCTTATGTCTTTGAATTTGACGACAGACTGGTTCTTGTCAAGGACTACTACCTTGGAAACCCGGAAGAGATACGGAAACGGACAAAGGCTGTAGCTGAACAAGGTATGATCAGACGATAAAAGTCAGTCAATCAGACTGGATTGTATTGTCTTTTTGAATATTTTATTTATTAACAATTTAAAAAAGGAGGTAAAAATGGTACCTGTAAAAACAAACTCAAACTGGTTGCCGAGTATTTTTAACGATTTCTTCGAGAATGAGTGGCTGGCAAAAACGGGAGTTACGGCTCCTGCCATCAATGTCATTGAGAATGACAAGGACTACAAGGTTGAAATGGCGGCTCCCGGAATGACAAAGGATGATTTCAAGGTGAATGTTGACGAGAACAACAACCTGACAATCTGCATGGAAAAGAAAGAAGAGAAGAAGGAGGAGAAGAAAGACAAGAAGTATCTCCGCCGCGAATTCTCATATTCCAAGTTCCAGCAGACCATCCTGCTGCCTGAAAATGTGGAGAAGGATAAGATCTCCGCAAAAGTCGAACACGGGATTCTGTCCATTGAAATCCCGAAAATGAAGGAGGAAGAAAAACAAAAAACTTCCAAGGCTATCGAGGTTAAATAATTCCAGATCTGGAATGTCGTAAGGTCGGACAGGCTTTTCTTGTTCGGAAAAGCCGTCCGACCTTTAACAGACACTTCCGGAACAGGGAACCGGCACAACCGATGAAGGAATTCAATTTTGAAAAAGAACTACTTGGCGTACAGGACGAACTGTTCCGTTTTGCGTACAAACTGACAGCTAACAGGGAGAAGGCGGAAGACCTGTTGCAGGATACCCTGCTCAAGGCAATGCTTCACAAAGAAAGTTACAACAAGAACACGAATTTCAAAGGGTGGCTGTTTATCATCATGCGCAACACGTTTATCAACGGTTACCGGGCGGAGGTCGGTCATACCCGCCTGTACATATCCTCCGATCCTGCATATTATTCGCGGATCATGGACGAGTCCCGTAGAGAGGAGGTGGACAAGAACTATGACCTGGAAAAGATACGTAATGCCATCAAAAGTGTACCGGAGTCACATTTCATACCTTTTGAGATGTACCTGTCAGGATTCAAATACCGTGAGATAGCGGAAAGAACCGGCGTGAGTTTGGGAACTATAAAGAGCCGTATTTTTCACTGCCGGAAAAAACTGAAAGCTATATTGGCAGAATGAAACAAAACAAGAACTGAGATAGATGAAAAAAGATGAATATATAGGAATTCTGACTTCCGGAGGGGACGCTTCCGGAATGAACGCGGCTATCCGTGCCGTGACCCGCGCCGCTATTTTTAACGGATTTAAAGTGAAAGGAATTTATAGAGGTTACGAGGGGCTGATTGCCGGTGAAGTGAAAGAACTCACTACGGAAGACGTAAGCAGCATTATCCAGAGGGGAGGTACCATACTGAAAACAGCCCGCTCCGAGACTTTCATCACTCCCGAAGGACGCAAGAAAGCTTATGAGATCATACAGAAAGAGAACATCAATGCATTGATAATTATCGGTGGAGACGGTTCCCTGACGGGAGCCCGGATCTTTGCGGAGGAGTATGATGTGACGTGCATAGGATTGCCCGGCACCATTGACAATGACCTATATGGTACCGATTTTACCATAGGATATGATACGGCATTGAACACCATTGTGGAATGCGTGGATAAAATCAGGGACACGGCAACCTCCCATGACCGTATCTTCTTTGTCGAGGTGATGGGGCGTGATGCGGGCTTCCTGGCACAAAACAGCGCAATAGCTTCCGGTGCTGAAGCGGCCATCATCCCGGAGGACAGGACGGACGTGGACCAGTTGGAAACATTCATCGGACGTGGATTCAGAAAGACGAAAAACAGCAGCATCGTAATTGTGACCGAAAGTCCTGAAAACAAGAATGGAGGTGCCATGTATTACGCCGACCGGGTAAAGAAGGAATATCCCGGATATGATGTCAGGGTTTCTATCCTGGGCCATCTGCAACGGGGTGGCGCTCCGAGTGCCAATGACCGCATACTGGCAAGCCGGCTGGGTGAAGCCGCAATCCAGGCCTTGATGGAAGGCCAGCGAAATGTTATGATAGGCATACGGAACAACGAGATTGTTTATGTTCCTTTTGTCCAGGCAATCAAAAAGGACAAGCCTATTGACAAAAGCCTGATCCGGGTCCTTAACGAATTATCGATCTAAAATAACCGTTAGTATGTCAGAAGTTGCTCCTTTAATATCGGATCTTGCCATAATTCTGATTATTGCCGGTATTGTAACCGTCATTTTCAAGTGGCTGAAGCAACCGGTCATATTGGGCTACATTGTAGCCGGTATTATGGCGGGTCCTTCCGTTTCCCTGGTCCCGACTGTTTCCGATCCTGCCAATATCAAAATATGGGCGGACATCGGTGTCATTTTTCTGCTGTTCGCGATGGGACTGGACTTTTCGTTCAAGAAATTGATAAATGTGGGCATTACGGCTATCGTTGCCACTGTCACTATTGTATGTGGCATGATGTTCATAGGCTATACAGCGGGGAATGCAATGGGGTTCTCCCACATGAGCAGTATTTTTCTAGGTGGAATGTTGTCCATGTCGTCCACGGCCATCGTATTCAAGGCCTTCAATGACATGGGACTTCTCCAACAGAAATTCACCGGCATTGTCTTGGGGATTCTTGTCATCGAAGATCTGGTGGCGGTAGTGATGATGGTTATTCTTTCCACGTTGGCGGTAGGCAAACATTTTGAAGGGAAGGAGATGCTGGAAAGTATATTGAAGCTGGCCGCTTTCCTGATTTTCTGGTCGGCATTGGGTATCTATCTGATACCTACCCTGCTGAAGAAGATACGCCGTTTCACCAGCAACGAGATTTTATTGATAACCTCTCTGGGGCTTTGCCTGGGAATGGTGATGATTGCGACAAAAGCGGGATTTTCTGCCGCATTGGGAGCCTTTGTCATGGGGTCCCTGCTGGCAGAGACCGTTGAAGCGGAAAAAATCGTACATATCGTACAGCCGGTAAAAGACCTGTTCGCTTCCATATTTTTCGTGTCGGTAGGAATGATGATCGATCCTGCCATGATGTGGGAATATGCCATCCCTATTCTCATCCTGACATTGCTGGTACTGTCCGGTCAGGTCCTGTTCGGGAGCTTTGGTGTCCTGCTTTCCGGCCAGCCGTTGAAAATTGCCATACAGTCCGGCTTTTCACTGACACAGGTCGGTGAGTTCGCATTCATCATCGCATCTTTAGGCGTCAGTCTGAATGTCACGGACAAGTATCTCTATCCAGTCATAGTGGCCGTATCTGTCATAACGACTTTTCTTACCCCCTATATGATACGGCTTTCGGAACCTGCATACCGGTTTATAGACAGCCACCTGCCTGAATCCCTGAAAGATTATCTCGTACACTATACGTCCGGGGCAATGACTGTAAAACACCAGGGCACTTGGCATAAACTGATCCGGTCTATGCTGGTGTCTGTCACACTCTATCTGGTCGTATGCGTTTTTTTCATCACTTTATATTTTTCCTATGTGCATCCTTTGATTAGGAAAAGTCTGCCGGGAATGGAAGGGAACTTGTTGGGCTTCATCATCATCTTTCTTGTCATATCCCCGTTTCTATGGGCCATCATCATGAAAAAGAACAATTCAGCCGAGTTCCGTAAACTCTGGACGGACAACAAGTTCAACAGAGGGCCTTTGGTATCAATCGTACTTGTCAAAATACTGATTTGCACGATTATCATGATGAGTATCATTACCCATCTTTTCAATGTTGCCTTGGGAGCCGGGCTGGTAGTTTCTTCCCTTATCATTGCCGTCATTTATTTCTCCAAGCGGATCAAGAAACGGTCGCTGACTATAGAGAGACAATTTATGGCAAACTTTCAGGGGACGGACGGGAATGGACTTTCTACAGAAAGTGATACAGGCTCCACCCTTGGCAGCAATATCCCGTTCAAGGAATTACATTTGGCGGATTTCACAGTATCCCCTGATTCCATATATGTGGGCAGAACATTAAAAGAAAGCAGCCTGCGCACCTTGTTTCAGATAAATGTGATTTCAATCACCCGTGGAGAAAAACGCCTGGATATACCACAAGGGGAAGAGCATCTCTATCCATATGACAAGGTTACGGTCGTAGGTACGGACCGGCAGTTGGAAAGCTTCCGGACATCCATGGAGCAAAAGAAGGTAGAAAGGAACGGGAACGGAACATCCTCGCAGGATGAGATGGAAATAGGGCAATTTCCTGTCGAAGGAGGTTCACCATTGATCGGAAAGACGATCCGGGAGGCAGACATATCGGATAGCATCATTATCGGAATAGAGAGGAGTACCGTGAATATTATGAATCCAGACCCTGATACAATTTTCAAGGAGAATGATACGGTATGGATTGTCGGTAAACGAAAAATAATAAAAGGACTGAATAAAGATTAGGACTTATTTAATTAAAATGTCATGGAATATTCAAGTTATAATGTAAATACCCCTCAATGGAGGGAGATTACAGTAGGTTCACATCTTCCTGCAGAACTGCGGAAGCTTGCAGAAATCGCACATAATCTCTGGTGGACATGGAATGATGACGTAAAGAAACTGTATTGTGATTTGGACCCGGGACTTTGGAAAGAGGTGGAACAGAATCCGGTATTGTTTCTGGAGCGGATAAATTATGAAAAGCTGGTAGCGCTGGCACATGATGAGAACTTTGTCTATAAAATGGATGCCGTCTATTCCGCCTTCAAAAAATACGTCGATGTGGAACCGGACCACCAGCGCCCGTCAATAGCTTATTTCAGCATGGAATACGGCTTGGATGAAGTTCTTAAGATATATTCCGGTGGTTTGGGAATGTTGGCGGGGGATTACCTGAAAGAGGCGTCGGACAGCAATGTGGACCTTTGTGCCATAGGACTTTTGTACCGTTACGGTTATTTTGACCAGTCGCTTTCCATGGACGGCCAGCAGACAGTCAATTATAAAGCGCAGAATTTCGGGCAGCTCCCGATTGAAAAGGTAATGCAACCGGATGGGAAACAACTGGTAATCCACGTCCCCTATGCCGACAGTTTTGTGGTACATGCCAATGTTTGGAAAGCCAGTGTGGGGCGTATCCCCCTTTATCTGCTGGATACGGACAATGAACTCAACAGCGAGTTTGACCGCCCTATCACTCACCATCTGTATGGAGGTGACTGGGAGAATCGGCTAAAACAGGAAATTCTGCTTGGCATAGGCGGGATGATGACGCTGAAAGCTTTGGGTATAACGAAGGATGTATATCACTGTAATGAGGGGCATGCCGCATTGATCAATATCCAGCGGCTTTGTGATTACATAAATGGCGGCTTGAATTTTGGGCAGGCCATGGAGCTGGTACGTGCTTCCTCACTTTATACCGTACATACTCCCGTACCCGCTGGTCATGATTATTTTGACGAAGGGCTTTTCAATAAATATATGAAGGGATATCCTGGCAAGTTGGGTATAACCTGGGATAACCTGATGGATCTCGGGCGTCACAATCCGGGAGACAAGGAGGAACGTTTCTGCATGTCTGTCTTCGCCTGCAAGACCTGCCAGGAGGTAAACGGCGTCAGCAAGTTACATAAATCGGTATCCCAGCAAATGTTTGCGCCGATCTGGAAGGGATACTTCCCGGAAGAGAACCATGTGGGTTATGTAACCAACGGGGTACATCTGCCTACCTGGTGTGCGGCAGAATGGAAAAAGCTTTTCAAGGACAATTTTGATGAGAACTTTTTCTGTGACCAGTCCAATCAGAAAATCTGGGAGGCTGTCTATGGCATCCCAGATGAAGAGATATGGAATACCCGGTTAAAACAGAAAGCAAAATTGCTGGACTATATCAAAAGCAAATGCAGCAAGGACTGGCTCAGGAGTCAGGTTGATCCGGCATTGAGCGTTTCCATTTTTGAGAGATTCAATCCCGATGCCCTTCTAATAGGTTTCGGACGCCGTTTTGCTACATATAAGAGGGCTCATCTTCTGTTCACGGATATAGACCGACTTGCTAGGATCGTGAATAATCCGAAATATCCGGTACAGTTCATCTTTGCAGGCAAAGCCCATCCCAATGACGGTGCCGGGCAGGGACTGATCAAGCAAATCGTGGAAATATCCCGGCGCCCGGAATTTTTAGGTAAAATCATATTCTTGGAGAATTACGACATGGACCTGGCGCGCCATCTTATCTCGGGTGTGGATATCTGGATGAATACCCCTACGCGGTTGGCAGAAGCTTCGGGTACGTCGGGCGAGAAGGCATTGATGAACGGTGTGCTTAATTTCTCCGTGCTGGACGGTTGGTGGTATGAAGGATACCGCAAGGATGCCGGATGGGCACTGACCGATAAAAGTACTTATCAGAATGAACAGTACCAAAACCAGCTGGATGCCGAAGCCATCTATTATTTGTTGGAGCATGACATCCTGCCACTATATTACGAGCATGGGGGGAAGAACTATTCGGAAGACTGGGTCAAGTATATCAAGAACTCAATCGCACAAATCGCTCCCCATTTTACCATGAAAAGACAGTTGGACGACTACTATGACAGGTTCTATAACAAGCTGTCAGAGCATTTCCATATTCTGGCAGCCGACAACTTTGAGAAGGCGAAAATGATGGCTGACTGGAAAGCAAACGTCCGGAGCAGATGGGATGCCATAGAAATCAAATCCATAGAGGCTGGGAATGGGCTGAATGCCACGGTTGAAGCCGGAAAGGAATATGAGGTGACGGTTGTCGTTGATGAGAAAGGCCTGGATGACGCAATCGGAATAGAATCGGTCATTATCAGGCGTGAAGACGGTCAGGATCACATATATGAGGTTATTCCCCTTTTGCCGATTTCCAAGAATGGGAATTTATATACCTTTAAGGCGACATCCGGCATTTTCAACGCTGGAAGCTTCAAGCAGGCCTTCCGTATGTATCCCAAGAATGCTTTGTTACCTCACCGGCAAGATTTCTGTTATGTACGATGGTTTTAATGAACAGTAAAAGGATATGCAAAAACAACGTATGAGCGGGCAAAATCAAAAAACAGATAAACGGATAGCATGGCCGATCATCATCATGAACTTCACGGGAGTGTATGACTACGAGGCGTTTGCCCGGAACAATAAGTTTATATGGCTGGACTGTCGTCATCTTTATGGTACAGAGGGCTACTGTGACAGGGATAGTACTTTGGCTTTGAAGCGGATGATTGCTGATTATCCGGCGGAGGGAGTCCATTTCATCGATTCAGGCAATTATCATTATTTGACTAAATTCTGGACAGACAAACTCGAAACTCCGTTTTCGCTGATTGTGTTCGACCACCATCCCGATATGCAGCCACCGTTGTTTGACAACATACTTTCTTGCGGAAGTTGGGTAAAGGATATATTGGACCATAACAACAACTGCAAGAAAGTAATTATCGTAGGTGCTTCAGACAAACTGATACAGGCTGTGCCGAAAGGATATGAAAGACAAGTCCGGTTTTACAGTGAAACTACGCTCATGCACGAAGAGGGTTGGCAGGACTTTTCTTCCGGACATATCAACGGGCCGGTTTACATTTCCATAGACAAGGATGTCTTGAATCCGGCTTCGGCAGCAACAAACTGGGATCAAGGTTCTCTCAGCTTATGGGAATTGGAGAAATTGCTGGCTGTTATTCTTCAGAAAGAACAGGTAGTGGGCATTGACATCTGTGGGGAATGCTCCACAACACTCAATCTTTTTGAAGAAAAACGGGAAACCGTCATGGATAGCCAGGCAAACAAAGAATTGCTCAGATTTATCCGGTCATCCTCCGGCCTTCAATAGAATTAGTTTTTTTGTTATTATAATTATCATATAAAAATAAAATAATTTAGCTTTATGGAAACAATTGTTCGTAGAATTGGACTTGTTGCACACGATGCAATGAAAAAAGACATGATAGAGTGGGTTCTCTGGAACTCGGAACGTCTGATAGGACATAAATTCTATTGTACGGGTACAACCGGTACACTAATTAAAAAAGCCCTTGAAGAAAAACATCCTGAAATCAAATGGGATATCACAATCCTGAAATCTGGTCCTTTAGGAGGTGACCAGCAAATTGGTTCGCGGATCGTAGAAGGAGAAATAGACTATCTGTTCTTTTTTACAGATCCGATGACACTACAGCCGCACGATACGGATGTGAAAGCATTGACCAGACTGGCTGGAGTTGAAAATATTGTTTTCTGCTGTAACCGTTCGACTGCGGACCACATTATTACGAGTCCCTTATTCACTGACCCAACTTACGAACGTATTCACCCGGATTACACCAATTACACGCAGCGTTTTGAAAACAAGGGAATCATATCTGAAGCAGTGGAGCAAGTGAAAAAGCGGAGGAATAAAAGTGAGAATAACATTTC
>OBYK01000851.1_pt1 | contig 12519 bp, 10 predicted proteins | sample 1476721 | NCBI WGS metagenome assembly OBYK01 (sample SAMEA2580191, study PRJEB22360) | human gut metagenome | biome: human gut; feature: human-associated habitat; material: faeces | place: Denmark | collected 2008/2010
TTCAATGCAAAAATAAAGGAGTTCCGCACACAATTCAGAGGAGTAAAGGACAGAGCTTTCTTCCTGTTCAGACTGGCGAAAATTTATGCATAAGCTATGAATCCCTCAGGTTTTTACGTTGACCCAGACAATGCTCGTTCCGAGCGTGCCCAAAAGAAAATCCCTCTCAGAAATAATCTGAGAGGGATTATTGAGGTTCCTGGCGGATTCGAACCGCCGTACACGGTTTTGCAGACCGCTGACTAAGCCACTCATCCAAGGAACCAATCTTTCTCGTTTGCGGTTGCAAAGGTAGTCATTTTTTTGAAACTACCAACTATCAACAGCATTTTTTCTTTATTTCTTTTTTACCGTCACTGCATTCCAAGCGTTTCTTTTCGTACAATTGCTTTAATTCACAGCCTGTTGCACAATTCTCGCAAGGATTACGTTTTTCTTTTACTTTCATGAAAAAAGCATAAACACGCTGTCCAATACGGACGATACACAACAATAAAATGAGAGCTACCGCCCAATTTTGCCAATTACTCATCCAAACAGCCCCCCTATCTGATAAATTGCAAAGGACACCACCCATGCAAGGACAGTAGTGTACACCGCTGCAAACAAAGCCCATTTCCAACTGCCCGATTCTCCTTTAATGGCCGCTAAGGTGGCGATGCACGGGAAATATATCAATACAAACACCATATAGCCAAAAGCCACCAACGGAGTAATCGGAATCCGTTCGCCCAAGCTCACCGCATCGGCTTCGGCATCATCTGCATACAGAACTCCCAGCGTACTTACCACCAGTTCCTTGGCCCCTACACCGGAAAGGATACCGACACCCAGTTTCCAATCAAAGCCTAACGGCTCTATCACCGGTTCAACAGCCTTGCCTATTCTGCCGATATACGAGTTTTCCTGCTGTTCGGCCACATCCTGATATGCATCGTGGTCCGGATAATACCCCAACGCCCATATCACAATGGAAGCCACCATGATGATACCTCCCATTTTGCGCAGATATTGCGCGCCTTTCTCCCAAGTATGGCGAAAAATGGACTTCGACGTCGGTATGCGGTAAGGAGGAAGCTCCATAACAAACGGCGTGTCATCTCCCTTTACCAGAAAGCGACAGAAAAGTCGTGCCATAACCACAGCCAGTAAAATGCCGATAGCATAGATTATCAGCAATACCAAACTGGCATTGTTCGGGAAAAACGCCCCCACCAACAGCAAATAAATAGGCAAACGTGCACTGCACGACATCAGCGGATTGATAAGCATGGTCACCAGTCGGCTCTTCCGGTTTTCAATAGTACGCGAGGCCATAATAGCCGGTACATTGCAACCGAATCCCATAATCAGAGGGATAAAAGACTTGCCGTGCAGACCCATCTTATGCATTATCTTATCCATGATAAAGGCGGCACGCGCCATATATCCGGAATCCTCCATCAAAGATATGAAGAAATATAGAATCAAGATATTGGGCAAAAAGACAATCACCCCGCCTACACCGCCGATAATGCCGTCCACCAACAAATCCTTCAGCGGTCCTTCAGACATGTTGTCACGCACCAGACTGCCCAACGCACCTACCAGCCATTCAATGCCCTGCATGGGATAATCTCCCAAGATGAATGTTCCTTCAAACATCAGATACAGGAACAGAAAAAAGATGGGATACCCCCATACTCGATGTGTCACAATGGAATCTATCACACGCGTTGTACGTGCCGTATCCTCTTGCTTGTCCACATAGGTTTCGCGAAGCGCACCGGCGATAAAACCGTATTTGGCATCTGTAATGGCCTGCTCGCTATCTTCGTTTATTACATTACGCAGGCGTTGCACTTCGCGGTTACGGACTTCAATAATATCCTTCCCATTGGGAAACTCCTGTACGGTCTTCTCCAAATCCTCGTCATTCTCCAGCAACTTAATAGCAAGAAAGCGCGTGGAGTATTTATACCGTATATTCTCGTTGACACTGATTATGCGTTTCACCTCTTCAATGCTCCGCTCCAATTCCGGCCCGTGATTGATATGGATGTGGCGGTAAAAGCCTGCCGGATGCTCCTTCTCCTCCTTATGAGTGCCGAAGTCATGGTCGGGTACATACTCCTTGTGCCAGTTGCGCAAATCATTCAGGATTTCGGCACGTATCTTACCTTTTTTATCCAGAAAATCACCACCCTCGTAAATGCCGATGATAATATGGAAAAGCTGTTCTATGCCTTTTCCGGTGCGACTGATGGTAGGCAGCATCGGCACGCCAAACAACTGACCGAGTTTTACGTAATCCAACGTGTTCCCGCTTGCTTCCAGTTCGTCGTACATGTTAAGCGCGATAACCATGCGCACGTTCATGTCAATCAACTGGGTGGTGAGATACAGGTTCCGTTCCAGATTGGAAGAGTCCACCACATTAATAATGATATCCGGAGTTTCGTTGATGATGTGATGGCGCACATAAATCTCTTCGGGAGAATAGGCAGAAAGCGAATAAGTGCCAGGCAAGTCGACGATGCGGAAATGATACCCCTGAAAGTCAAAATACCCCTCTTTAGCATCTACGGTGACACCGCTGTAATTACCCACATGCTCGTGCGAACCCGAGGCGATGTTGAAAAGGGATGTCTTGCCGCAATTGGGATTACCCACCAAAGCAACATTGATGGTGCGGCGTTTTCCTAAAGCGATACGTTTCAGTTCCTCTTCGTCCAAACGCATATCTTCGCTCCATCCCTCGTGATAGTCGAGCTGCACGGACTCCCGACACATTTCCTTTTCACCGACAATCTCAATCATCTCAGCTTCCTGACGCCGTAAAGAGATTTCATATCCCATCACCTTATACTTGATGGGGTCTTTCAGAGGGGCGTTCAGCAACACCTCAACGGTTTTCCCTTTGATAAATCCCATTTCCACGATTCGCTTACGGAAACCTCCGTGTCCCAGCACTTTAACGATTACTCCCTTCTCACCGGTTTTCAATTCGGACAAACGCATAGTCTTCTGCCTTTTTTATTTTTGCCGCAAAGATAAAGGATAAGTCCGTATAGCGCAAACAATTTAGAATGTTTTTAAATAAGAGGTATCAAAGAGAGCCGATTCTGCATTGTAAGCAAGCTGACAACGGTCTGCCAAAGCAACCTTTCGGCACGGAAGTAACAAAATCCGGGAAGAAACATGTATATTTGCCGCTATGGAAAAGGAAAAAGTAGCACAATATATCAACCGGAAACAGCTTTTGCAACCGACAGACAAGGTACTTGTCGCCCTAAGCGGCGGTGCGGATTCCGTCGCTTTATTACGACTGTTGCAAGCGTCGGGCTACGACTGCGAAGCTGCGCACTGTAATTTTCACCTGCGAGGTGCAGAATCCGACAGAGATGAGGCATTTGTCCGCCAACTGTGCGTAAAACAACAAGTACCGCTACACACCGTCCACTTCGACACCGCGCGCACTGCCGAAGAACGGCACATCTCCATTGAAATGGCCGCACGCGAACTACGTTACGGATGGTTTGAGGAAATACGGCAGAAAATCAATGCCGACGCCATTGCCGTGGCCCATCACCAGGACGACAGCGTGGAAACCCTCCTGCTGAACCTGATACGTGGTACGGGCATCAACGGGTTACGGGGAATACGCCCCAAAAACGGGCACATCGTACGTCCGTTGCTTTGCCTGGAACGCAAAGAAATCATCAGTTATCTGAACCGCATAGGGCAGGATTACGTAACGGACAGCACCAATCTGCAGGATGAATACACTCGTAACAAAATACGCTTGAACCTGTTGCCCATGATGCAGGAAATCAACCCATCCGTCAAAGAAAGCATTCTCAACACCGCCGAGCATCTGGATGGCGCATCCGCCATATATAAACAAGGGATAGACGAAGGCATAAAACGCGTGCGGACAGCAGAGGGCATCTGCATCGAGCGACTGATGCAGGAACCGGCCCCCGCAACATTACTGTTTGAAATCCTATACCCGCTCGGCTTTAACACTGCCCAAATCAGAGACATATACCGTTCGCTGGAAGGACAGCCGGGAAAAATCTTCACTTCGGAACATTGGTGCATCGTGAAAGACCGCGAATATCTGCTGATTGAAGCACACCGACCCCCCATACAACCCGCACTGGCAATGGAAGAACATGTCTTTACCCCGGACTTTGTCATTCCCCGCGACAAGAACACTGCCTGCTTTGATGCGGACAAACTGACACATCCTCTCCTTCTGCGCCCCTGGCGACAAGGGGACTCTTTTATTCCATTCGGCATGAAAGGCCGGAAAAAAGTAAGCGACTATATGACCGACCGGAAGTTCTCCCTTTTGCGCAAAGAGCAGCAATGGGTATTATGTTGCGGCGAAGAGATTATCTGGCTGATAGGTGAAAGAACGGACAACCGTTTCCGCATCGGTGCCTCTACAAAACGGGTACTCACAGTCCGGCTTCTTCCCGCCGGGGACAGTCCTGTCACACCCTGAGCCCCAAGCGGTATAACTCTGCATCCGAAGAGTACCCCATTATCCATTTCATCTTTAGGTTAGAGATACAGAACTTTAACCTAAAAACGGATCTCTCCAGCCAAAAGACACCCATCTTCAGGCCGGAGATAAAGTTCTTCTCCTATATTTACCGGCTTCTTACCTTAAGAGAACATCTCTCCTCTCCGACAAGAATCCTTCTCCTTAAGAACCTGCTTAAATCTTCTTCAGCACTCCTTGTTTGAAGATATTTTTCTATTTTTATTCGTCACATACCCCGTTATGCTTCTTATAAAAACAAAAAACAGACCGGATAGAGCTTCAAAAGAAGCTGAAAATACTCTTTGAACTCAATTTATGCCCGAAGGCAGATATGCCAGAATCTACTTACAAGATAATCCTATTTTCCTTCTGCTTCTTAAAGCAATCGGCAAGCAAGGCGGCAAACGGCGTATCAAAAGTACGGGCCTTTTGCGGACACCCTTTTACACAAGCACAGCAGCGAATACACTTTTCCACATCGGTAGTACACTCATCGCCTTTCGCGATGGCGCCTGCCGGACAATGCTTCACGCAGTATCCGCAATGGTTGCAAAGTTCTGTGTCGACAGCCGGAATGCGCGGCATAGGAACTCCGCTTTTGCGTAGTTTCACCACCTTCCGCAAGAAACGGAATAACGGAAAAAATGCCTGACGGGGACGTTGAATACGGTTGACGTCAACGGCATAGAGCTTATCCATGTCGGCTGCCGCTTCGATTTTAGTCCGTATCTTAGCGCCGAAAGTTTCTGCAAACTGCAAGTCATCTGCATCCGGCCGCCCTGCAGCTATGGGATTTTGCTGCGTACTGTACGAATGCTCGCCTACAAACGTAGCACCGGCAATCACTTTAAATCCTCTGTCCGATGCAAATGCGTCCAACTCCACCAATGCTTTTTCATAGGCACGGTTACCATACACAGCAACCAGCACTGCCGGAGCACCGGAAGCATGAACGTCTTTCATCCGCTCCAATGCCAGGGGTGCCACCTTCCCGCCATAGACGGGGACGGTTATTACCGTCAAGGTGTTTTCAGGAATTTCCAATTTGCCGGCCGGGTGGAAAGTAAGGTCTGTCCGGGCAACATCGGAAATGCCCGTACCGCGAACAATCGCCTCGCCCACTTGTTTAGAGGTATGGGTAGGCGAAAAAGTAATCAAACGAACTGCATATATATTCATAAATCTGTTTCTTATATAATAATGAAACAAAGATAGACTTTTAAAATTAAAAAAAAGACGATTTATTTATGAAACCAAAAATTATTATTACCTTTGTGCCGTTGAAACATTCTGCAACTCCTTGCTGAGGTGAGGATTGTTAGTCAGATTTCCGGTTCAATAACAAATATCCCTATTAAATCATAATTTACAAAAGGTAGACTTACCGATATAAGTAAAAACCATTCACACATATACTATATGTATAATATCATTCAATTAAACGACAAAAATTTGTCGGAACTGCAAGCTATTGCCCAAGAATTGGGTATCAAAAAAACAGACTCTCTCAAAAAAGAAGAACTCGTTTACAAGATACTTGACGAACAAGCCATTGCTGGAGCAACCAAGAAAGTAGCAGCCGACAAATTAAAAGAAGAACGTAAAGGGGACAAGCAAAAACGTTCTCGCGTAACGGTCAAGAAAGAAGCAGCGGACAAGGTATTCACAGCCAACAAGAACGGTGAACTCACAAAAGGGAAAACCGAAGAAGCACCTGCCGTACAAGCTTCCGTACAAGCAGCAGAGGCGGCTAAAGAGCCGACCGTAGCCGCAACTCCCGATGAGCTCTGTTTTTTTTAAAAGAGCGCGGTTGTGAGCCGCAACTCCCGCAGCAGAGACTGAAGTTCCCAAACGCAAACCGGGACGTCCTCGCAAAGTAAAACAAGAAGCGGCTCCCGTAGCGGAAACACCTAAAACCGTTCCGGCAGAAACTAAAGTAGAAACTACAGAGCCGAAAAAAGCAGAACCCAAGAAAGTTGTTGCAGCCCCCCAGCCTACACCGGATGAAAGTCCTGTCTTGCCGGAAGCAGAGGATGACTTTATCCCCATCGAGGATTTGCCAACCGAAAAAATAGAACTGCCGTCAGAGCTCATCGGCAAATTCGAAGCCACCAAAGCAGAAACTCCCGTTCCTGCAACAGAGCAACCGCAACAGCGCTCCCGTCTTCGCCTCCGCGATAACAATACGCCATACAACAACAATCGTAACAATAACAACCAGCGTCCTGCACAACAGCAGCAACGTCCTGCACAACAACAGAACAACAACGAGAATTATGTTGCTCCCGAACGCAAGCCGGCAATAGAACGCGAAAAGGCGTACGAATTCGACGATATACTCACAGGAACCGGCGTATTGGAAATCATGCAGGACGGTTATGGATTCCTGCGCTCATCCGATTATAACTACCTTTCTTCTCCCGATGATATTTACGTTTCACAATCACAAATCAAGCTGTTCGGTCTGAAGACCGGTGATGTAGTGGAAGGTGTTATCCGTCCACCCAAGGAAGGAGAGAAATATTTCCCGCTGGTAAAAGTATCCAAGATTAACGGACGTGACCCGGCTTTTGTACGCGACCGTGTACCGTTCGAACATCTCACCCCGCTCTTCCCGGACGAGAAATTTAAACTTTGCAAAGGCGGATATTCCGACTCCCTGTCTGCCCGCGTAGTAGACCTCTTTGCGCCCATTGGTAAAGGCCAGCGCGCACTAATCGTAGCACAGCCCAAAACGGGTAAGACTATTCTGATGAAGGACATTGCCAACGCCATTGCAGCCAACCACCCGGAAGTGTACATGATTATGCTATTGATTGATGAACGTCCGGAAGAAGTTACCGACATGGCCCGTACCGTAAATGCAGAGGTTATTGCCTCTACTTTCGACGAACCGGCAGAACGTCACGTGAAAATAGCAGGCATTGTTTTGGAGAAGGCCAAAAGAATGGTAGAATGCGGACATGACGTTGTTATCTTCCTTGACTCCATAACACGTTTGGCACGTGCCTACAATACTGTTTCCCCGGCTTCGGGTAAAGTATTGTCCGGAGGTGTGGACGCCAACGCACTGCACAAGCCGAAACGCTTCTTCGGTGCTGCCCGCAACATTGAAGGCGGTGGTTCGCTGACCATCCTTGCTACGGCGCTTATAGATACCGGTTCCAAAATGGACGAAGTGATCTTTGAAGAGTTCAAAGGTACTGGTAATATGGAACTGCAACTCGACCGCAACCTGTCCAACAAGCGCATCTTCCCGGCTGTCAATATCGTTGCTTCCAGCACTCGTCGCGATGACTTGCTGCAAGACAAGCAAACGCTGGATCGCATGTGGATTCTCCGCAAGTATCTTGCCGATATGAACCCGATAGAGGCAATGGACTTCGTAAAAGACCGTTTGGAAAAAACCAAAGACAACGATGAATTCCTGATGAGCATGAACGGTTAAATGCCTACACGGAAAAGAACCAACTAAGATATAAAAGCAAACATTTGAAAAAGAGCGGAATAGCATAAGTTATTCCGCTCTTTTTCAATGTTATTATATAATAAAAAGCAAAAGTATGGAGAATAAGCATGATTTCAGTCTTCCCGTCAGTTGGAACGGAATATTTTATGCTTCAAGGCAATCTGCCGCAAAACCGTAATAATATTCTGTCCTTAAAAGAAGGCAGTTACAGGTATTTTTTGTACTTTTGCGCCTCAATAAGAGTAATTTGTAATTTAGTAATTGTAATTAGATACTATGTTCGATAATTTAAGCGAGAGACTTGAGAGGTCGTTTAAAATTTTGAAGGGTGAAGGTAAAATCACCGAAATTAATGTAGCGGAAACGCTGAAAGACGTGCGTAAAGCACTTTTGGATGCTGACGTAAACTATAAGGTTGCCAAGAGTTTTACTGATACCGTTAAGGAAAAAGCTTTAGGACAAAACGTGCTGACAGCTGTAAAACCCAGCCAGTTAATGGTAAAAATCGTACACGATGAGTTAACACAACTCATGGGTGGCGAAACTGCGGAAATCAATATTGATTCCAAACCGGCTGTTATTTTGATGTCCGGTCTGCAAGGTTCCGGTAAGACTACTTTCTCCGGAAAGTTGGCACGCATGCTGAAAACCAAAAAGAACCGGAAGCCCTTATTGGTGGCTTGCGACGTTTACCGCCCCGCCGCTATCGAACAGTTGCGCGTACTGGCAGAGCAGATCGAAGTGCCCATGTATTCCGAACCTGATAGCAAAGACCCGGTGAGCATAGCCCAAAATGCCATACAGGAAGCTAAAACCAAAGGATATGACCTCGTAATCGTCGATACAGCCGGTCGTCTGGCCGTAGACGAAGAGATGATGAACGAAATCGCCGCCATCAAATCCGCCATCAATCCGAATGAAATCTTGTTCGTAGTGGATTCCATGACCGGACAGGATGCCGTAAATACAGCCAAAGAATTCAACGAACGTTTGGACTTCAATGGCGTGGTATTGACCAAGTTGGACGGTGACACTCGCGGTGGTGCCGCCCTTTCTATCCGTACTGTAGTCAACAAGCCTATCAAGTTTGTAGGAACCGGCGAAAAACTGGACGCTATCGACCAATTCCACCCTGCCCGTATGGCAGACCGTATTCTGGGTATGGGCGACATCGTGTCATTGGTAGAGCGTGCACAAGAACAATATGATGAAGAAGAAGCCAAACGTCTGCAAAAGAAAATTGCGAAGAACCAGTTTGACTTCAACGACTTCCTGAGCCAGATTGCACAAATCAAAAAAATGGGTAACTTGAAAGAACTCGCTTCCATGATACCGGGGGTAGGCAAAGCTATCAAGGATATCGATATTGACGACAATGCTTTCAAAAGCATCGAAGCGATTATCTACTCCATGACTCCGGAAGAACGCAGCAACCCGGCCATCCTAAACGGCTCGCGCCGCCAGCGTATCGCCAAAGGCAGCGGCACGAACATTCAGGAAGTAAACCGTTTGCTGAAACAGTTCGACCAGACCCGTAAAATGATGAAAATGGTGACCGGCAGCAAAATGGGTAAGATGATGCCGAAACTGAAACGATAAGAAAGAAAAATATCCTGCATATAAATCCCGCTAATTTCATAGTTCGAATGAAGTCAGCGGGATTTTTGCTTTATTCGGTTATTTGACCTATTTTTGCGAATAATGCCATGTAAATAATAACCAATACAATAATTTTGAATATGACACTAATTGACGGAAAAACAATTTCCGAACAGGTAAAACAGGAAATTGCAACAGAAGTAGCTGAGATAGTGGCGCGCGGCGGAAAACGCCCGCATTTGGCAGCTATCCTTGTAGGACACGACGGTGGCAGCGAAACCTATGTAGCAGCCAAAGTAAAAGCTTGTGAAGTATGCGGATTCAAGTCCTCGCTCATTCGTTATGAGACAGATGTAACGGAAGAAGAGCTGCTGGCGAAAGTGCGCGAACTGAATGAGGATGCAGATGTAGACGGTTTTATCGTTCAGCTGCCTTTGCCCAAACATATATCGGAACAAAAAGTGATTGAAACAATCGACTACCACAAAGATGTGGATGGCTTCCATCCTATCAATGTAGGACGTATGTCCATAGGATTGCCTTGTTACGTTTCCGCAACTCCTAACGGAATTCTCGAATTGCTGAAAAGATACAAAATAGAAACTTCCGGAAAGAAATGCGTTGTACTGGGGCGCAGCAATATCGTAGGCAAACCCATGGCTGCCCTAATGATGCAAAAGGCTTATCCCGGTGACGCCACAGTAACCGTTTGCCACAGCCGCAGTAAAGACCTGGTAAAAGAGTGCCAAGAAGCCGATATTATCATCGCAGCTATGGGACAACCTAACTTTGTAAAAGCGGAAATGGTGAAAGAAGGCGCAGTTGTCATTGACGTAGGTACTACCCGTGTACCGGACGCAACCAGAAAATCCGGTTTCAAGCTGACCGGTGATGTCAAGTTCGATGAAGTAGCTCCCAAATGTTCATTCATCACTCCCGTGCCTGGTGGTGTAGGTCCCATGACCATTGTCTCTTTAATGAAGAATACATTGTTGGCAGGCAAGAAAGCTATTTATCAATAATAAGGATGATGAAAGCGCTCATCTCCCTTATCTTTCTACTATATAGCGTAACCCTTTCCTCACAGGAAAGGATTACGCTATTATTTGTAGGAGACTTAATGCAACACCGGGCGCAAATAGATGCCGCCCGCACTTCCGACGGGAAATATGATTATTCTCCTTGTTTCTCCCTTGTAAAGGAAGAAATCTCCCGTGCCGATATTGCAATAGGTAATCTTGAAGTGACTCTCGGTGGAAAACCTTATCAAGGCTATCCTACTTTCAGTGCACCCGACGAATATCTGCAAGCTATCAAAGATGCCGGATTCGACGTTCTTCTCACAGCAAACAATCATTGCCTGGATCGCGGCAAGACCGGATTGGAACGAACCATCACACAAATCGAATCATTTTCCATACCCTATGCAGGTACTTACCGGAACGCTATAGAACGTAAACAACTCTATCCTCTCTTCATCCGGAAAAAAGGTTTCTGCATAGCCATACTCAACTACACTTACGGCACTAATGGAATCAAGGTATCTGCACCCAACATAGTCAATTACATTGACAAAAAAACAATTCTAAAAGACATACATAGCGCCCAAGCCGTACGCCCGGATGCTATTATAGCCTGTATGCATTGGGGAGAAGAATATCAATCACTCCCGAACCGTGAGCAATGCGAGCTTGCCGACTGGTTGCTGAAACAGGGGGTGACCCATATTATCGGTTCGCATCCGCACGTAATCCAGCCTATGGAATTACGCACGAACGGCAATCAACAGCATGCCATCGTCTATTCTTTAGGAAACTTCATCTCCAATATGAGCGCTGCAAATACAGACGGTGGACTCATCTTTACGCTGCAACTTGAAAAATATCCTCTCCCCAAGCCCATCCGTCCATTACAAAACCATTCAAGTCATTCACCGTCGCCCGAATCTTTTGCCTCTTCTTTTCCATTCGCCCGTGTCGTCCGATGCGGATACACTTTAGTATGGACCGGCCGCCCCACTCTCACCGGAGAAAAAAATTACATTTTATATCCTTCTTACTCACCACATAGCCATTTGCCGCAATCAGCCCGTAACCGTCTGAATATCTTCATTAAAAACACTCGAAAGTTCCTGGTACAGCATAATACAGAAATTTATGAAAATAATAAATAGCTATTTTTTTGCAAAAAAAACGCCAAAACATTTGTAATATCAAAGATTATCCATATCTTTGCACCGCATTTAAGAAATGCAACAACATGGTGACTGTAGTTCAGTTGGTTAGAGCGTCAGATTGTGGTTCTGAATGTCGAGGGTTCGAGTCCCTTCAGTCACCCAAAAGAAAGAGGAATTTCAGTAATGATTTTCCTCTTTTTTTGCTATATATCAAGCTTTTGGGAGGATTAATCCAAAAATATGTCGTAAAGAACCACATTACAAGTAACGTTTTAAACCTACAAGTAGATAGAATTTGTTTACCCATTGTTTACCCTAAGATTATGGCAACATTTAAAGCAATCATCAAAAAAGAAAAAATGCGTTCCGATAAGACATGGAATGTTCTTATCAGGTTAACACATGAGAGAAAGATAAGATATATCTCCACTACCATGTATGTCACCAAGAAAGATATTACGGGTCAACGTAAAAACCTGAGGGATTCAGGATCAACGTAACAATCTGAGGGATTTTATATTTAAGCATATAATTTAGCAAGTCTATATAAGAAAAAAGCTCTATCTCTTACTCCTCTGAACTGTGCTCTAAATGCTTTGATTTTAGCATTGAATGAGGGTCAACGTAAAAACCTGAGGGATTCATAGCTTATGCATAAATTTTCGCCAATCTGAACAGGAAGAAAACTCTGTCCTTTACTCCTCTGAATTGTGTGCGGAACTCCTTTATTTTTGCATTGAA